>RRYU01003794.1_pt1 | contig 33127 bp, 26 predicted proteins | sample 2162651 | NCBI WGS metagenome assembly RRYU01 (sample SAMN10267283, study PRJNA491782) | microbial mat metagenome | isolation source: biomat in the production well | place: Japan: Minami-Kanto gas field, natural gas well KTG3 | collected 2017-06 | reverse complement strand
CGGAATGACATGGCTGTTCGCTGGGGATTCCTCGGGCCGCCAGCCGGGATGTTGGCATGATAAGGGCACGGGTGGGCGGCCCGAGGAATGACATGGTTGGCGTTGCACATACATCGACATCCCATGTCATTCCGACCGCGGCCGCCGCCCGGCCTCCCATGGACGCCAATCCCCCGCAACGGCGGCGGGAGGAATCTCCGCTGTGATTGAAGGGAGATTCCTCGGGCCGCCAGTCGGGATGTTGGCATGATAGGGGCACGGGTGGGCGGCCCTCGGAATGATATGCATGTGCTAAAAAAACAACGAACCAACCGTCAGCAGGCAGGTGCGGATGAATCGAGCCGGGGTGGCTGTCACCAGTCCATCGAACATGCTCAGGTTCTTACGCCTCGCCGCTGGCGCTGATAATTGCCTGGGCAATCTCCTCGCCGCGCCCCTGAGGTAGATAGACATAACGTCCACCCAGCCAGGCAGCCAGTTGCTGGGCATCGCCCCGCGATACAAAGCTTCGTTGCGTATCAATCACGACTGCGCCGATACCGGCGGCGCGTAGGCGCATAGACAGGCGCTGTACTTCATCGCGGGCCTGCGCCATACGTTCAGGTTTGGCCTGATCTGGATCAAAGTTCAGCGGCACATTGGGCCGTCCGTCCGTAATCAATACCAGCGTAGTCTGGTGAATGCCACGGCTACGCGCCTGTTCGGCGATCTGAAAAGCGGATAGCAGCGCTGCCGCCAGGGGTGTTCCGCCACCGGTCGGTAGCACGTCGAGGGCACGTTTGGCCAGTTCGACACTCTGTGAGGGCGGCATCAAGACATCTGCCCGTTCGCCGCGAAAGGCTAACAGGGCAACCTGATCGCGATGGATATAGGCCTGCTGTAAGAGCGCATTGACCGCCCCTTTGGCCTGGCGCATACGGTGGAGCGCCATTGAGCCACTGGCATCGACCAGAAAACAGAACAGCGTACCGGCTTTGCTGCGAAACCGTTTGACATGCAGATCGTCGGCTCGCAGTGCCACACGTGGCTGTGTGCCATTGGTTCGCCGAATCTTCTTTTTGCCCTTTTTACGTACGCGTTGCCAGGGTGCAGCAGCCCGCAGCGTTGCCACAATATCCAGGCGACCATCCCCCGGCGCACCCGGCACCGAACGAATATGCCGGCCACGTTGTCCAGCGGTTGTCCCGCGCGAACCGCTACGACCCCGCCGTCGAATCGTAAAGGGCGTTTCCAGCACATCCGGTGGCACATCCACATCCATAGCAGAGAGGATCAGATCCTCAATTGCCTGTAGTTCCTCAGACGGCTCTGGGGGCTGTTCCTGGTCGTCATCGTCCTGCGACTGGTCTTGCTCTTGCTGCTGTGACTGGTCGGGTGGTGGTGGGGGCGGTGGTTCTTCTGGTTCCGGTGCTTCTTCCGGCTCAAATTGAGGCATACGTGTAGCCCGTGGCAGCAAGACATAACGTATCGCCCGCTCGATATCCTCGTCGATCACCTGGTCACGGCCAGCCAGTGCTGCCGAGGCCAACGCTGCACGGGTGGCAAAGATATCGGCGCGATGTCCTTCCACACCCAGGGCCAGGGCTGACCCCACCAGTTGCTGAGTCTGCGCATCGTCGATTCGGATCGATGGCAGCATCTCACGGGCGGTCATCACTAGCGCCCAGAGCAGCGACACTTCCTCTTCCCAATCGGCCATACGGTCGGGATGGATCAGGCGCATATTGCGCCGCACCACCTCGGCCCGGTCGGGGGCAGGTGAGCGTGAAATGGGCGCAACAATCAGCCCGACGCGGTCGAGCAAATGCCGACGCGGTGGCCCCTCGCCGGGATCATAGGTTGCCAGGAAGGCAAAGCGCGACAGTTCGACTAAACTCAGGCCATCACGTTCAACCCGCACCACACCGCCATCGAGCGCAGCCAGGATATGGTTGATCGTGCTATCATCGAGCAGATTGACCCCATCGGCATACAGCAGGCCACCATCAGCACGGGCCAGCAACCCGCTGCGATGCACGCGCCGCCCGGTCGACAGCGTAGCCTCCAGATCCAACCCGCCGAGCAAGCGATCCTCGGTGATACCCACCGGCAGTTCGACAAACGGAACTGGCGTACTGGTGTCATCTTGCACATCCAGGCTAATCATGCGTGCAAAGCTACGCATCAATGTACTTTTACCTGTGCCGACACCGGCTGCCAGCACCACCCCCCCCAGAGCCGGGTCGACCGCCAGCAGCAGCAACGCCTGGCGGGCCGAATCGAGTCCAACCAGAGCAGGAAAGGGCAGTGTGTGTGTCTGAATCATAAATAAAGATTCCCTTATTGTAACTAAGCGTCTGAATCTTCGCGTGCATAGATCAACACACCCTGTTCGCGTATGCTGGCCGCAAACCGGCTGTGGCGATCCAGTTCGATCAGATCCAGCGACCAGCCCGGCGTACCCCGTTCCAATTCACGCCAGAGCGCAAAGTAGTTTTCAGCGTCAAGGTGACCTTCGATGGCGATATCGATATCGGAAACAAGCCGCAGCGCACCGGGGCGGATAACCGACCCGAATAGATAAGCGCACGCAACGGCAGGAAAGAGCGGAAACACCACCTCCGCCGCGCTACAGACAGTCTGCATAGCTTCCTGTCGATACGCTTCGCGCTGTTCACATTCCTGCTGCCAGCGTGCCTGGAACGTAGTGCGGCAGGCGGCGACATCCCATGCCATACTATACCCCCAGCACCTCGGCGGCGGCCCGTTCGATCTTCATCTCGTCGTCCTGCGTCTCCAGCGGATCCTTGCGCAAACGATGGCGCAGAGCCAGCAACGTCACCCGGCGTACATCGTCGGCAGTCACCTCTTTATGGCCATCAAAAGCAGCCAGAGCTGTCGCAGCACGACTGATCGTCAACTCGCCCCGATGCCCGTCGACTTCAAGATGCACACACAATTCAGCGATCTTATGCAGCATCGGATCAGGCAATTCCACGTCGGGCAAGCGGCGCTGGGCCGCCTTAATCTTGCGCTGGAGGCGCACCTGTTCTTTTTCCCAGTTTGCCGCGAACGCATACGGATCGGCATCGAAGGCTCGTCGGCGCTTGACAATTTCGACCCGCGAGTCCACATCAAGAATGGTTGTAATGCGTGCATGCAAACCAAAGCGGTCGAGCAACTGGGGACGCAGATCACCCTCTTCGGGGTTACCGCTGCCAACCAGCACAAAGCGGGCCGGATGGCGAATACTGATCCCTTCGCGCTCTACCACATTGACGCCGCTGGCGGCCACATCCAACAATACATCGACCAGATGATCTTCAAGCAAGTTCACTTCGTCGATATACAGAAAACCGCGATTCGCACGCGCCAGCAAGCCCGGAGCAAAAGCCTGGACACCCTGAGTCAGTGCCCGTTCGATATCCAGTGTGCCACACACCCGATCCTCAGTTGCGCCCAGTGGTAGATCGACCACGGGCACCGGGATATTCACGGCTCGTAGGCGAGCAGTAGCATGGTCATCTTCGCCGGATTTGCGTTTGCTCTTGCCATTGCAGCGGTCACAGATACCGGCTGGCTTATCAGGATGGCAGGCATAAGGACAGGCCGTAACCGCCTTGATTGGCGGAAGCATAGCCGCCAGGGCGCGTACGGCAGTAGACTTGGCCGTACCACGATGCCCCATTACCATCACACCACCAATAGTTGGATCGACCACACACAATAGCAACCCCAGTTTCAAGTCAGCCTGGCCAACAATTGCGGTAAAAGGGTAGGGTGGTGGGGGAGTAGCCTTCCTCCCATTGTTTTGCACCGGTACATCCGTTTCAGTTGCCTCAGTTGTCTCAATTGCCTCGGCTGTCTCAGTTGTCTCAGTTGTCATAAGATCTGTCATTGTAAAACTGTTCCCTCACAGTAAGTATTCACGCCTGACATACGTTCTGATCCGGCGTAGAGGCGTATCTGGGGATACTCTTGAGACAGACCAGCCAGTCTGCGCAGATGCGCCTGTGCTGTATGATCAATCGTGAACAGTTACCCCTCGCAGATACCTTGATGGGCCTATTATAGTACACTTTTCTCTCTGTTCGTCAAACTCACGGTAGGGTGGAATAGATAATTTTATTAGCGGAAGACATGGTTTCAGATAGGCCCGTTTTACTGTACCGTGTACAGATAGATTGGTGGCTTGAATCACCCCACCCCCTAACCCCCGCCCCGTGCAGGGGCGGGGGAACCGGATGGGGCATCCTGGCGGCACACGCTGCGCGTGTGCCGCCAGGATGCCCCATCTCCCCCTCTCCCTGAGGGAGAGGGGGCAGGGGGGTGAGGGCGTATCGTCCAACCAAACGGTACAGTAAGCATGAACCATGTCGAAAAAGAGTATAACATTCCACATGACAAGAAACCCGTCTTCAGCAGAAAACGGGTTTCCGGGATACAACGCCATCTATCAACTTGCAGCGACGTACAACCCAGTACCGTAACATGAATATCAGCGATCACGATCATACTAATGTGAAAATAGCCAATGGACGATTGACCGGCGGCATCCGAACGATGGGTAGGGGCGACCGGCCGGTCGCCCCTACATCCCTATTTTCATGCCAACCGTGTGCGCCCTGGCGCATAGGCATCTGATGTGTCTATTCACCGCACATCCGAGCCGAGATCAGCGGCAATCGGATTATATCTACCCGTACTCTACTAGCGACCATTCTCGCCAACTGCACCACTGGCCGGTTGTTTGCGGCCATTGCGCAGTTTGCGCGCAAATGCGGTGACGTTGGTGAAGAAGAATGCAACAACCAGGCCAATAACCGTAATGAGTAGCGACGCCCAGCAGACGATAAGTGGCGTAAGTGGTCCAATCGATTGAGTAGCTTCCATAGTTTGCTCCTGTTCACCAACCTGTGTGAGAAAATAAGGGTTCGGCTCTTTGACACCGGGCAACATCTATAGCATTATATGAAAATAAAGTGCATATATATTCTACCACATAATGCAAGTAGTTGTACATAATCACCGGCCGCTCAGGGCAGCAGGCAAACCAGTTCAATCAAGCATATAGCCCATTCTAATGCAGTAAAAGTAAAATAGCGGTCGTGTATGCACGACCGCTACTTATTCAAAAAGCGCAAAAAATTGCTCTTTAGCGATACAACGGCGAAGCCGGGCGGCGCAGATCTACATAATGAAACACTTCGCCACTCTTCTGCAACGCCGCCAGGATAGCAATTTTGCTATCCAGCTCACTTTCACTGCCAAAGCAGATCGTTGTATTGCCATCGACCGTCAATGTCAAGCCCTTCTTCGGATCGCAATTAGCCTCGGTGACATACAGCCCCAGGTCTTTTAGCAAACGGGCAACCACCTGCCTGGTTGGTGGATCCATATCAGGCTTATCGCCCACATGTGCCTCTTGCAAGCTAATCATTGGCATCGGCTTAATCAGCCCCTTTGTGCCGAAGAGTTCATCGGCGTTGGCTCCCTGAGGCGTAATATCCGGCTCACTGGCGCCAAACACCTCCAGAAACGCCCGATACTCTAGCGGCCTGACCTGGCTCATATCAACGGGCGGCGTTGTGCCCTGAATGATTCCCTGGGCGAGGCCCTCAAACAGTGCATTGAACTCTTCATCGACCAGGGCGAGTTGGCAGGCATCAGCCAGTTCTCGGATCTTGCGACTGAGCGGAATTTTCTGTAGCACAGGCAAGCCAACCTGTTCCGCAAAGCGTTCAGCCACACCGCTGCCATCGTCGCGATTAATCACCAGGCCGAGCAAGCGCGTACGCCCACCCATACTGGCAAAATACTGCGCGGCACGGGCGATATTATTGGCGGCATACAGACTCTGACGGTCGTTGCCGCAGAGAATAATCACCTCTTCGGCCAGCGAGCGGGCCAGCGGCGTAGCAAAGCCACCACACACCACATCGCCCAGGAAGTCCATCACCACATAATCGAGCGACCACTGGCTCAAGCCGAATTTCTCAAGCGTATCGAAGCCAAACGTAATACCGCGCCCCCCGCAGCCCCGCCCGACCTCCGGGCCACCGATCTCGCACCCATACACGGTAGCTTTTCCATCGAGGATGGTTGTCTTAAAGATAACATGCTCAATCTGCAGATCATCCTCGCGGCCAGCCTCTTTCATTTCGCGCCAGGTATCGCCCAGCGTGGGCAGGCTCACGCCGCCAAAGAGTGCGTTACAGCTATCATGCTTTGGATCACAGCCAAGCTGCAGCACCCGGTTATCCAGGAGCGCTAACTTACTCACCAGATTCGTCGTAAAGAACGACTTGCCCATGCCGCCCTTTCCATAGACGGCCAGCATACGGGCGTTGGCTGAACTGGTCTGTTTTGCGCGTGCAGGCATAGGGCCTCCTTCCTGGCACATGTTGCCAGTGTGACCGAAGAGAAATGGTTTCAGGGGTACGGTAGCGTTGGGGCAATCCCGTTATGCCATCCTATAGGGGCGAAAGGATGGTTCTCCCCTACAATCTGGACGGATCTATCTGAAACTATATCTCATACAATATGTCGAACCTTCAGGCAATGGGATAGCTACATTGTAGGGCTACGTTCCTATTAGACAAGGTTCGTGGTTACGTTACAGTCAGACAATCCTGTTATGCCGTTCAGTAGGGGCGACCGGCCGGTCGCCCCTACTGGAATCGCCTGTCTGAAATCGTGTCTTACCCATCATTCTGGGGCCACTCTACTACTACTTTGAGGCAGGACGGATCTTCCAGCGCCAGTCGATAGGCTGCCTGGATGCGATCAAGCGGAACGCGGTGGGTTAACAGTCCAGTAACATCTATCTCGCCATTTGCCAGGATATCGCGCATATGGGGCAGGTCGCCATCTGGCCCAAACGTCCATTCGCGCGCCACCAGGATCTGCGCCTCGCGCATGAAGATCGGTGCATACGGAATATCAATATGGTCATAGTAGCCGAGCAGCAGCACCCGCCCATGATCGGCCAGCAGCGGCAGCGCACTGGTAAGTGCCGTCATCGAGCCGGTAGCCTCGATCAGCACATTGGCACGTTCGCCGTTCAGCGCTTCTTCAAGCGAATCCTTACTGACATCGACAACCTGGTCTGCCTGAGAAACCGCCAGGCGCACAGCCACCCGGTCGGCCACAATCACCTTCGCAGCCCCGGCGCGGGCGGCCAGACGTGCGGCTAACTGGCCAACGATGCCCTGGCCCAACACCAGCACCGTATCATTCTGCTGAACCTGAGCCACACAAATGCCATGCAACGCCGACGCACTCAGCGCCATCAGCACACCCACATCGGGGGGCATGCCATTGAGTGGCACCACGCGCTCGGCCTCGGCAGTAATATACTGACTCTGGCCGCCCCAGGCCGGGTTAACCCCCTTGAAGCAGCGCGCTCCGCCAATATACACCCACTGGTCAAGCAGATCCTGGGAAACCTTATTACCAATCCGCACAACCTGACCGACCGTTTCATAGCCGGGAACAACCGGAAATGACAGGGCCGGATGCGGCATACGTCCATCGAGAAGCATCCGCTCGGTTCCTGCGCTAATGGACGTATAAGCCGTTCGTACCAGCACATCCCCGGCGCGCGGTTCAGACACCTGTACATCGCGTAACTCTATCGCATTACGTCGAGGAATAACAACTGCTCTCGACTTGAGAACCATAGTTTTACCCTTACCTAGAATGGGTCGATCTGTAAACACGCTCTATTCACTTTATAAGGTTGTTCCGTGCAACTCTTCCTGGGCACTGATCAAACTGGCCTGCATCGCACGTCGTTCTCGCCCGGAACGGATGCCTTTCACAATAAACTGACCGGCATTAAAGAGATAGGTAATATACGCAAACAGCATCACCAGCATAATTGAACGCTCATCCCAACCGAGCCACTGAACCACAAAGTAGGCATTATGCGTCAAAATCGCAATCAGATTGCCCAGATCTTCCCAGAAAAACTCGGGGGCCATAAACCAGTGCCCATACACATCTTTTTCCCATAGCATCCCGGTAATAGTCAAAGCCCAGATCAGCACAATCTTCACCCAGACACTGATCGTTGCCGCCATATAGCCCTGATCGGTAACCAGGTAGCGGATCACCAGAGAAAAGCTAATCAGAAAGGCAAGAAACTGGATCGGTGCCAGAATGAATTGAACGCGTGTCCATGGCGAAGCATCACGTCGTGCAAGTTGTTCGGGCGTATACATACATCTCTTCCCTTTACATATGCAGAAAACGGGCGATGGGCAACCCAGCACACAGATGCCTCTTGCCGATCACCTTGCATTTACATTGCTGTATCCAGGGCCATGGCCGCCTGTATATCACTCTGCTCCACCCCTCTGAAGGCCTGGATGCTAATACCTCGCAACACCATAACCGCAACCAGCATCATCATGGCTTCTAGTGAAAAGATCAGCGTATAAGCGGTTGCCTCGGTTAGCAGATGACTCTCGATTAATGTTGTATGCAGCGCACCGCTCAAGACATTGGCCGTTCCGGTTCCCAGCCCCTGCGCCGCGCCCCATAGCCCCATATAGAAGCCGACATGTCCCTCGACTGTCATCTCCATCGTCATAGACAATGACCCGACATTGAAAACGCCAATGCCCAGGCCCATCAGCAGCAGAGCCGGATTGAGCCAGTCGCGTTGCAGGGTATTGCTGGCTATAGCCAGAATCACCAGACTGACCGCCACACCGATGCCGCCGACAGTCGCAATAAACTTTTTCGATAAAGGGAGACGTGCAGAGAGGAAGCCAATACCGAACATGCCGATTAACACCCCGCCACCCCAGAACTGCTGGAATGTTGTCGTCTCGGCTGGTGTCATAGCAAACACCTCGGCCCCAAACACTTCCAGGATAGCATCTTGCAAAAAGATACCCATAATCGCCAGCAGAATGAACACAAAAAACCCCCGTACCTGGCGATTCGTCTGCAACAGATCCCATGCCTGGCGAAAAGCATTCTGTTCTGCGACTATCGTCTGTTCTGCTGAGAGCGACCGTACCACAGCCTGATCGTTTGCCTTGATGCGTCGTTCCAGGCCCATCCAGCCCAGCAGCGCACTCGTCACCGCAATAAACGGCGTTAGATTATAGAGATACTGCATCTGCTGGGGATCATACACCGGCATAATCTGTTTAGCAACCTGGGCCGACACAATACTGCTGAGAATCAAGAATGTCCAGACTACTGCTACAACGGTACCACGTTCCTCGTCGGTGGTTATTTCGGCCATTAATGCATTGCTGGATGTACCATTAGCTGCCATAGCCAGGCCAAAGATCATCAGCAACCCGAAGGCCTCGATTATAGCACTTAATGACCCCGCGCCCAACCGGATGGCCAGATCCGGTAGCCGCAGAAAAACCAGACTTCCCGCCAGCGCACTGAGGATGATATATGGCCCCCGCCGATACCCCAGCAGTGGGTAACGATCAGCCAGACGCCCCCAGTAGACCTGCACGGGTGCCAGAAAATGATGCAGGCCAATCAAGGTGGTGATCAGCACACCCATCGCACCCAGTTCATAGATTGAGATCCGGTTGAAGTTGAATGTTAACAGGGCAAACATCCAGCCGGCGCCTATTCGCATAATTGCCAGACGTAGAGTCTTAAGCGCCAGATGGAAGACCTTCATTCGCGCTGGCCCTTTCTATCATTTCTATCAACGATGGTATCAGTTTGAAAGAATGTAGTTCAGACTACAAACTACATAAAAATGAGATGCAAATACGGGTTTTACCATCTTTAACCTATGTGAGGATGATGTGAGTATAGCATATAGGTAAAAATGCCGCAATGTGTACAAATACTGTGCAAAGTTTTCGCATCGTCCCGGTTCATGCATAGGTGAGGTATATGCAGTTTAGATCTAACAATAAATCATAACGGATCTGATTTTGCCTTCCTCGGATTCAGGTTTCCGTGGGGCTATGATTATTCATACAAATCTATGGGATACGAAACATTTACAGTATAGTACATTTTATGCATGGTATTCAAAAACATGCCGTCATCGACTATAATAGAGCCGGGAGATGAGCGTTCTCTTACATGGGTTGATGCTATTGTAACGGTTCCCCACCAGCAGAATAGTTATCCATCAGCTTCATATTACTCGGAGCCTCCGCTGCTCCACGGGAATTGTTACCCCGCTTGCCCGGACAGACCCTGATAGAGGAGAAGGGGAGGTCAGCCATGTATGTGCGCTGGATTGTGCGACGGCACAAAAATATATCGATTGCGGATACGAGTTTTCACGATGCGTATCTGGTAGAGAGTTATCGTGATGATGCCGGTAATCCGCGACAGCGTACGATCTGTTACCTGGGGAATATCCGCCAGATGGGAGGGCAGTTTCCAGCGATCGAACGAGAGTTATTTATCCTGCGTGCCGAGCGAATTTTGTCTACGGTTCAAGAGATTACGGTTGGGGAACGTGCCGAGGTGCTGGAGATGTTACAGCAGAAGGTGCCGCCATTGTCACATAGTGAAGTGATGTCGGCTTTTACCGAGAATCTGCGCTGGTATCGGCGCTGGTGGGAACTTCACGGCGGGTCACCTTCGGAAGAGGAATTATTGCGGCTGGTACGGGAATTACCTGGGGATTTACCGGATACGATTTAATCATAGGAGTTACGCGGTGGTTCATCCTCTGGGCGGGTATCGCCTCCGGCAGGGCGGAAGAAGATCATCTTTTTTCCAGCATGTTTCGCCGGAGGCGAAACATGCTGGAAAAAAGAAATACAATTCCACGCTGCCGCAGGCGAAACAGGTCTTTCGTTCGGTCAAACGTCTGGTTTGAAGATCGACCGCGTAACTCCTGTTAATGACAGTGCCGGTCTATAATAGCGCGTAAGCCTGTCGCAAATAGGCGTGCGCCTCCTTGCGCGGGATGGCGCACTTTGTGGTGCGCTATGCCTGCCATAGTCAGGGCACGGTCGGCCACGTTGCCCATGGCCACTATGCTTATGTCGGGGAAGATCTGACAAAAGCATGTCAGGAAGGGGTGGCCCTGGCGTATTTCGCCTGCCCGTGGCGTGCGATTGCTCCGAGGTTGATTCAGGCGGTGCGGGTGGAATGGAAAGGCATTCCAGCCGACGATGCTAATGCCCAGAGTTTGTATTTCGCGCCAGACGATCGTTGCAGTCTGTTCAGCAGAAATGATGCCATCATCAGTTGCCAGCGCAAAGCCCCGCTGTACGCCAAATAGTCCCGGTGGGTCAATTCCCCCTAGCAAGAGACGTTCACTGGTGAAGGGAATACCGGTACGGCGTGCGCCCAGATAGCCGGGAGCCTCGCCGATGATGAGCAGGGTGGGCTTGAAGGTAATTGCCTGTTGCAGGGCGTTAGATAGGTTGGCCCGGCGTATGGCATTACCGGGGCTGCCGTCGTTGGCGTACTGGTTGGTCGCATCGGATGCGACGCTGGCCTGGGCCAGGGCCGCGATCAGTTTGGCTATGTCCATTAGACATGGTTCCCGCTTATTTTACAGTTTGGTTGGATGATACGCCCTCTCCCCCCTGCCCCCCTCTCCCTCAGGGAGAGGGGGGGAAACGGGGCGTCCTGGCAGCACACGCGCAGCGTGTGCCGCCAGGACGCCCCGTCCGACTTCCCCGCCCCTTGCAGGGGCGGGGGCCGGGGGTCTTGCAGGGGTAGGTTTTTTGGCCGGATCGCATCGTAACGCCATCCGTAGGGACAGGCGTCTGCCTGTCCGCACGGACGTGTGCCGCATCAGGACGCCATGCGGACGCGCTTCTGCGCGTCCCTACGGAAAAAACCTACCCGTGAGAGGGGCCGGGGGTGGGGTGACTCACGCGATCGATTTGTCTGTATAGTGTACAGTACAATTGGCCTATCTGAAACCATGTCTTAGTTTACGATAGGGGCGAAAGATCTTTCGTCCCTACTTTTTCTATAACATGGTTTGAAAGCAAGCGCAACGTGCGTTACAATCCATAAGCCAGTGTATAATACCATATCCACATGTTTCTGGAGACAAATCTATGTCGCCACAACTTGCCTGTATCGGTGAAATCTTAGTTGACTTTTTGCCGATTGAACGCGATGGGCAGACAACCGGTTTCAGTATGCATCCCGGTGGTGCTCCATTTAATGTAGCGGTTGGCCTGGCGCGGTTGGGGCAGCCTGCCGCCTTTGTGAGTAAGGTGTCGAGCGATTTCTTTGGTCGTTATTTGCGTACGTATGTTCAAGAGCAGGGTGTCGATACGCGTTTTTTGTTATCATCCGATACGACTGCAAGCACGCTGGCTTTTGTATCGGTGGAACATGGTGAGCCGGTTTTTACGTTTTATGGTGAAGGAACTGCCGATACACTGTTACAGGCTGATGAGATCCCCGCGGCGTTTTTTGCTGAAACGCGCCTGCTGCATTTTGGCGGCATCAGTCTGTTACGTGGCATAACACCGGCTACTATTCTTGCGACGGTCAGGCGACTCAAGGGACATGCGTTGTTGTCGTTTGATCCCAATATGCGCCCCTTGTTGATCCGAGACGAGGAGGGCTACCGCGCCCTGTTGCAACAGTTTTTCCAACTGGCCGATCTGGTAAAGATCAGTGCCGCCGATATAGCCTGGTTGTCGCCGGGTCGCCCACTTGAACAGGTTGCCCATGAGTTGCTTTCGATGGGGGCTGCCCTGGTTACGGTGACCCGTGGCGGATCCGGGGTGCTGGCATTGCGTTCCCGGTCGCCAGGTGTGGTGGAGACCTGGGATGTTCCGACTTATACGGTAGCGGTAACCGATACGGTTGGGGCTGGTGATGCTTTCAGTGCTGGCTTGCTGGCCGCCCTGACTGAACGTGGGGCGTTATCGCGGGAAGCATTGCTTGATCTAGCGGCGGATGCGCTGGAGCAATCCTTGCACTTTGCGTCGGCTGTGGCAGCGCTGACATGTACACGTGCAGGGGCAGACCCGCCTCGCTACGCCGAAGTGTCGCAGTTTCTGGCCCGGCAGGGTGCGTAGAGTTTGTAAGCCACTGCTGCGCCCTTGCAGCGGGAGCTGATACATGTGCGTGCAACATGGGTGATGCACGGCATTATTTGTATTCAGAGAGGAAAAGACGTATGACCCAGGAACCCCGATGGGAAATGACCGAGCATGGATGGCATGGTGTGGCGGTATTGACAGGTGGCATTCGCTGGCATGCCTATGTTGAGCATGTGGATGCGTCGCAACATTGTACATGGGCCGGTACGTCGTTTGAGAGTCTCCGGGAAGCTCAGGATTGGTGCCGCTCAGAGATCGCGCTGCTGCGCAGCCAGAATCGCCAGCCTGAGGCGGCGATGAAGACGCCAGCGGCGCCTTCGCTGGATGCCTGGAGCTGGTTGTGGGAAACATTGATACATGATGTTGGTGAACAACGTGCGTTGCAGATACGCGAAGAGTTTATTCGACGTCAGCAGGCTGATACCAGTCGCTAGTTATAAGCGTAGGGACGCAGTATGCTGCGTCCCTACCCTTTTTACTTTCTACTTTCTACTTTCTCTCTTGCGGCCCAGTCGCCGAATGCCTCGCCGTTGGCACGTTCATGCCGCCACTGGTCGATCAGACTGGCTATCAGGTCGGACAATTCCTCTCCACGTACCTGTTCGCGGTAGAGTTGCGCCAGACGCGTGCCCTCAAAGCTGCCGCCGATATAGACATTGTAGAGATTCAGGCTGCGCCCGATAATGCCAATCTCGGCCGTGGGCGGACGTGAACAGGAATTGGGGCAGCCGCTCATGCGCATCCAGATACGCTCGTTGCCATAGCCGCGCCGTTCTAGTTCACTGATCACATCGGGCAGAAAACGTTCGCTTTCGGCGACGGCCAGGCCGCAGGTGGGCATGGCCGGGCAGGCCATGGCATAACGTCGTAGCAGGCTTAACGCGCCGTGTTTTGTCGGCTGCCCGTGTGTGGTAGCTAACCCGTATTCGGCCAGCAGTGCTTCAACCTGAGGGCGGTTTGTGTCGCTAATATGTGTCAGGATGATATTCTGCTGTGCTGTCAGGCGTATTCCTGGTTGAAAGGTTTCGATAATCGCCCGCAGGCCCGTTTTGCTGCGATCGTCGGAACTGTCTTTGATACGGCCATTCTCAATCCAGATACCCACCAGCCAGTTGCCATTAGCCTGACGCTGCCAGCCTAGATGATCATGCACGCCATAGTTGCCAACATCCGCCGGGTCTGCCAGGGGTGCGCCTAGTCGTGCCGCGAGTTCCTGGCGGAACCACGCGACGCCGCGATCATCGAGCAGATATTTCAGGCGGGCATGCCGTCGATTGGTGCGATCGCCAAAATCGCGGTAGATCGTTGTGGCAACTTCCAGCACCGGAAGGGCCTGGTCGACGGGTAGGAAGCCAATGCGGTCGCCCAGGCGCGGGAAGGTTTCGGCTTTGCCGTGTGTACTGCCCAGGCCGCCGCCAGCCACCAGATTAAAGCCACGCAGGCTACCGTCGGGTGTCAGCACTGCTTCCAGGGCCATATCGTGGGTAAAGAGATCGATACAGTTGTCGTGGGGCAGGCCGATGCCAATTTTATGTTTGCGTGGCAAGTAGTTTGGGCCATAAAACGACTCGCTGCGGTTGCGCTGCACCTTCACCGATGTGCCGTCGGCCAGGATTTTCTCACCGTCAAGCCAGAGTTCATAGTAGGCCGTTGAGTCGGGCAAGAAGCGGTCACTTACCGCTTGTGCCAGGGCCTGGTAGTCAAAATTGTTACCGGGCAACAGGTCGGCTACCGGGCAGGTAAGCGTATTGCGTGCCACATCGCCGCATGCGCCATAGGTACTCATCCAGCGCTGGTTGAGGGCGCGGATGAGCTGCTTGAGCTGCGCTTTACCGATACCATGGAACTGAAACGCCTGGCGTGTTGTGATACGCAGCGTCTGATTGCCAAAGCGTGTGGCCAGTTCATCGGCCAGCAGATACTGCTCGGCGGTCAGGCGACCACCGGGCGTTTTTGTGCGCACCATAAACTGCCAGGCCCGCTCAAGCCCCTGCTGTTTACGCTCTTTGCGCTGATCGCGGTCGTCTTGTTGATAACTGCCATGGAACTTCAGCAGTTGATAGGCCTCTTCCGAAATATGTTCGCTGGTTGGATCAAGGATCTCCTCGAAGAGGATACCTCCCAGGCCGTCATTGTCATGTTTGATCTGTTCCACTTTCGACAGTGGCGGTGTTGCGTCGGTGGAATCCGACCGTGGCATAGATAGCTCCTTCCTTAGACCTGGTTCGCTTAGACCTGATTTGTAGGTACTTTACAGTTTGGTTGGACAATGCGCCCTCTCCCCCCTGCCCCCCTCTCCCTGAGGGAGAGGGGGAAAACGAAGCGTCCTGCTCACACGGGTAGGGTTTTTCCGTAGGGACGCGCTTCTGCGCGTCCGCAGGGCGTCCTGATGTGGCACACGTCCCCACGGACAGGCAGACGCCTGTCCCTACGGATGGCGTTACGATGCGATCCGGCCAAAAAACCTACCCCTGTGAGACGACGCCCCGTCCGTCTGCCCCTGCAAGGGGCAGGGGCAGTGGGTGGGGTGATTCACGCGACCAATCTGTCTGTGATCTGTCTGTGAATGGTACACGGCAGCGTAGTACTCTATTTCTTTTTTTTCAACATTTTTCACCTCCGGCGAAAAATGTTGAAAAAAGATAATCTTTTTCCTCTTTTTCTCAAAAAATTTTCCCGTAGGGGAAATTTTTTGAGAAAAGATCGTGCTGCTACCCTCAGGTATGAAATCGCTGCTATGAGCCTGTTGCCTGCACTATAAGCGGCCTACAAATGAATGCCACACTCGGTTTTGGCAAAGCCAGCCCAGCGCCCGGCGCGCGGGTCGTCGGAACTGGAGGGACGGGTGCAGGGCACACAACCAATGCTAGTATAGCCGTGATCGAGCAGTGGATTGTAGGGAACATTATGCTCATACACATACGCCCAGACCTGCGCTTCGCTCCAGTATGCCAGGGGATTCAATTTGAGTACCCCATGGCGCTGATTCCACTGAACCAGTTCCGTCTGCTCACGGGTACGGCCCTGATCGCGGCGGATGCCGCTGATCCAGGCATTGTAGGGCTGTAATGCCTCGGCCATGGGCGCAACTTTGCGAATACCACAGCAGCGGTCGGGGTTGCGGGCATACAAACGGCTACCTTCCTGGCGATCCTGTTCTTCCAACGAAATCAACGGTCGGTGATGTTTAATCATAACGCCATAGCGCTGAGCGGCGGCTTCTGCCAGGGCATACGTTTCCGGAAAAAGCAGATCGGTGTCGAGAAACAGGATGGGAGTGCCCCGATCCAGATGAGCGATCATATCCAGTAAGACCATGCCAGAAATGCCGCTGAAACTACAGGTCAGCACGATCTCCTGCTCGAATACGTCCGTGGCCCAGGCGAGCAAGTCCTCCGCCGTCCGTCCCTTAAACTCCTCGTTTAATCGGCGCAGATCGTTCTCTGTCCATACCTGTGTTGAGACTGTCTCCACAGTGGTTTCCTTCATGCTGATCCAGGCGTTTCCCAAAAAAAAGCACAACGATGGAAGAATGACCATCGTTGTGCCTGTGCATCGATGCACTATGGCGCTTGTTGAAGAACCGGTAACGTGGATGTTAATATATTTGCTTTATTTTGTCAAGTATAGTATATTGCTGTGGGGCATACGCTCTACTAACGTATGATACACCAAGTTGTGATATGAAGCACATGCGGAAATGGTCGTCTATCTACCCGCCGGTAACAACACGATCGCGCCCGGTGTGCTTGGCCTGGTAGAGCAATTGATCAGCAATGGTGATCAGGCTGGTCGCTGTGGTGCCATGGGTAGGGAAAACAGCTACCCCCAGTGACATTGTCACCGGGGGCAGAATCTGGTTCTGGTGACACACCGATAAGCCCTTTATGCTCAGGCGAATCTCTTCGGCCCGCTGCCGGGTATGGTCTAATGTCGCGCCTGGTAGTATCAGGATAAATTCTTCGCCGCCGTAGCGACAGACAAGATCCGCACCCCGTGTATGATCCTGTAAAAACCTTCCCACCGCTTGCAGCACCGTATCACCAGCATCGTGCCCGTAGGTATCATTGCACTGTTTGAAATGGTCGATATCCAGCATAATCACGCCGACCGACTGATGCTGGCGCACGGCCCGTTGTAGTTCGCGTGGCAGCGTTTCATCCAGATAGCGTCGGTTGAACAGCCCGGTGAGCGGGTCACGGATCGAGATCTGTCGTAGTTGCTCGACGGCGCGCTGCAGTGCGTCTTCAGACTCTTTGCTCCAGGTAATATTCACCAGAACACCCAGCAGAGCTGTTACGTTGCCCTGAGTGTTGTGTATGGCCGTTATTGACAGATCGCCCCAGAACACTGTGCCATCTTTGCGCCGATAGCGTCGTTCCATGCGATAACTGATCTGCTCATGCCAGCGCATTTTCTCAAACTGGTACTGGTTTGTGGTGCGCTCGGTGGGATGGAGGATATCCAGGTAGGTCATCCGGGCCAGTTCGTCCCGGCTATAACCCAGCATCTGCATGCCGCGACGGTTTAGATCTAGCCAATGCCCATCGGTTGTGATCAGGAAAATGCCAACCGCCGCATTGTCGAAGATCGCCTGCAACTGGGCCTGCTTTTCGCGCAGTGCGTCTGCTGTCCGCTTGCGTTCGGTGATGTCGTTAAACGATGTCACAACCGCATACGGTCGGGGATCGTCAGGACGGAGGAGCGGCTGGGCGTTGATCGATATCCAGGTCAGGGTGTTATCTGCTTTTGGCAAGCCCATGATCACATTTGACTGTGCCACGCCCGTGCGTAGTGTAACTATAGCCGGATGCATGTCGCCGGAAAAGGGACTGCCGTCCTCGTGCAACGCATGCCAGCATTCATCGTTAGATGTACGTCCCATCATCTGATCCTGTGGCAGGCCAAGAATATATTCGGCACTGGCATTGCATGCCACAATCACACCATCACTATTTTGCAGCACAATGCCTTCATGCATCGCTGCGATAACGCTGCGGTAACGTTCCTTGTTTTCACGCAGATCTTCTTCCATTTGTTTGCGTGCGGTGATATCGGTGATAACTGCGCCAATCGCATACATCTCACCCTGCACATTGAGCAGCGGAAACTTGATCGTTAGCAGCGTATGCAGGTTGCCATCTATGGGCAATTGCAAAACTTCTTCGATCTCAACAGTCTGACCTGTGTCCCATACGTGCTGATCGCTCTGGTGTACAGTATGAACGAATGCTGCAGGAAACAGGTCGTATTGCGATTTACCAATCATTTGATGCGGCTCAAGCTGCTGATTCGCGGCTGTGCGTCGGTTGACCAGCAAATACCGTCCCTGGCGATCTTTGACCAGGATTGAAACTGGTGCATTGTCGATTACTGCCTGGAGCAGTAGTTGACTCTCGCGCAGCGCTGCTTCCATGTGTATGCGTTCGCTGATATCACGTGAGATGCCAAACAGAACCTCTTGCCCATCCCATACCCCGGGCACAATCCGTGTCTCAACCGGGATCAACTGGCCAGCTTTTGTGATTAATGGGACAGGGCAAATATTCTGGCGTCCTTCGACCATTGCCGTGAACACGGCGATCGCTTCGTCGTGTCGTTCCGGCGGATGCATATCCAGTACATATTTGCTGCGTAATTCAGACTGCGTATAGCCCAGCCGCTGCTCAACTGCCGGATTGGTGTGCAATAGCTTCCCGTCCAGGCGGGCAATGAACAGTAAATCGTCCAGACTATTGAAGAGCGTCTGCAAATTATGCTGGCTGTCGTGCAGGGCCGTCTCGGTGGTGATGCGCACAATCGTTGCGCCGATCTGCGCGGCAATTGCCTCTAGCAGGGTACGTGTGTGGGGCGCGAGTTCATCGACCGCGTGCGAGCCAAGATTGAGTACGGCGATAACCTGGTTCTGGTGCATGATCGGAATAACGGCAATAATACACAGCCCTTCCTGGCGGCGCTCTTCAGGCAGAAAGTCAAACAGGGCATAGGGCTGATAGATGGGCAGGCCAGTTTGCACCAGCATGGCCTGCGGCGCGGCGCTGTCTATGTGGGCTACACTGGCGATAAAGTGTTCCGACAGGCCCCGGTGAACCATCAGATCCAGGCTGCCAGTCTGCTGGTTAACCAGGTACACTCCACCACAGTCTACGCCCTCAAGCTGCAGGACGGTGTCTAATACCAGGGCGAGTCCATCAGATTTGTTATTTATGGCGCTCAACGCAGTGGTAAGCAGATGTTGTGTGTGCAGTTCCTTTTCAATGCGGACACGTTCGGTGACATTGCTCAGACAGAACACAAGCCCGTCGACTTCACCATTGTCGCCAATAACCGGATAGAGAGACCAGTCCCAGTAGGTGGTGCCACGTTCGGGGTTCAATGGATACACAAATGGTCTGGCATAGGTAGTATATGTTTCTCGCGTCTCTACCACGCGGCGGAAAATGGTTTCGTTCTCGGCATCTGGATAGAGGTCAAAATGGTTTTTCCCGACAAAAAACGCTGGTTCCTGGTTGTCTGCTGCTGCGTATGCCTGGTTGACACGCAGAAATGTAAATGTGCGGTTCATATAGGCCACGGCGATGTGCATAGTCGAAAAGAGTTGTTCTAGTTGTTGATTGGTCAGGTACAGTGCTTCCTCGGCTCGCATCCGTTCAGTAATATCGCGATTGCTGGCGCGTTGCCCCAGCCAGTCACCCGCAGCGCTGTAGACAGGCTGGCAGGCATGGCCGATCCAGCGCTGCTCGCCACTGCGTGTGATAATGCGGAATTGAAGTTCATACGCCTGCCGACGGCGTTGCTCGTCACGCAGGTGGTGGGCCATCCAGTCACGGTCGTCAGGGTGAATGATACGCTCTAGCAGCTCCGGATCGGCCTGAAACTCGGTGGTTCGGTAGCCAGTGATGCGTTCGCACGCAGGTGATATGTAGAGTACTATTCCGCCAGGGGTAAGCCAGTACTCCCAATCATAGGCAAAGTCTGCCATCATGCGCAGGCGATCATTGTCGGCCTGTAATGTCTCGATGTGTTGTTCCAGGTCGCTTATATGCTGATGTAACATAGTTATCTCGGACTGACAGGGGTGATTGTCTGGTGGTATAGAGTCAGTACGCACTAGCGCGAATCCTCTCTGATTCTATAATTGTTCAGCGCTTTATTATCGTTGCTCGAACGCTTTATGTCGTATGCTGTTTTAATATTGAGGATAGTATACCTGAATGGTATTACTATTCATTAATGTGTAGGTATGGGGGATAGCAGGGGCGTGGCAAGCTGCGTTCCTATCTAAAATAACCACCAACCACAAATGCCGAGATGAATTGGATCAGCAGAACAAACGGATTACTGACTAGCAAGTAGCGCTTGAAATTTTCGTGCGTTGGTTCCTGGTACAGACGCACCTGAGTATAGATGGGGACTAGCAGAGCCAGCACAACAAAGATGATTAACCATGTAAATCCCAGCGCCAGGGCCAGGATCAACAGCAAGATCTCGGAGAGACCAATCACCAGGTAAGACACTACCAGCGTCCGCCTGGCCCCTAACACGACCGTCATTGATTGCAGGCCAAGCTGGCGATCGCCCTCGATACTCTTGATATCATTGAGATAGAGCAGTCCTGCTGCCAGGCTGCCGTTAATCAAGGCCACAATCAGGCTGGGCCAGGTCATGGGCGCAAAGATCAGATGGCCAGCAATCCAGCTCAGGCTGATATAGCCTATGCCAACTGCCGGTGGCCCCAGCCAGAAATTCCTCTTGAGCTTGAAAGGTGGCACACTATACGCCGCCGCCAGGATCAGGCCGAGCAGTGTCAGCACCGGAATCCAGACGTTATACTGGGCCAGAAAAACCGCTACCGCCATCGTCGCCAGCGCCAGGAAGATCCAGTTGAGCCGTGCCTCGGCCAGCGTTAGCCGTCCTGATGGTATTGGGCGGCCGGGGTCGTTGATCGCATCCAGGTCACGATCAAAATAGTCGTTGATGCTCTGACTGAAGCCTGTACAGAAGGGGCCACACATCAATGCTGCCATGAACACCAGGAACACATCGTTCATATGCGTAAACTGGAAGCCTGGTTCAGTTCTACCAGAGGCAATCGCACCGCAGATCACGATCGTCACTGCCGAGATCCACGTTACCGGATCAGCTATTTCAATGTGAGCCAGCAGGCGCCGGGTGAATGTCACCTTACAAGCGATCGGATCATGCGTGATTTGACGGGTCATATTGTCCATATCCTCTCTACCAGGTGCTACCCTGCCTCTGAACAAGCTCTCCGGCTCTTTCCAGATACGTACTCAGAGTAAGAAACGGTACAATTGTAGCATTGCCCAGATTTGGAAAGAATTAAGGTCTGGCTCCGGGGCATGTGGGTTTCATTAAGATGCCAGGTAAAAGGAAATTGGAAAAGATTAAGGGGGTATAATACGCATAGACAAGGTTTCAGGATGACTATTCCAGCCCAACAGTAGGGGCGACCGGCCGGTCGCCCCTACAGGACGGCATAACGAGATTGACCAAGTGTAAAGTACATCTGAACTATGTCGTAGAAGCAATGCCGCTTGCCCTGATAGCCTTCCCGGACGCGGAGGAAATCGCATGAGCGCCCGGATGCTTGTGGTCGACGATGATATCCAGATAGGCCGCATGCTCAAAAGGGTATTAGATGCCGAAGGGTACACCGTGCAGATAGTGACCGATGGGCCTATGGCGCTTGAGACGGTGGCTAGATGGCGGCCTGACCTGGTTATTCTTGATCTCAAGCTGCCGGTACTGGATGGGTTCGAGGTATGCCGACGTATCCGCAACTGGTCGCAGGTGCCGATCATTGTGCTGACAGTATGTGACAGCGAAAATGATAAGGTGACTGCTCTGGATCTGGGGGCCGATGATTATATCACCAAGCCGTTCGGCGTCCGCGAGTTGCTGGCGCGCATCCGGGTTGCGTTGCGCCACGGGGCACGGCCAGATGATGAGGGCAGTTCGGTAGTAACATTTGGCAGTTTGCAGATCGACCGGTCACGTCGCATGGTAACATACGGTGGGCAAGAGATACGCCTGACGCCGACTGAGTATAACTTGCTGATACTCTTGAGCGGACATGCTGGTAAGGTACTGACGCATAGAATGATCTTGCGTACCATCTGGGGGCCAGCTTCCGAGCATGATATCAATACATTACGCGTTTTCATTACGCAGTTGCGGCGCAAGATCGAGCCTGACCCGGCGCATCCGGCGTTGATTGTCACCGAGCCGGGCATTGGCTATCGCTTCCGTCCATCAGATTGAGGGCGGGCATGCCCCTTTCAGGTGTGGATTTTTCGGGTAGGGGCAGGCCCCCGTGCCTGCCCAGGGCGTCTTGATGCCGGAAACCTGTCCGGGGCCAACCACGGGGGGGTGCCCCTACCGATCCCATTGGCATACATGCCATCCGCCCAAAAACCCTACCCGTGAAAGAGGGCATACTGCCCGCGTATGGTATACTTGATGGACCCACACTTGAGCCTGAAATACGATGATTCTGCAACAGTTAAAACACGATACACGCTGCTATCACCAGCAGATTGAGCGTACCCTGAACCTGGAAACGCGCTGCCAGTCGCTCGATGGGTATCGCGACGTGCTAGGGCAATTCTATGGCTTCTATGCGCCCGTAGAGACGGTACTGGCACAGGTCGCTGATTTGTCTGGGGTGCTAAATGATCTGGATCAACGCCATAAAACGCAGTTGATTGTGCAGGATCTGCACGCACTTGGCGTATCGACCAGCGCCATGGCAACGCTGCCATTGTGCAGCAATGTACCTGACCTGCCCGGTGTGCCGCAGGCGTTGGGATGTTTGTATGTGCTGGAGGGGGCGACTCTCGGTGGGCAGATTATTGTCCGCCAGCTCCAGCAGTACCTGGGAATAACATCTACGTGGGGGAGTGCATTCTTCAACAGTTATGGCCCGCACACTGGATCGATGTGGCGCACGTTTGGTACACAACTCAGTGCCTATGCGACAACGTTGGAACGCACAACTACCATTCTTGCTGCAGCACAGCAAACCTTTCGTGCCTTTGACTACTGGCTGTTAGACATGGTTTCAGACTGACCCTTCCAGCCGTGACAGTTGGTGTAGGGGCTACTGGCCGGTCGCCCCTACAGAACGGCATAACGGGATTGTTCAACTGTAAAGTAAACCTGAACCTGTCTTAGGGGAAAAGGAGCGATGATTCACGAGTCGCCATTTCATGTTGACCTGACAAACTGTGACCGGGAGCCGATCCATATTCCTGGCTCCATCCAACCCCATGGCATACTCCTGGTGCTGGTTGAACCGGATCTGACGATTGTCCAGGTCAGTGCCAACACGCTGGCGTTCCTGGAACGCCACCCGCGTGATCTACTTGGTCGCCCGTTGAGCATCCTGTTTGACCCTGTGCAGATCGACGACCTGCGCAACTGTCTGGCTACCGAGCAGGTCGACCAGAATCCGCTGTATGTATTTACCTTTGCTATAACCGATACGCTGCGGCAGCTCGATGTGATTGTCCATCGCATGCATGGCCTGCTTTTGTTAGAATTGGAGCCATCGGCGCACAATGCCCAGGTAGGTTCACTCAAGGTATACCGTAGAGTGAAAACGGCCGTCACAGCGTGCCAGCGCACGGCTTCGGTGCGCGAGTTTGCCCAGACGCTCACAGCGTCTATTCGTATGCTCACCGGTTTTGATCGTGTTATGGCATATCAGTTCCAACCCGACGGTAGTGGCGTGGTTATTGCCGAAGACAAAAGAGCCGATCTCACATCGTACCTTGATCTGCACTATCCTGCGTCAGATATTCCGCAGCAGGCGCGGGCGCTCTATTTGCGCAACTGGTTGCGCTTGATCCCGGATGTTGCCTACCAGCCTGTCCCGATGCTGGCTGTTGATCCGGGCCATCCAAGTATACCGCTCGATATGAGCTATACTGCATTGCGCAGTGTATCGCCTATTCATGTCGAATATCTCAAGAACATGGGCGCAACTGCATCCCTGTCAATCTCACTGATCCAGAACGACGAACTCTGGGGGCTGATTGCCTGTCATCACCACTCTGGCCCGTGCTACCTGTCCTACGACATCCGCGCTGCCTGTGAGTTCCTGGGACAGATAGCTTCGCTTCAGATTGCGGAAAAAGAGGCCTCCGAGGACGCAGCCTGTACGATTGCGCTCCAGACAACCCGATCCCAACTGGTAGAGCATATGAGTGTAGCCAACGATGTGGTTGCCGGATTGACTCGCTTCGAACCTAACCTGAGCGCGTTTATCGATGCTAATGGTGTGGCTGTGTGCCTGGATGGGCACTGTGTGATTCTCGGTGTGACTCCGCCCGAATCTGAGATCTGGCTGCTGACCGACTGGCTTGCGCAGCATGTTCAGGATGATATTTTCGCGACAGAATCGCTGCCCCGCCAGTATGCGCCCGCCAGGGATCTCAAGGATACAGCAAGTGGCTTGCTGGCGGTGCGCCTGGCACGTTCGCGCCCTGATTTTATTCTCTGGTTTCGCCCGGAAGTCATCCAGACGGTTAGTTGGGGTGGCAATCCTGAGAAGCCGGTTGAAGTTGCCGCAGACGGTGTCCGCTTAAGTCCCCGGCGCTCCTTCGATGTCTGGAAGCAGACAGTGCAACAGACTGCTCTGCCATGGCGTCCGTATGAGGTGACGGCTGCGGGGGATCTGCGGCGGGCGATTATCGAGGTGGTGTTGTATAAGGTTGAAGAGCTGGCCCGCCTGAACGATGAGCTTGCTCGCAGCAATGTTGAACTAGACTCGTTTGCCTATGTTGCCTCACACGATCTGAAGGAACCGCTGCGCGGCCTGCACAACTATGCACATTTCCTGATCGAGGACTATGCCGACCAGATCGACGATGCGGGCAAAGACAAGCTTACAACGCTTGTGCGCCTGACGCAGCGGATGGAGGCGCTGATTGATACACTGTTGCACTACTCACGGGTTGGCCGCGCCGAGTTGACATGGATTGAGGCTGACCTGAATGTCACGTTAGCGGATGTGGTGACTTTGCTCGATCCGCGTATCCGCGAGAGCGGGATAGATGTGCGTATTCCGCGCTCCCTGCCGCATATTTGCGCTGATCATGCCCGCGTCGGCGAGGTCTTCAGCAATCTGATAACCAATGCGATTAAATATAATGACCAGGCTGAGAAGTGGGTCGAGATTGGCTATTATTCCGTTTCAGCCCATGCAGACGACGAGGAAACCACCCATGATGTGTTTTATGTGCGTGATAATGGTATTGGTATTCCAGAGCAACATCAGGACACAATTTTCCGTATCTTTAAGCGACTGCATGGTCGTGACGAGTATGGCGGCGGTGTCGGGGCTGGCCTGACAATTGCGAAGAAGATTGTCGAGCGGCATGGTGGCACGATCTGGGTGGTATCACAACCAGGCGAAGGTGCAACCTTCTTTTTTACGCTGGCAAAAAGTGATATCGACCGGCAAACATTTAATGGCAGCGCAGCATGAACCAGTTGCACCTTTTGCTGATCGAAGATAGCGATGAAGATGTCGTTGCAACTATTCGCGGGTTGCAGCGAGATGGGTTGGATTTTACCCTGCATCGCTGTGTTACAGGTGATGAGGCGCTGGATTATCTATACCGGCGCGGGCGCTTTGCCCCCCCGGCCCAGGCACCCCGTCCACGTTTGATTTTGCTCGATCTGAATCTACCAGGCACCGATGGTCGTTCGCTGCTTGCCGTAATCAAAGACGACGATGAGCTAAAGTCTATCCCGGTGATTGTCCTGACGACATCGAATAATCCCAAGGATATTGCGACCTGTTACTGGCGGGGCGCTAACAGTTATCAGATCAAGCCGGTCGATTATGCTCGCTTCAAACTGGCTATGCAGACGATGATTTCCTACTGGTTCGAGACGGCAACGCTGCCTGATGTGCCGGAGTAATGCCGGTACGTTTCTTTCTATCACGTTATACACGACGTACACGGTTCTTCATCCAAAGGCAGCTATGCGCCTCCGGCAGGGCGGAAGTAAGATTCTTTTTTCAAAAAGTTTTCCCGCAGGGAAAACTTTTTGAAAAAAGAATATACAATTCTACTATGAGCCATGAAAGCGTTGGTATGTCACGGCGAATTATCATCTGTAATGCCCAGGTGCCGTTTGTGCGCGGCGGTGCAGAATATCTGGTTGAGGGATTGCGTGATGCGCTGGTGGCGCATGGTCATCAAGTGGAACTGGTGAATATACCGTTTGCCTGGCGGCCAACCGAGCGCATCGTCGAGAGTGCGCTGGCCTGGCGCTTTATTGATATCACCCATGTCAATGGCGAACCGGTAGATCAGGTGATCTGTACCAAGTTTCCCTCGTATATGGTGCATCATCCGCGCAAAGTGGTCTGGCTGGTGCATCAGCATCGTCAGGCCTATGATCAGTATGGCACGCCGCTGAGTGATCTGTTGAATACCGATGATCATCGGGCCATCCGCGACGCGATTTTTCGCATGGATCGGCGCGGGTTGGGCGAGGCGCGTACACTCTATACGATTTCGCGTAATGTTAGTCACCGGCTGCAGCATTTCAACCGCCTTGGCAGCACGCCGCTCTATCCGCCTAGCCGGTATGCCAATCAGTTGCGCGCTGGCCCCTACGGCGACTATATTTTATCTGCGGCGCGGCTGGATGCGGCCAAGCGCCTGGATCTGCTGCTGGAGGCACTGGCACTAACCAGGAATACGGTACGTGCCGTTTTTGTGGGTAGTGGGCCTGATCGCACGCGGCTGGAAAAACTGGCGGCACGCCGTGGTCTGGGCGACCGGGTGCGCTTTGCGGGCTTTGTGGATGACGCAACATTGATCGATCTATACGCGGGGGCGCGCGCGGTCTACTATGCGCCGGTAGACGAGGATTACGGTTTTGCCACGGTTGAGGCCTTCGGCGCAGCGCGACCTGTGGTGACAACCACCGATGCCGGAGGTGTGCTGGAGTTTGTCGAGGATGGCGTGAATGGCTGGGTGGTGCCACCCGAACCGGCGGCAATTGCGGTGCGACTGGATGGCCTGATCGCTGATGATGCCCTGGCTGCGCGTATGGGCCATGCTGGCGCGACCTGTGTGCGTGATATCACCTGGGAACGTGTCGTCCGCTCACTGGTGTTATGAAGGGGCGGGTAAACAGAATAGTCACCGCCGGGATGAAAGACGTGCGCGGCTGCAAGTCGCGCCTACTATATCATGTGTTTCGGGTTCGTTTTGGCGGCAAAGCCGCCAAAATGAACCCCAAACATTCTTTTTTGCGCGGGCCGGAGGCCCGCGCACCCCTATCAGATCTTTTCACGTTCGTCTACCTGAACTGCTCCTACCGTCGGGCTTGCTCTTGAGGCTGGGTAAAGACAATCCGCAACTCCTCACCCTCAAAGAAAGCGTCGCAGGCGTGCAACCGTGCCAGAGACTGCGGCAGCACGATGCGATGGCGATGCCAGCCCACCGAGATAAGCAATTCATCGGCACTCTGCGCCAGATGAACCTGCTCTTCAGAGACAAAGGGCAAAGGCATAATCAGATCAAAGCCGCCATTGGTGCGCTCGACACGCTGCGCTGGCCCGTGATAGAGAAACGCCGAGGGGTCACGGTCACCATAGAGCATATCGGCCATCTGCTCTAATAACTTTGGCCCCACCACTTCATGCGGGAAGTGAGGTGCCTTTAGGATGGGCAGTGGTGCAAATATCTCTTCGACATACGGCGTATATTCCTTCTGCAGCGCCTGCCAGGCTGCAAAATGCCCATCCTCGACATGATCGGGCAGGATGCGATTAACTACTACCGCATCGACACCATAGCCAAACAGACTCAGATAGGTCAGGCTACGCTGTGCTTCGCGGATGACCATTTTTTCCAGGTTGAGCACAATCCGGGCCGAACAGATTTCGCGGTCGGCCAGGATGCGACGCACGTCCGACAGGGCATCGATGGCCTGCTGCGCCGACGAGAGGACGTGATCTTCGGCAATGGGCATGTCGGTAACGCGCCTGGCCACCGGGCGTACAACCTTGAGCAAAGCCCGTGCAATTGGGAAAAGCCGTGAGATCCACCAGTGCATGATATCTGGCAGCGAAAGCAGTCGCAGCGTCTCGCCAGTAGGCGCTGCATCGACCACCAGCACATCGAACAGCCCTTCGTCGTGGTGACGTTTGATCTGTAGCAGGCTAAAGAGTTCTTCCGTTCCTGGAATAACCGACAACTCGCCCTGGGCAATCGTTTCGACCCCCTGCCAGGCCAATAGTTCAGAGAGATACGTCTGCACATCACCCCAGCTTGACTCCAGTTCATGCAGTGCATTGATCTCCTGGGCCCACAGGTTCGGCAAGATCTGCATTGGTTCGGCCAGCAACTCTACACCGAGCGAGTCGCCCAGAGAGTGCGCCGAGTCTGTACTGAGAACAATCGTACGATAGCCGAGTTGCGCGCAGCGCAGCGCCGTCGATGCTGCTACACTTGTTTTTCCGACGCCACCTTTACCGGTATAAAAGAGAATTCGCATAGGCTATGTATTGCTTTCTCGGATTGCATGCTGGCCTATTAGTGCGCTTGTAGCGCAGGCGTTAAACCTCTGGAAATAGGTGATAGGTGATGAACGATAGGCAGAATGTGTGTATTCTAATGGCCAGTTCCCTACGACCTATATACTTTGATTGAGAGAGCATTATACCATGTTGTAACTTTTTTGCCATATGGATAATTTTTGTACATAGGCTATCTTTCAACCTGCAAAATATGATCCGTCACTTCACGCAGATCAGCCCCGATAATATCGGGCGTGTCCATTAGTGGATTAAGCACCATGCCTGGCCGGGCGATAAAAGCAGCCGTGCAGCCAGCACACATCGCCCCGGCTACATCCCAGTCGTGCGCGGCAACAAGCCGTATCTCACTCGCTTTCAGGTCGAGCAGGGTTTCATTCACATCAAAGACAATCACACGTGCCATAGGATGCCTCCTTATTCTTTGTATATTGTATGTTACTTGCCGAGAGCGTCAATCTATTCTATGATCGCAGAACACAAGATTATGCGCTACACACATATGTGGTGACAAAGCATTTGTACTTGTGCTTTTCTCTTTTCTTTAAGTATACGGTGGAATGTATGCCAGACTCGTCCAGCCTTATCGGTACAAAATTTGAGTCCTATGAAATCCAGGCTCTGATTGGCAGCGGGGGCATGGCCAGCGTTTATCGCGGCTTTGACCAGGATCTGCAACGCCCGGTAGCAATCAAGGTTCTGCATAATCAATTGGCGCTGGTACAACCGGAATTACCGGCACGCTTTCGCCAGGAAGCCCGCCTGATTGCGCGCCTGCGCCATCCCCATATTGTGCAGGTGTATGACTTTGGCGAACAGGACGGCTATACCTTTATGGTCGAGGAGTTTCTGCCAGGACCAACCCTGGGCCGCCAACTGCGCGAGCTGGCCGCGCATGATCGGCGCCTCTCGCGTGATGAGACGATTATGATTGTGCGACACCTGGCTAGCGCCCTGGACGCGGCCCATGCGGCTGGCATTATTCACCGTGATATCAAGCCGGAAAATGCGATCTGGAATGCCGAAGGCGAACTGGTGCTGACGGACTTTGGTATTGCTCGCTATACGCTCTCGGATGTACGCCATACCCAAACAGGTATGATCATCGGCACACCCGATTATCTCTCGCCGGAACAGGCCCAGGGGTTGTCGCTCACTTCTGCCAGCGATGTCTATTCGCTGGGCATTGTGCTCTATCGTATGCTGGCAGGCAAGGTGCCTTTTAGCGGCGATACGCCTTTGCGTGTGTTGATGGAACATATTAATACACCACCGCCGCCGCTGCACGACTTGCGCCCCGACCTGCCCTCTGCCGTCGAGGGGGTTGTTCAGCGTGCCCTGGCCAAAGATGCTGCTCTGCGCTTTAGTAGCTGTGGTGAACTGGCACGTGCCCTGGAACAGGCATGGCCTGCACCTGTCGCGGCAGCCCAGACGATTCAGCTGAATATTCATGACCAGGCTACCCGGCAGTGGCAGACACCGCCAGCCAGCCAGGCTATCCCCCCGGTTCTATCTACGCCTGCCGATACGCCAGCGCCAGCCGCTGTTTTACCACCTGCGCGTCGTCGTGGGGGATGGCTGCTGATTGGTTTGTTGCTCCTGGCATTCCTGCTGGGGGGCGGCGCACTGGCCCTGCGTGGACGGAGTGGTCAGGTAGCTGTTGATCCCACCAGTACGCCATCACCAACACCCGCCCTGACACCCTCTCCAGCGCTTGAGCCAACCGCCCGCCCCACCGATACGCCCACGTTCCCGCCGGTCGTTGGGATCGAGAATCCCACCGGACAGATTGCCTTTACCTCGAATCGTGATGGCGACTGGGAAATTTATGTGATGGATGCTGATGGGGGCAATCTACGCAATCTGACCAACAACCGTGCCGACGACTTTGCGCCAGCCTGGTCGCCCGATGGCAGCCAGATTGCGTTTCATTCGAATCGCGACGGCAACGAGGAGATCTATGTGATGAACGCCAATGGCGGCAATCAGCGCAATATCTCGAATGCCACCAATGTGAGCGATCGTGAGCCGACCTGGTCGCCGGATGGCAGTCAAATTGCCTTCTGGTCGAATCCGATTGGCACCTGGGATATCTTTGTCATGAACAGCGACGGCAGCAACCGCCAGCGCCTGACGACTGCCTTTGCCGACGACTTTGCGCCAGCCTGGTCGCCCGACGGCAGCCAGATCGCCTTTAGCTCGAACCGCGACGGCAACGACGAAATCTACATCATCAATAGTGATGGCAGCAATGAACGCAACCTGGCTGGCAGTCCCCAGAACGACCTGCTGCCGGCCTGGTCGCCCGACGGCAGCCAGATTGCTTTTGTCTCCGAACGTGACGGCAATGGCGAGATCTACATTATGAACACTGATGGCAGCAACCAGCGCAACCTGACAAATAATACCACCTGGGACACCATGCCATACTGGTCGCCCGATGGCCGCTTTATTGTCTTCACCGCCAACCGTGACGACAACGACGAAATCTATGTGATCGATGCCGACGGCAGCAACCCGCGCCGCATCACCAGCGACCCGGCTGCCGATTGGGATGCTACGTGGGTAGATGGGGGATAGCCAATAGATCGTAGTGATCGCTGCGATGTCCCACCGCGCCAGCTATGTTCCCGTGCGCTCCATACGCTGCGCTTACACATGTTGCTCCAGCGCCAGACGCACACCAAAGCCCACCAGGATCAGCCCGCTCAGCCCCTCCAGCCGCGCCCGTATGGCTGGTTGGCATACCAGTGCCGCCATACGTCCCAGCAGCAGACTAACCAGCGACAGCCACACCATGCCCAGCAGACAGTGGATCGCTGCCAGCATAAGCGATTGCGCCAGGACGGCATCACGCGTATCAAGAAACTGAGGCAAAAAAGCCAGATAAAAGATAGCTACTTTGGGATTCAACACGTTGGTCAGCAATCCCTCGCTATAGGAACGCCACCAGCGCCACCGCCAGACCACGCCCGTTTGTAGAGGCAACAGTTCCCTGGCCGCATCAGAGTGAGAATGCCACGCGGAACGCAGTGATTGCATGCCCAGCACAATCAAATAGCCAGCCCCAAGCAGCTTCACCAGATCAAAGATCGCCGCCGAGCGCACCAGAATCAGTGAAAGCCCCACCGCTGACAGTGTGGCATGGAAAAACAGCCCGCTACAAACACCTATCGTTGTGATCACCCCTGTGCGCCACCCGTGCGCCAGAACACTCCGAACGACGAGCATGGTATCGGCACCCGGCGTGATGGTTAGCAGGGCCACCACGCCGATAAAAGCCACTATTTCAGCATGAAACATGCACAAACTCCGCGCTACAAGAACACTGACACCAAAGGCAGATACCCGATAACTCGCCCTTCGCCGGTATAGATTCCTAGCTGGAAGCTCCGGATCGCCAGGAATAGGCGGGCATACAACTAGCCCCATTCCATCGCATATTCAATGGCACGCTGCAAGGTGCTGCGGGTAATGATGCCGCGCAAATCTATGCCTGATGCGACGATTATTTGCGCGACTTGGGGCTGAATGCCACTGATCACCAGTTGGGCCCCCAATAAACGCACTGCATGGGCTACCTGAACGAAGCCATGCGCAATCTGGGCATCCACGAGTGGTAGGCCCGTAATATCCAGAATCGCAATTCTGGTTCCATTGGCCGCGATACCAGTCAGGAGCGTCTCTCCGATCTGCTGCATACGTTGCTGGTCAACTATACCAATCAAGGGCATGACTACAATCTTATTGCTCAATGGGATCAGCGGTGTGGAAAGTTCTGCCAATGCTGCGGCTTGCAGCCGAATGACTTTGTCCTGGAGTTGCGCTTGCTCTTCCTCCACCCGCTGCTGTTTCTGCATAGCCACAGCCAGTTCATTCACCCGTCGGCGCAGCTCCAGTTGCGCCATCACCTGATGCCCCAGAGTACGCAGGGCATCAAGCTGGTCGGCAGTAAGTTTGCGCGGGATGGTATCCTTGACGCAGAGCATGCCCAGCACATGGCCTTCGGGGGTTTGCAGCGGCGCACCAGCATAAAATCGGATAAAGGGATCGCTTACCACCAGGGGGTTAGTTGCAAAGCGTTCATCAGCAGTAGCATCTGGCACAATAAAAAGATGCTCTTGCAGGATACCGTGGGCACAAAATGCAATGTCACGCGCTGTTTCAGGCGTTGCGACACCGATCTTCGACTTGAACCATTGTCGGTTAGCGTCGACCAGACTCACCAGCGCGATCGGGGTGCCGCAGATATAGGCGGCTAAATGGGTGAGATCATCGAAGTCGGCTTCCGAGGCCGTGTCGAGAATGGCATATTGCTGCAAGGCCTCCAATCTTGCATTCTCATCAAGCGGGAGCGGGGCAACGATCATAATCAGGCTCCTTACCATGAGATGTCATGAGATGTAAACATGCAGCAAAGCAAGCCGTGTAACATCGGTGTCCATCGCACGACTGCATTGCCGCTATAAAGTATTCTACGTATCCGTTCAGGCTCCCCCGGCCGGGAGCAGTTTGGGAGCGGGCT
>RRYU01004992.1_pt1 | contig 33160 bp, 30 predicted proteins | sample 2162651 | NCBI WGS metagenome assembly RRYU01 (sample SAMN10267283, study PRJNA491782) | microbial mat metagenome | isolation source: biomat in the production well | place: Japan: Minami-Kanto gas field, natural gas well KTG3 | collected 2017-06 | reverse complement strand
GTGGCGTTGAAATTTACTACTGAAAAAAGATGAGACCACATTGGCGTATGAATTGGTGATTACCGCCATCAGAATCAGACCAGGAACTATAAAGTCGATATAGCTGTGGCCGTCCATCTCACCGATTCTCTCACCGATAAGCGTGCCAAATATTACGAAATAGAGCGCAGTGGTAATCGCGGCCGGGACAATGGTTTGTATCCAGATACGCATGAAGCGCACTATCTCTTTTACAATGATAGTCTGAAACGCAATCCAGTAAGAGCCGTAGCGATTCATAAACCACCGCCGATACGATTGGCATCCATCATATCGATAAACAGCTGCTCCAGGCGGTTTTGTTTATTACGCAGGCTCAATACCTCAATATTAAGATCAGATAGTCCGCTAAACAACTCGTTGATACCACGCTCTCTTGCCACTTTCACTTCCAGAGTACGACCGTCACGCTGGCTGATTTCAAATCCATCCAGAGTTGGTTGTTGTTCTAGCCTGTCTTTTAAGGTCAGTACAAATGTCTCGATATGTAGCTTATCCAGAAGGATTTCCATGCTGGTATTTTCAACAATGGATCCATGGTTGATGATCGCGATGTTACGACATAGATTCTCGGCCTCTTCCAGATAATGAGTGGTGAGAATGATGGTTGTACCGCTGCTGTTTAGCTCTTGCAGAAAATTCCACATCGAGCGTCGTATCTCAATGTCCACACCGGCAGTAGGCTCATCCAGAATCAATAGCTTTGGTTTATGCACCAGTGCCCTAGCGATCATCAATCTGCGCTTCATGCCACCGGATAGCTCTCTTGCCATGACCCTGCGCTTGGGCCACAGATCAAGTTGCCTCAGACTCTCTTCAGCATTGATAACCGCCTGCTTTCTGGGAATGCCGTAGTAGCCAGCCTGATTAGCAACCACCTCTTCTGTCGGAAGAAACATGTTGAAGTTGAATTCTTGCGGAACCAGACCGATGCAGGATTTCAGTGCCTCTGAATTTTTATCCAGATCATGGCCAAACACCTCAACCTTTCCGGACGTCTTGTTTATCAAGGAACTTATTATACCTATTGCCGTAGATTTACCCGCGCCATTTGGCCCCAGAAGCGCGAAGAAGTCGCCTTCCTTCACTTCCATATCTATACCGCCCAATGCCTCTGGACCATTCTTGTAGGTCTTGCGCAAATCGGTAATTTTTAATGCATTCACTGCCATGTGGCGCATTGTCACATATGCGGGTATTTGATGCATGTCCTCTCGTAGAGTTTCATATTGCGCAAATTGATAACCCAGTACTATTGATCTACTCTGTAAACAGGGCAACTAGTAAGATGTATAGATAAGCCAGTTTGCTTACTCCAACCGGTCCAGTTCGAGTTGCCACGGTGAGAATAAAACCAAGATTCATGGATTGTATTACTATGAAAAATATCCTGATTGTCGACGATGAACCCAACATCCTCCTCTCTCTCGAATTTCTTATGAAACAGGCGGGGTATGAGGTACACACCTCTGCGGATGGCGAAGACGCCTTGCAGCAGATGCGCAGCACACCTCCGGATCTGGTTCTTCTGGATATCAACATGCCAAAATGCAATGGTTATGAGGTGTGTGAAACCGTGCGTGCAGACGCCAGACTGAATCAGATCAAAATAGTCATGCTAACCGCTAAGGGACGTGATATTGAAAGAGAAAAAGGACTAGCTCTGGGTGCCGATGACTACATTATTAAACCATTTTCAACCAAAGAAGTTGTTAACAAGGTAAACGAAATGTTAAATGCCGACTGATCTGTCTACTCAGTTACAGCAACCATCATCCGTAGGTTAATTAAACAACGGCCTACAAAACAGTCACCCATACACTTACGAGATTAGATGATATGAGTGCCCGCAAAAGATTCTGGCTCCTTCTAGTGACCATTTATACGGTAGAGATAATCTTTTTGGTCGGAGGAGGAAGCTGGGTATTCAGTAAGATAGAATCAGAGCAACTAAGACTAATCTTCCTTATTTTTATTGTCGGTGGAGGCATTGCCTCGTTTGGCGTACTGGCACTGGGATGGATGCTTCTCGACATCACCCTAATACAACCAGTTCAATCCTTGGGACGTACGGTGGAGGTAATGGCCCATACCAATCCACTTCAGGTTCCTGAACTACCGCCACAACATATGCTAAGCACACTCCCGGAAAACCTGGGAGAACTAGGCAAGCAACTACATCAAGCCAGGAATGAAGTTGACGTAGCATTTGAAAGCGGCATAGCTCAGGCCGAAAGTACAAAGCTACATCTGGAGACAGTACTGCGGGAACTGGATATTGGCGTATTGGTGTGTAATCCCAACGGTAAGATCCTGCTGCATAATCCAGCCGTGCGACGTATTCTGGGCAAGGAGGAAGAAGTCGGCCTGGGACGCTCCATCTATAACCTGTTCACAAGACTGACCCTGAATCATACCCTGCAAATGCTTCAGGTTGAGCGGCATAGCAGGGACTCCAAACTTCCACCTCCAAGTCGAGAGTTTATCTGCTCATCAACTGATGGCAACCAACTTTATCTAATACATATGACTCTTCTGGCCTATAAGAACGAGCCGATCAACGCCTTTATCCTCACCTTTAAAAATAGCGCTGTGGATTTTATTGAAGGACAAGAGAGAGATCGACTGTTACAAAGAATGGTTGAGGGTTTCCGCGCACCACTTGGCACACTACGCGCTGCGATTGAAACCCTGTCGGAACAGGAAAACATACCGCCGGTACTGCAACAGACATTTATTCAAATAGTCAAAGATGAAAGCCTAAAACTTAGTGACTATCTCACTCAGATAAACCGCAGGCGCCAACAGTTCTCTGGTCTACATCTGGAACGCCATGACATATATTCATCTGACCTGGTTGGTTTTATCGCACAGCGTTTCTCAGAAAATCCAGACATCCAGATCCAACCAGTAGGCATTCCGCTTTGGCTACAACTGGACACCCATGGAATAGTTGAAACCATGTGTCTGTTAATTCAAAAAATACATGAAGAAAAAAAGATCAACAATTTTGAAATTGAAGCCATGCTTGGAGATCGCCGAGTCTATCTAGATATGGTGTGGCAGGGAAAACCGATACACGACACTGAGCTGAGTAGCTGGCTGGATCTACCACTCGATCAATTTACCGAGACTTCAACTGGGCGAGACATTATCACATCCCATAACACTGACATCTGGAGCCAGCCACACAGGCAAGAGAATCAGGCAATTCTGCGCCTGCCTCTACCGGCGTCTCCACGTCAATGGGAAACACCAAAGGCCATACTTCCATCCCGGCCTGAGTTTTATGATTTCGATCTTTCTAACAGAGGTAAGCTCTCCCACTCACTAATGGAAACACCACTGGATGAACTAAACCTTGTGGTGTTTGATACTGAGACAACCGGGCTAAAACCATCCGCCGGTGACAAAATCGTTTCAATAGCCGCTGTGCGCATAGTCGCAGGGCGTCTGCTCTGGGGTGACACTTTTGAACGCTTGGTTAATCCCGGCATCAAGATCCCGTCTGCATCCATAAGGTTTCATGGAATAACTGACGAGATGGTCAAAGACAAACCACCCATCGAAGAGATACTTTCACAATTTCACAAATTCGTTGGCAAATCTATTCTAGTCGCCCATAACGCCGCTTTCGATATGAAATTTATTAGATTAAGCGAACGAAATAGCGGCATCAGCTTTGATAATCCGGTATTGGATACTTTATTACTGTCGGTGTATCTGCAAAAAGAGGAGTCTAATCACACACTGGATGGAATTGCCACACGATTGGGAGTGGAGATCCACGGTCGCCACACCGCCATTGGCGACACCTTGGTAACTGCCGAGGTATTTCTTAACCAGGTAGATCTTCTCAATTCCAAGGGAGTACGTACTCTGGGAGATGCACTACGGGCATCGGATAAAATTATTGAGATCAGAAAACAACAGGATAAGTTCTGATGCATGAAGTTACAAGATCTACAGAACCAGATCAGAAACCATATCGTGAACGTCTTATTGCCTTAGCCATATTTGGTCTGCTGGTTCTGAACTACCCACTGCTGCAACTGTTTGACCGCACTGCAACCTGGCTTGGCATTCCAGTAATTTATCTTTACTTGTTTGGCCTTTGGGCGCTGTTTATAGCAGCTATAGCATGGATACTTGAGACAAGATCAAACCATCCAGCCGAGACTGAAAAGGACGAATAGAAACGGCATGTTAACCAACAGTGTCATTCTGCTTGCCGCATTTTTATATCTGGGAATACTATTTGCCATTGCCTACTACGCCGACAAGCGTGCCGACCAGGGCCGCTCGATAATAAGCAATCCATATATCTACACTCTATCTATCGCTGTCTATTGTACCGCCTGGACTTTTTACGGCAGTGTAGGACGCGCTTCCAGCACTGGTCTCGGTTTTCTGCCGATCTATCTGGGACCAACATTGATGGCGGCAATTTGGTGGATAGTATTGCGCAAGATAATCCGCATAGTTCGCGCGCACCGTATCACATCCATCGCTGACTTTATCGGTTCACGCTACGGTAAAAGCACTCTACTTAGCGGCTTCGTAACCATAATCGCTGTACTCGGCATCATGCCTTATATCTCACTTCAGCTTAAGGCGGTATCTGCCAGTGTTGATGTAATAACGCACTTCTCATCGAGCGTTGTTCAGGTAGATCATGGAATGATTTCTATCTGGACAGACACAGCTCTCTATATCGCACTTCTTCTGGCCGCATTCACTATCTTGTTTGGCACCAGACAGATAGACGTAAGTGAACGACACGAAGGCTTGGTAGCTGCCATAGCATTTGAGTCAGTAGTTAAACTAATTGCCTTTTTGTCAGTTGGTCTGTTTGTGACCTTTGGGCTATTCGATGGATTGAGCGATCTGTTCACCCAGACTGCAGCCGTGCCAAGGCTGGCAAGCCTAATGACACTGGAAGGAGTGCCGGGAGGCTACGCCAACTGGTTTACACTTACGTTTCTATCAATGATGGCGATCATGTTTCTACCACGCCAGTTTCAGGTAGCAGTGATTGAAAACGTAAATGAAAAACATCTGCGTAAAGCAAGCTGGCTATTCCCACTCTATCTTCTGGTCATCAACCTGTTTGTACTGCCGATTGCGTTGGGAGGAAACCTGCTGCTCCCAAACAATCTGGTTGACCCAGACACCTATGTACTAACCCTGCCACTGTCACAACAGGCGAATGCACTGGCACTACTTGTATTCATCGGCGGTCTATCTGCCGCCACCAGTATGGTCATAGTAGCGACTATCAGCCTATCCACCATGGTCTGTAATGATCTGGTCATGCCTGTACTCCTGCGCATCAGATCACTGCAACTTACCCAGAAAAAAGACCTTACAAGATTATTACTTGGCATCAGACGTGGGGCCATCATTGTTATCATCCTTATGGGCTACACATATTTTTACCTAATTGGAGAATCCTACGCACTGGTTACCATCGGTCTGGTATCCTTCGCAGCAGCCGCACAATTCGCTCCACCCATACTGTTCGGCATCTACTGGAAAGGTGCCAGTCGAAGCGGTGCAATGTCAGGGCTTCTTGCAGGTTTTCTTATCTGGGCTTACACCCTGTTACTTCCTGGCTTTGCCCTATCTGGATGGCTACCCACAAGTCTGCTCGATCAAGGACTATTTGGTATCAGCCTGCTACGTCCATACCAGCTATTTGGCATGGAGGGCATGGACCCAATCTCCCACGCGGTGTTCTGGAGTATATTATTCAACATTGGTCTGCTTGTAGTGGTTTCACTTTTCAGTCGGCCATCACCAATTGAGATGGTGCAAGCCACACTGTTTACAACAACAAGTCATAACCGTCCTGCTGAAACCTACTTCTGGTCTGGAACCACAACCGAAGAAGAACTAAGGGGATTGGCTAGCAGATTTCTTGGGATAGCGAAGACCGATCAGATATTTTCAAACTTTAATCGCAATGAGTTAGAAAGCAGTAAAGCTACCAGGCAGACCCGCCTTATCAGTTATATTGAACGACATCTGGCCGGAGCTATTGGCGCGGCATCTGCACGAATCATGATCTCATCAATTGTCGAGGGCGAGGCTCTTAGTCTACAAGGTGTTATGCAGATACTGGACGAAACAACACAGGTAAGGGAATACAGTCATGCACTTGAGCAGAAGTCACAAGAGCTTGAAGCGGCCAGTAGAAAACTCAAGGCGGCAAATGTACGGCTACAGGAACTAGATAGATTAAAGGATGAATTTGTATCGACCGTAAGCCATGAACTGCGCACGCCACTAACATCTATCCGGGCCTTTTCAGAAATCCTACACACAAACCTACAGCTACCAGAAGATCAAAGAAAAGGTTATCTCTCCATCATCATTAGCGAGACTGAACGACTAACGCGTCTCATCAACGACGTACTTGATCTGGCCAAAATAGAGTCCGGAAGAATGGAATGGAATATCGCACCATCCGATTTAGGAAAACTTATTCTGGATACAACAAGCACTGTTACACAGCTATTCAACGTAAAACAGATCAAGTTGAATGTTCTGCTACCAGATCACAATGTTATCGCAATAATCGATCGTGATCGGATTCAACAGGTATTGATAAACCTACTCTCTAATGCTGCCAAGTTCAGTAAAAAACCAGGAGGTGAGGTGAGCATAGAACTAACCAGACATGGAACAATTGCAAGAATTGTTGTGCGCGACAACGGCCCGGGAATACCCAACGATGAACTCGAAACAATCTTTGATAAATTTCATCAGGCGGAAGATCAAAACAACTCCCAGCACCAAGGCACTGGATTAGGTCTCACCATCTGCCGCGGCATTGTAGAACACCACCAGGGGCATCTACGGGCGGAAAATATTCCAGAGAGAGGGTCCATGTTTATCTGTGAGCTTCCATGCAATAAAGGTTAGAAATTTGATTTTATATTATGATCGTGTCAAACGGTATTTTTTATAGGAAGGGTTTAGCTACCTACTGTCGCTCTACACATCTCCAATACATATAACCGAATCTACCCTTTACCTCTCCGATTGAATAACCAGGATCACACTTTATACAACGGTAGTAGGTAAACGGGGCATTCCCCCACTCCGATGGTCCAATCGCAGATATGGGGCCTATAGAATATCCAGGCAGACACTTGATGCATTTTTGAATGCCTTTGTGGTCGGGATCAATCCAACTATGAATGTTATAACCCGAGTTACAGGTTCCATCATATTTTGGCGATTCAATATCATGTATGCCGATATGAGGTGAGTGGCTCTCTTGCCCACATGTTGGACTGGATGCGATTGCTAGAATCAGGCTGAAAATAATCGATGTTAAAGAGACCGTATTGTTCATTACTTGCTCTTTATTACCTCTGTTGCTTTTACCTGTGACTATTTCTCGGTGGCATATACATTAAGGTCATTTACCTTCCAGCTATCATTTTCTAGAACAAGATAAAATTCAATCGTCGCCAGTCTTTTATTCTCTGAGGCAAGATAACCTTTAACGCGACGCCCATCGCCCAGTTTAAGACCTCGGTCTTCAATATTGAACATGGTATGGGCACTAAGAGCCGGATTGTCAGCAACAAATTTTTTATATGCGGCAATGGGTGTATTACGACGATAAGCCTCTGAGGTGTATTGATACGCCTTCTCAATATTTCCACTGCGCATAGCTTCTAGGCTTCCGTTCACCGGAACCATAAGATCCATGGTGGTTATTGTTACTAGCACCAGGACCGCTATAACAATGAAAAATACCCAGGTGATTACCTTTCTAAATATTGATCTTGGTTTTGGACCTGGTATTGAGTCTGCGACAGAAGCACCACCATCAAATACCTGAGACGGCGCAATAGCTCCAGACCCGCTTGGCGTAAGGTCGGGTGTTTTCCTCGCCACACCGCAGTTTGGACAGCTTATGTTGTCATCTTGCAATTTATCTCCACAGTTTGTGCAAAACATACTATAAACCCTCGTAATCCTTTAGTGCATATTTGTTATTATTTTATGTCTCATCTAATACTAACCTGCAATCCTCACAGTTGTTTTGATCTGGGACAACCCACTCACACTACTGACACCGTGAGCTTATTACAGATGTTATTTGATTCCAGGCCTGTCTTTATTCTGACCTGATTGCCCATTCGTTCCAAGAATACGAATAAACTCTAGCGATGCAGCAAAGAAATCTTTTTCTAGATTCTCTTCACAATAGAGATTTATACGCCGCATAGCACTCTTTGGATCCACACCATTCATAACATCTAGCCCTGTCGCCAGAGTCAGTGCTGAGATAAAACCCGTAAGCCAGTCCCGATAACGGAAATACTCCCACACATTGTCCTGCTTTCCCGTTTCCCATGCCTTGTAAGTTGCAGTAAACGAAGGGCAGGATTTTGTCCCATAGCCCCACACCTTTGGAGTCGCAGTTTCTGCTGAAACTGTCGTAGTGAAGATCGCAAGTACAAGTATTATAGTTTTCACGAAGTGGCTGCCTTTATTACTAGAGAGACCTGGAAATATATTATGCAACCTTGTCCTGCCTGGCAACGAATAGACGGGGGATTTTTGAATTATTTTATTACGTCACCACTCTTCATCAGTCTATAGATACTGTGCCGCACACTAGACATACCGGCATCCATCCGCCTGAAGAAAGAGCTCCTGTTCCATCGTTTCAACACCCTCCGCTATCACCTGCAAAGAGAGGTTAAGCCCTAGGCTGTTGCGCAGAAGCGAATGCCAGGATAAATAACAATAGAACTGCAACCTTTCGATTCTGCAATCCAGTTACCCTTACTCTGTGGTTTAGTGGATAGGTGAAATACTGAACCCAATATAATTACCAACTAGCGCACTAGGTATTGCTAGACTAGACTTTTATCTAGGTAGGCGACCGCAAAAAGAGTTATGCGTTCTGAGATGCCAGAATAGAATAACGGTCTGCTACAAGAATTTCAGCTCTGGGTAACCCTACCTGCGGACCAGAAAATGGGATAACCAAATTACCAGGAGATCGAACCAGATCAGATCAGGAATAACTATGGCAAAATGGCGTAATACACCCAAATCATGGGGGCTACTCACAGTGTTTATGCATTGGTTGGTGGCCGCCGCCATTTTCACTTTGTTCGGCCTTGGACTCTGGATGACCGACCTGGACTACTACGACCCCTGGTATCGCTGGGGACCAGACATCCACCGCAGCGCAGGCATACTCCTGCTTGTTGTGCTCCTGGCTAGATTGGTCTGGCGAGCCAAAGAGGTCATCCCCATTCCTCATCCCGCGCATAAGCGCTGGGAAATACAGGCCGCACATGTCGCCCATCTGCTGCTATACCTGTTACCAATAATTGTGATCATAAGCGGTTATCTAATCTCCACCGCCGATGGACGCGCTGTCTCGGTATTCGGCTGGTTCGAAGTCCCGGCCCTCTATACCGGACTGAATAAGCAGGAAGAGATAATGGGTGACATCCACGAGATATTGGCCTGGGGATTGATCATAATCGCAGCCATCCACTCCGCCGGTGCCCTGAAACACCACTTCATAGATAAAGATACTACACTCACCAGAATGCTTGGCTCTTCATCAAATAAGGAGGAAAGAGGATGAGACATAAACAGATCGCAGGTCTGCTCACAGCAGCAATCGTAGCCACATGCACTTTTTCAGTTCAGGCCGAGGATTATGTAATCGACACCAAAAAGGCCCATGCCTTCATCCAGTTCAAGGTTTCCCATCTGGGATTTAGCTGGATACTGGGACGCTTCAATACCTTCTCCGGAGAGTTCAGCTACGACGAGAAAGATCCGGCTGCGGCCAAGGTTAAAGTGGATATAGATGTCAGCAGCGTGGACACCAACCATGCCGAGCGCGATAAACATCTCCGCAGTAGTGATTTTCTGGATACAGACAAGCACCCCAATGCCAGCTTTGTCGGAACCGGCTTCAAGGACCTTGGAGATGGCAAGGCCGAACTTACCGGAAACCTGACCCTGCATGGAGTAACCAACCCTCTAACCATAGCTGTAAGCCACATGGGCCAGGGCAAGGACCCATGGGGTGGATACAGACGTGGATTTGAAGGCACTACCAGCTTTAAGCTGGCTGACTTTGGCATTATCTCCAAATTGGGACCAGTTTCCGAGAACGTTGATCTGTATCTTACTTTTGAGGGGATCCGCAAATAGTCGCATGACAACTGCCTGACACAGCACGGGACGGGATGATGTGTCAGGCAGCTGCTTTTACACCGTAAGCCGGTTCAAATCCCCTCGCTCAGGTATGTTACCCGTAACACTCTGGCGTTACCCTTCTACCCAGATAAACAACATAGGTAACACAACCTTTTGATTGTAGTTGTTTTTTATCCTTTCACAAGTCCTGCATTAATCAGACTATTTTAATGTACTAATAGACAACAACAGGTTGTTTATAAAGACTATTATTTATCCTTATACCTTTATACATACTTCTTATTAGACGGTCGGTTTTTTATCTTGTGAATAAAAATATTTTTGGCACAAGAGCTGCTACTAGTAACGATAGCGATGGTAGCGATTCATTTAAATGTAACCAAAACTGGATTAGCAAACCATTGAAATTCAATATTTACCATAGGATGCATCAACCATGTCAGCAAAAGTAATTAACTTCGCAAAAAACAACACCTGGGTCTTTCTTGTACTTGGACTTGTCGTCCTGATCACTGTGGGCATCCTAACTACCTGAATACAAGATTACATGTAACGATGCCGGGAGTCATCGCCCGGTTATAGTTGCCAGTGAAGCAGATTGTCATCCGACCCTGGTAACTGGCGCTAAATCTGCGGGGCTTAAACAAAACCTCAGCGTTCATCTAGTGTATGTCCAGAAAGAATAACTCGCGCCAAGACGCAGAGATCGCAAAATTACAACTTATTGTAATCAAAGGCATATTAGAATCTTTTCTTGGCGTCTTTGCGAGAGAAATATGGGTGTTTCCGGACGGACACTATCTAGTAGTCGGACTTATCCAAATCCTGATTGAAGCCAGCAATGGCTCCAATCGGGTACCCCTGTCTGCCACGTAAATAATCAGCTTAATCAGAGATTCCTTAGATACTCAGAGACATGCTGAAACATCCCATCGGCATCCTTGTTGCGCAGGGCATCTTCACCAAACAGGCTATTGCCAACTCCGACGGCCTCTGCACCCGCATCCAGATACTCCTGTAGATTTTCGCGCCTGACCCCACCAACAGCTACCAGTCGCACATCATCCATCGGTCCCAGCAGATCTTTTATGTATTTTGGTCCTGGACAAGGAAACACCTTTACCATTTCAGCCCCGGCACTCCAGGCCCGATAGACCTCGCTAGGAGTGTAAGCACCGGCCACAATCGGTATGCCGTGTTCACGAGCATAGGCAATCACCTCAACATCGGTATTAGGGCTAACCAGAAACATCGCCCCGGCCGCGATCGCTAATCGAGCCTCTTCCAGATTTCGCACCGTACCCATCCCTAGATACTTACCATCTGGAACCAGATGCATATTCTGCCGCAACATCTCAGCAGCACCCGACGTATTCATGGTGACCTCAATGGCCTGAAGCCCAGCCCTGAATGATGACTCCAGCAGTTGCGGAAAGAAATCTGCCTCGACCCCGCGCAGAATTCCAATAACAGGTACATCCAGTTTCACTAGCGATAACTCCCATGTTGATTGTTTTTTCAGCCCGAACCATTATTCTACCTATCCGATTAGAGTCAACCACAAAAGCCGTAACATGAATATCTCCGCAATCATCCCAACCTATAACCGCGCCCACGTGCTGGGTCGTGCAATCCAGTCGGTTCTGGACCAGACCTTACCTGTACGGGAGATTATAGTGGTGGACGACGGTTCTACCGATAACACGCAGGAGTTTATAGCAGAGTCATTTCCACAATGCGTCTATATAAAACAATCCAACTGCGGAGTAAGTGCCGCTCGCAACACCGGGATAGAGGCAGCTAGCTACGACTGGCTGGCGTTCCTTGATTCAGACGACGAATGGCTTCCAGGCAAACTGGAAGCACAGCAAAAAATACTGGAACAACAATCTGACATCAGAATTTGCCACACAGAAGAGATATGGATTCGCAATGGCAAACGGGTGAACCAGATGAAAAAACACGCCAAGAGTGGAGGACATATATTTCAGAAGTGCCTACCTCTCTGTGTAATCTCACCCTCCTCCGTCATCATCCACCGCGAAATATTTGAACAAGTGGGTAACTTTGACGAACAACTACCAGCTTGCGAAGACTACGACCTCTGGCTGCGCATCTGCGCCACTCATCCAGTTGCCTTTGTAGAACAACACCAGATCAAAAAATATGGCGGCCATGAAGACCAACTCTCCCAACACTACTGGGGCATGGACCGGTTTCGAATAGTGGCACTGGAGAAAATCATCGGACTAGGCATATTAAACGACGACGACCAATCTGCCGCAGTACAACTACTAATCAACAAAGTGGAGATACTGGCGCAGGGCGCAACAAAGAGAGGAAAAACTGAAGAGGCTGAGAGCTATCTGGAAATAAAAAACAGATATAGCTAACCTTTACACACTCATGGACATATAGATATAAATCAAAGCTTCGAACGCAACAACATGACGTTGCCACTGTTGTTAATTTCTACCCGGTTTAAGAAGGTCATACCAAGCAGGACCTTGTGCGGACTACCGCCCTCAATCACCATTGCTTCCACATTGTTAAGGCCGATTGCCCCAACCTGAACGCGGTCCAACATCACAACATAGGCATTTGCATAGCCGGATGCAGTTCTAACAACAGCCTTTTTTCCAGCAAGCCAGTACTGTATTCCTAACCTTTTGGCCTCATAAGAACTCATGGCAACTGAGGATGCGCCTGTGTCCAACAACATATCAACATTACGACCATTAATGCTGCCGACGGTGGTGTAGCCGCCGTTATTGTCTCTGATTATTCTGACCTCGCGTTTCTTTCCAGCAGTAAAATTACCGCCAAATTTTGCGCCAACACGATAGCTCTTATGTTCACCATCTATCTCGATTACTGCTTCATTGCTGTCAGCAGATATCAGCAGCAGGCCTTCCGGTGATTTTTTACCAACCTTAAGCAGACGATTTTTCCCGTCCACCTCTACCATCGCCTTGCCGGGGAAAAGCGCCATTACCCGGACATTATCAACCGCCAGCACTGTGGTTGAAAAAAGCAGGGCCAGGATCAGACCTATCAGAATATTGGTTGAGAGTGATCGCAAATCATCTCCATTCGTTGAAGTATTACTGCTAGTAAACATAGCTTGCTAACTGGATTAGGGCAAATGCGTAGACCCCCGCAAGCACATCATCCAGCATAATCCCCCAGCCTCCTGGAACATGCCTGTCTAACATATTTATCGGCCAGGGTTTTAAGATGTCAAAGAGCCGAAACAGGATAAAACCGGCCAGCAACCAAATCCAACTACTGGGGGCCAACCACATTGCGATCAGAAAACCTACCCACTCATCCCATACTATCCCTGAATGATCATGCACCCCCAGATCTTCTGCTGTCTTATGGCATAGCCATACCCCAAGCAGCAACATGACCACAACCACAAACAGATAGTACAAAGGTTGCAGCGGCTGCATTAAAAGATATATAGGAATTGCAGCGATAGTACCAAAAGTTCCAGGAGCCTTGGGCACAGCACCTGAACCCAGACCAAAGGCCAGCAGGTGAATCGGGTTGGTCCAGTTTATTTGTTTTGGCATCTGAGTTAAGTGAAATGCTGATAACCAGAATTTGTATCTTCCAGAACAGTTCCGTCTGCTTGAACACAGGTTACACCTGATCCTGACACAATTTCACCTATCATCACCAAATCACAATCCAGATCTGCCTTTATCTGTTCCAGTTGTAATTCATTTTGCTGAGGTATTGTGATGCATAGTTCGTAATCATCCCCGGCGGCAATTACTGTCGCCCAGTTCCCGTCCTGTCGCAGGTAAGCATTAATCTGGTTTGAGATAGGAATCTGCTGAAGAAAAACTCTGGCACCGACGTTGCTCTTTTCGCAGATGTGGCCTAGATCTGAGATCAGACCATCTGAAATATCGATAGCAGCACTGGCAATATCTCTCACTGCACAGCCAACTTCTAAACGTGGTTGCGGGCGATCCAGGCGTTTTTCAATCGCAGCCAATCCAGTCTCGATAGAACATTTACCTTGTCTGGCAAGCAGCGCAAGGCCAGCATCACCCAAGGTTCCGGTCACATAAATCTTATCACCGGCTTTAGCCCCGCTGCGTCTGATGGCAGATCCAGGTTTTACAAAACCATGAGCTGTGACAGAGATACTCAGTGGACCTCGGGTAGTGTCTCCACCAATGAGTGATACATTATGTTTTGTTGCAAGAGAGAGAAAACCACGACTGAATGCCTTGAGCCATTCTGAATCACTGTTAGGAAGAGTCAGCGCGAGGGTAACCCAGGCTGGGTCTGCGCCCATGGCTGCGAGATCGCTCAGATTTACCGCTAGTGATTTGTACCCAAGCGACTCTGGATCATCCCCTCTACTGAAGTGAACGCCTTTCACCAGAGTGTCAGTGGTTATGGCTAACTCCATTCCGGCTGGAGGCAACAACAGGGCGCAGTCATCGCCCACACCCAGGATTACGTCATCCCTGTTGCTGGATTTGGAAAAGTACTCTCTGATCAGATCAAATTCAGATAGAGGCATTGATAACCAAGAGATGACTTGATGAATTAAACCCTTACCAGCTATTTCTTTTTTTTGCCGGCTTCGGCCTTGCGTACCTTGCGCGCCAATTTGTCCAGCACACCATTTACATATTTGTGCCCTTGCTCGGCACCAAATACCTTGGCCAATTCAACCGCCTCGTTGATAACCACGCGGTATGGAACCTCCGGATGACGCATCATTTCGTATGCGCCCAAACGCAGCACGGCACGTTCCACCGGGTCGATGCTCTCAATGGAGCGGTCAACACATGGCTTCAACTCAGCATCCAGTTCGGCCAGATTCGCAGGAACGCCATGAAGCAGGTCTTTGAAATACTCTACTTCAAAGCTATCCAGATCTTCCGTATCCAGAAACTGGCTATCTACTTCAGATACGTCTTGTCCGGCCATCTGCCACTGGTATATGGCCTGTACGGCGTGATGTCGCGCCTTTGTGCGTTTACCGCTCATCAATCTATCTGTCGCAGAAGATTGACCATCTCAATGGCCGACATGGCGGCTTCGGCTCCTTTGTTGCCGGCTTTGGTGCCAGCACGTTCTATTGCCTGCTCAATTGTGTCAACTGTCAGCACACCAAATGAGACTGGAACACCGTGCTTCAGTGTTACCTGAGCTATGCCTTTCACACACTCGCCAGCTACATATTCAAAGTGCGGAGTTCCACCTCGGATTACAGCGCCCAGCGCGACGACTGCATCGTACTCGCCCTTGGCTGCAATCTTCTCAACAACCAGCGGCATCTCGAAGGCACCTGGTACGCGTACCAGTGTGATATCGGTCTCATCCGCGCCGTGGCGTTTTAGAGTGTCAACTGCACCTTCCACCAGGCTCTCGACTATGAAGCTGTTAAACCTTGCAGCTACTACACAAAAGCGGGCTTTCTGTACATTCAATGCGCCCTCAATGGTCTTTATTGTCATATTTAAGTCCCGTTATCCCAGAATCTCTAAGAAGAATCTGAATATTACTCACAATCCACGTATTCAACCACTTCCAGGTTAAACCCAGAAAGTCCGTGGATAGCCTTGGGCGCACTTAGCACCCTCATCTTGCGCACACCCAGATCAGACAGAATCTGCGCTCCTACACCAAACGTCCTTAGATGACCGGTTGCACTGGCCGGCTCAACCTTTGCCTTTTTATCCTGGACTATCAGCTCTCCCATTCGCTTAATAATCTCTCTAGCCGTATCATGGTTTCTCAACACCACTATAACGCCAGAACCCTCTTTCGCTACCTGACGCATGGCGTTTCTAAGAGGCCAGCTACTACCTGGGTAATTAGTAGAGAAGATATCGCACAGAATATTCTGCATATGTACACGAACCAGTGTTGGGGACTCTGGCTTAACGTCTCCCATAACTAGTGCCAGATGTACTTCATTGTCGATCACATCCTGGTATGCCACCAGTTTAAAATCACCATATTCAGTAGAGAGTGGACATTCGCGTACCCGCTCAATAGTCTTCTCGTTGTTCACTCTGTAGTGAATCAGATCGGCAATAGTACCTATCTTAAGGTCATGTTCCGCTGCGAATTTTTCCAGATCCGGACGGCGTGCCATTGTTCCATCTTCATTCAGGATCTCTACAATGACAGAGGCTGGTTTTAGCCCGGCCAGACGAGTCAGATCACACCCTCCTTCTGTATGCCCAGCTCTTACCAGCACCCCTCCAGGCTGAGCCATTAGTGGGAATATGTGACCCGGTTGCACCAGATCCTGAGGACGGGCATCGTCCTTAACCGCAGCCAAGATTGTGATGGCACGATCAGCAGCAGAGATGCCTGTAGTAACACCCTCGGCGGCCTCGATAGAGATAGTAAAGTTGGTGGAGTGGGCCGACTCGTTCTGGTTAACCATCAGCGGCAACCGCAACTGCTGGCACATCTCTTTGCTTAGGGTAAGACAGATCAGACCCCGTCCATAACGGGCCATAAAGTTGATTGCCTCTGGCGTAACCTTTTCGGCCGCCATGATGAGATCGCCCTCATTTTCACGATCTTCATCATCCATGATAATTACCATCTTGCCTTGGCGCAGGTCTTCAATAATCTCTTCGGTACTATTCAAATTCATAACTTCATATACATCCTGGATGCGCCTGCCACAATTGGAACGCAGGTAATCGATTATTCTAACAGAGCTAGGGCAGCATAAAAACGAAACTACCTCATGAATCCATTTCGAGCCAGCAGTTCCTCTGTTATGCCAGACAATTCAGTTGATCCCTCTGCCTTATCCCCCAACAGCAGCCGTTCCAGATAACGTGCTATCTGATCCACCTCAATGTTCACTTTGGTGCCGGAGCGATAACCGGAGATAGTCGTCTCATGAATGGTATGGGGAACTATGTTCAGTTCAAACTGACTGCCATGTACTGCATTCACAGTCAGACTGACTCCATCTATGCAGATAGAACCCTTGTGTGCGATGTAGCGCGCCAGTTCCGTCGGGGCCTCTATCCTGAACCACACCGAACGCCCATCATCCCGGCGCTCCAATATTCGCCCGACCCCGTCCACATGGCCGCTGACCAGATGCCCGCCCAGATGCGACTCCAAGGTCAGGGCCTTTTCCATGTTTACCGGACTCCCCGGTTTTAGATCACCCAATGTGGTGTGTGCCAGGGTCTCTCGGGATACATCCGCGATATAACCGTCACCTGGCAGATCAATCACTGTCAGGCATACTCCGTTGGTGGCGATGCTGTCCCCCAGAGTCACGGATTGCATGTCCAGATCGCTGGCACGGACGTGTAAAGCCATATCACCGCCCCGCGCCTGTATAGCAACCAAGGTCCCAACCGCCTGTATAATTCCGGTAAACATCTATATATTCTCTATGAATGGCTTGGCTGTTATGCGTATGTCTTTACCGACCTGACGCAGATCCATGACCTCCAAATTAACTCTATCCTGCATCCGTTCAAGACCAGGAATATGCAATAGGCCCTTTGCACCAGTTCCCATTAGATGGGGCGCTATGTAAACAACCAGCTCGTCCACAAGCCCCGCCGACATGTAGGAGCCGGCCAGAACAGAACCTGTCTCCAGCAATGCCTCATTTACATCTCGCTCTGCCAGAAGTTGTAGCACTAATTTCAGATCTACTCTCTCTTCACCACCATCCTGACGGACTACCTGAATGCCTTGCTGTTCCAGCAGGATCTGCTTTTCTTCATCGGCCCCGGCGCAGCATACAATCAATGTATCCCCTTTCAGACCTAGCATCTTTGCATCCAGAGGCATTCGCAGATTTGAGTCCAGCACTACTCGCAATGGCTGTCGCACCTCAATGTCATCATCCAGTCGTACATTCATGGATGGATCATCCGCCAACACAGTCTCTATGCCGGTGATAATAGCGGAGCTTCGGGCGCGCAGGCGATGTACATCCATACGCGCCTCCGGGCCGGTGATCCATTTACTCTCGCCGCTGGCCATGGCGGTGCGCCCGTCCAGACTCATGGCCAGCTTGCAGCGAACATAGGGCAATCCATTAAGTTGACGCTTGATAAAGCCAGGATTCAATGTCTTGGATTCTGTTTCCAAAACACCCACTTCAACCTCAATACCAGCCGCCCGCAATTGCTGTATCCCCTTGCCTGCTACCAGAGGATTTGGGTCCTGCATCGCCACAACCACACGACTTACCCCAGCCTCGATTAAAGCATTGCTGCAAGGTGGAGTTTTTCCATGATGACAGCATGGCTCCAGGGTTACATAAGCCGTTGCACCGGCGGCCTTGTCTCCAGCTGCGGCAAGGGCATTGCGTTCGGCGTGGGGTTCTCCCGCGCGCTGATGGAATCCCTCACCTACCACAAGATCATCTTTAACCAGCACACAACCAACACGGGGATTAGGGTTAGTGGTATAGAGTCCACGTTTGGCCAGACGAATGGCCCGAGCCATGAACTGGTGGTCGTCCCTGTTCACTCTTTGTCACCGTTGTCCAGCAGATCCAGTTGATTACGTTTTGATTCTGGTGTGGCTTGGTTCTCCAAACGCTCGATCTCTTCGCGGAAGGCGTTTACGTCCTCAAAACTACGATATACCGAGGCAAAGCGTACATAGGCCACCTGATCCAGAGAACGCAGTTCATCCATTACCCATTCACCAATCTGGCGGGAAGGGATCTCTTTCTCACCGCAGGCCAGGAGTCTGCGCCGAATCCGACTCAGCGCTTCTTCCATCTGTTCTGTACTCACCGGGCGTTTTTCCAGCGCCCGACTCATACCAGTCGTAAGCTTGCGCCCGTCAAACGGTTCGCGGCTGCCATCCTGCTTAACCAGCCGGGGCAGATTAAGCTCGGCTGACTCGTAGGTGGTAACACGTTCCTTACACAGCGTACACTCCCGGCGGCGGCGTACCTGATCACCATCACTGAATAGACGTGAGTCGATGACTTTTGTGTCTTGTGCACCACAGAATGGGCAACGCATGATTAGGGCCTAGGCATCATGAACGAGAGCCATTATTTATATACTGGATGCTTTTCACATATAGCCAGCGCCTTCTGTTTGGTCTGATCGATCACAGCCTGATTACCACGACTATCGATCACATCGCACATCCAGCCCGCTAGATCTACCGCCTCGCTCTCACTGAAACCGCGAGTGGTGATGGCAGGCGTGCCCACACGAATACCACTGGTGACAAATGGAGATTGCGGATCATTTGGCACTGCGTTCATGTTCACTGTGATATTGGCCTGACCCAACCAGGAATCAACATCCTTGCCGGTAAGACCTGCCTCAATGAAGCTGACCAGGAACAGATGATCATCCGTACCTTTGGAAACCACATCATAACCACGTTGCATGAACACATTGGCCATGGCCTGAGCATTAGTCTTTACCTGCTGCTGATAGGTTTTGAATTCTGGCTCCATGGCCTCTTTGAAGGCAACCGCCTTGGCGGCGATAACGTGCATCAACGGCCCGCCCTGAGTGCCAGGGAACACCAGTGAATTCAGTTTTTTGTGCACTGCCTCATTCTCTCTTGCCAGGATCAGTCCACCACGTGGACCACGCAGGGTCTTGTGCGTGGTAGTGGTAGTAACATCGGCAATATCTACCGGGCTGGGGTAGAGACCAGCAGCGATCAGGCCGGCAACGTGGGCCATGTCTACAAACAGGTAGGCTCCGACCTCGTCCGAAATCTTACGGAAGCGCTCCCAATCCACCACGCGGGAATAGGCAGAGAAGCCGGCTATGATCATCTTTGGCTTGTGCTCGCGGGCCAGGCTCTCGACCTGCTCGTAGTCGATCTCGCCGGTTTCCGGATTGAGTCCATATTGTACGGCGTTGTAGATTTTGCCGGAAAAGTTTGGCTTGGCACCGTGGGTCAGATGACCGCCGTGAGCCAGACTCATGCCAAGCACGGTATCGCCTGGCTCACACAGGGCCATATAGACGGCAGCGTTGGCCTGTGAACCAGAATGTGGCTGCACGTTTGCGTAGGCCGCACCGAACAACTTTTTGGCACGATCAATGGCAAGTTGCTCTGCAACATCAACATGCTCACAACCGCCGTAGTATCTCTTACCTGGATAACCTTCGGCATACTTATTGGTCAAAACAGAACCCTGTGCCTGCATGACGCGAGGACTGGTGTAGTTTTCTGAAGCAATCAGCTCGATGTGCTCTTCCTGCCGCTTTTCTTCGGCCTGAATAGCCGCCCAGATTTCATCGTCATAACCACTGATCTGCATCTCTTTACTGAACATAACGCCCTTCTCCGACGGGGAAAATGGGGTATTTTAACAGCACGATGTCAACTCGTCTGCCATCATGTCCATTCAAAGCTGTGATTGGTGGATAAAATATACACCAATCCATCTCTGACCTTACATCACAATCATGGTAATACTACATATTTATTTCATAATTGGTGTAGAATTATGGCCTTATGCAAATAATAAGAAATCTAATAAAGTAACTAGATAATTAAGATATTGGGGTATACAGGTATGAACTTTCAACGTGTTTTTAAAAGCTTGGGAATTCTGGCAATAGCCATCGGTCTGCTGCAGCCAGTATACGCAGAGCAAAACATGTCTATGGGTGAGGCTATCAACAAGGCAGGTCGCCAACGCATGCTTACCCAGAGAATTGTGAAGTCGTACTGCCAGATTGGGCAGGATATTAGGTTTGACGCATCCACCCAACAGCTAAAGGGCGCGATAAAGCTATTCGAGGAGCAACTTAAACAGCTTAAAGAGTTCGCTGATAACGATGAGACCAAACAAGGTCTGGAGAAGGTGGAAAGCCTGTGGGGGCCGGTTAAGGCCATAGCCGTGGGTGAAGTCAAACGGGAGATGGCTGAAGAGCTGCGAGCTAATGCCGAACAACTTCTCATCGCAGCCCATCAAGTTGTACTGTTACTGGAAAAACAGTCCGGTACCAGCAAAGGCCATCTGGTTAACATCGCTGGTCGCCAGCGCATGTTGTCCCAGCGCCTGGGAAATCTATATATGCTATCCAGTTGGGGCTTTGATGATGAGCTTTATTCCAAGGATTTTTCCATTGCTAATCAGGAATTTACCGCCGCCTTAGCCGAGTTGATGGCCGCACCGGAAAACACGCCGGAAATAACTAACACCCTGGAACGAGTGTCCGGCTATTGGGACATGTTCAGACTCAGTAATACTCTTGAAAAAGGTAAATTCGTACCGGACTTGGTTACGCGCATGCTGGATAAAATTCTGAAGAACATGAACGATGCAACAGGTATGTATGCTGTGCTTCCAGCAGCCAAGTAGATAAACCAAATAAGCCACAAATAAACGGCCGTGGCGTAAGACTCGCTATGGCCGTTTTTCCTTCCTTGGCATGTCTCAAAATTCTACTGCAAGCTGCAACGTTATAGTGTCGGCACTATTTCCGGTACCAGCGATGACTCCATCGACTGTGGTTGCGGTATCACTGGTTCCGTAATCCCTGTCATGCGCCCATTCCAAAGAAATTGTTGTGTTGTCATCCAACTCGGCAGATGCAGCCAGTAGATAACGTGTCTCGGGCAGCTCCAGTCCGAGCGCTTCATTTGTACCCTGATAGGCGAAAGCGATAGATGCCGGCTTTCCAAAGACGTTAAAACCGTAATCCAATTCCAGATTCCAGGCCGATGGTTTTGCCCCATCTCCGTTGTAGACAAATGTTCCAATATCAAACTCTTCTGTTGCCGACAGATATTCCCCAATGAATTTCCAGTTACCAAGATTGGCACTGGCAAAGACGCTCCATGCCCCGGTATGTGAACCTGGACTGGAAGTGATCAGGACATCCTGAAGGCTGTCTGAATCGCCCAGACTGCTTATGTAGGAGATACCCACAGCGACATTGGCATCTGTACTTAACTCCCAGGCAAAACCTAGATTGGCACCAAACTGATCGATTTTTTCATCACCATTAGCGTCCACGTCGCCGTTGAAGGCGAAGACTGAGCCCAACCAGCCGCCGGTTTTAAAACCAATCTGCACCGCTGTCTCTCTGGTCTCACCAATCTCCAGCGTCAGGGGATCAGAGACTGCCCTGGTTTCAAATGCGCCGAATGGCAAATATCTTTGTCCGCCGGTAAATGAAAACGGCGTATATTCGGCGTTGGCAATAGTAATGGTGGCAATATCCACCTCCAGGTCGGTATCATCCTCTTCGTACAGCAAGATCATCTCGCCTGCCACCCAGTCGGTAATCTGCGCAGCGATACCGATCTCCGCAGTAGACACCACCAGATCGCTCTCATGTTCACCCACATACTGGTCGACATAGCCAGCCTCAATCTCGATCAGGCCGCTCATCTCTACGCCCTGCCACCAATTAGACTTAGAACCTTTTTCAGACTTATGTTCTACCGGGTGCTCTACCGGGCGTGCCTTTTGCCGCAACCTGTCACTCTGCTGTGCAATCGTGTTCTGTTGTTGCGCAATGAGTCTATCCTGGTATTCAACCCTCTGCTGCAGTATCTGGAGGTTCTGTTCCAGCCTTTGCAGGCGCTGTTCTGTTGTGGTGTCTGCAACAGAAACTGTAGAAATACCAACTAAAACAACGGCTACAACAAACAGAATATTTGCCTTGCATTCATTTTCAATCTTTAAAAACACTTTTGGCTACTCATCGACTCTATCTACAAACACAACTAAATAGACGCGAATAGTAATGACTTGCATTCGCAAAAGCAACCTTTCGTCTAAAGATTTGGCAATACGCAGTCTTGTCTATAGCTTGCATACTGTTTTGCATTGATACACCATTGGCTTGGAAACAGATCAGGGAGAAACTTCGAAATGGATATTCGTATTATTGGCTGTGCCATCTCACTTTTGTTCGCAACAAACAACTCCTATTCCAGTGAGATTCAAAAATGGGTAGATCAGGATGGGCGCGTCCATTTTGGTGATATCGCACCAGCGAACGCTAATACAACTGAACTGCATCCTGAGATAATAACAACAAAACCTTCATATAAATCTCTTAAGAATCTCCTTCGTCCGGGCGAGAGGCTGATGCTAAAAAACTATGAACAGCGCGGACGACGCCTGATTAAGGCAAAAAAAACTAACGCAAGGCAGGAAAAGAGGGCCAAAAGAGAGCTTGCCAAAAATGAGGGTAAATGCGGCTATCACCAGCAGAAAAAGGAGGCATTAGAAGCCAAACTAAGGCGCGGCTATAAGCCTGCACAAAAAAGTTCTATCAAGGGCAAAATAGCCAGAGAGAAATTGAAAATCAACAGATACTGCAGCTAGAACCACTGCGGCGAAAATTCGCCAATCACAATCTCAAAATGCCTCTGGCAATCCAGCTATACGACACGCCTGGCTATACCCATCCTGCGGAAACAGTTTATCTATGATCATTGCGTCTAATTCCGGTTCAGATATATCTTCACCGAATACCTTGATCACCGATGTTACAGAAGGAGTGACCTCAAACTCACCATAGAACTCTCGAATGTAGTTTATGACTGCCCAGTGATTATCAGTCAACTTCAGATCATCGGCAGCAGCCAGAGCATTGGCAATTTCATCATCCCATTCATCAAAGTCAATCATATAACCTGAATCATTAAATTCGACTTCTCGGTCATCTATCTGTACGGCACGCATGACATCTCTCCTTCGAACTCTGGTATTGTATTATTAGACCTAAGGCACTCCTTCGGTAACAGTAGAAAATACGCCATTGCTTGGTCTCGTGCCTTACCACATTGGACCATCAGCCAATGGATTTTCCTATTACTTTATCTATGCTTTTTATTCTCATGACGCTTATGACTACTAAAACTTGACTAAGTAGATACCTAAAAGCAACAATCAAATATCATTCTGTCTACAAGTTAAATACTAGCAAACAATGTGGTTTTGCAGTAGAAAAATATCAATACAGATTTGAATTAGGTTTATTACACGCACACAATACCTGCCGCAACCATGTTCCGGCTGATAGGCCTGCAAACCCCGGTTATTGGGAAAACCCGGTCAAACTTTAAACTGCCCAAGAAGTTGATCAATCTGTACAGAGAGACGCCCAAGCTCTTCGCTTGAGGATGCGGCTTCTTGAGCTCCATCCGCCGTTTTTTGACCAACATCCTTTATATTTACCACACTGCGATTAATCTCTTCCGTGACCTTAGTCTGTTCCTGGGTTGCATTCGCAATTTGAAAATTCTGGTCTTTAATTGTGGTTACGACCTGAGCAATCCGATCCAGTGCCTCTCCTGCCTTGCTTGCTTGCTCAACATTTCTCTCTGCCAGCTCCTTACCCTCCTGCATTGAATGTTCAGCTTCCTTAGTACCCACCTGCAGCCTTTCAATAATCCCTCGAATCTCTTCTGTGGATGACTGAGTACGCGTGGCAAGGGTTCTAACCTCATCTGCTACAACTGCAAATCCACGCCCCTGCTCGCCCGCCCTTGCAGCTTCAATAGCTGCATTCAGTGCCAGCAGATTAGTCTGTTCCGCAATTGACTGTATTACTCCCAATACCTTACCAACATCATCACTGTCAGCCGCAAGCTGTTGAATACTTGATACAGAATCAATTACCTTATCTGCCAGTAATTGAACCTCATTTACAGACTTAGCCACTACCTTTCTTCCAGACTGCGCTTCTTGCTCTGCCTGCTGTGCAGCATCTGCTGCATTTGCACCATTGGCCGCAACCTGCTGTGCCGATACCGATAATTGATTTACTGCCGTTGCCACCTGATCTGTTTCAATCTGCTGTTGTGCTGCTCCTTCTTGTGCATGGTGTGCAATCTCTTCTGTCCTTTTAACTACGGTGGTAAATTGATCCATATGTGCAGTCACTTCAGCAACTAGATTCTGTACCTTCTCTACAAATCTATTGAATGCCTCAGCTAACAGATTCATTTCGGTTGAACTCTGATTTTCAAGCCGCTTGGTCAGGTCACCTTCACCCTCTGCGATATCTTCCATTGCATCCACCACCTGATTTAATGGATTCAGTATTGATCGCGCAAGAAAAAAACCACCAACAAGACAGATGAAAACAGCTACTACCAATACAACACTAATCAGATTGCGTGATAGGGCTATCTGTCCACTGAAATCCTCTGAGAGTGTCTTTATATCCTGGTTTGCTGCAACAACCTCTGTGCTAAGCTTCCTCACCTTACCCAGATCACCAGACAGGCTTTTGATGCCAGTAACCTGTGTTTCAATATTTGTTGTAAACTCACCCATTTTGTTCACGGTAGATGTTAGGCTAACCAGCGCTTCTCGTCGCATTATCTCTTCGATATCACCTATGGTTGCAACTGCATCCTCCATGGTGTCGCGACGAAATCCCAAAGGCATTTTTTCAGCAACCATGCCGATGCTTTCCATAAGCTCTTTGATACTTACAGCCGACTGCTTGATCTTGCGCTCAACGAGCTTTATGTTCTGGTTAGTCTTATTGAGATCATCAACTACTTTGAGCATACTGGATGATGCTTGCGCCAGATTTTTATCTGCCTTTACCAGACTGGACTCGGTTGAACGAGAGTTATTGACTCCTGTTGCAGATTTTTCTACAACATCAGAGAATCCTCCACTCAAGCTGGTGAATGAATAAATAGTTAGGCCCAGTGCTGCCATAAGCAAAATGCTTAGTATCAACCCACCACCTAATAGTTTTAACCTTATACTCATGTTACACCTCGATTAACGTCCTAAACTGCATACTCAATCGTAATTAAATCTTTCTTTGTACATGATGTCCTTATCTAGAATTATACGGTCCCTGCTGTTAATAAAGCTTTATCAGCCATGATTCTTGAAAAAGCCCAAGCTTTTGTTCATCTTATCCACTTGCTCGCTTACTGACACGCTTGCTGCTGACGTCTCTTCAGCTAGCGCAGCATTTTGTTGTGTGGATTCGTCCATATGCCTTATTGCAGTGTTTACCTGACTCAAACCATGTGACTGTTCTTTGCTGGAAGCGGCGATTTCTGAAATTAGCTCTCCCACCTTTTTTACTGATGAGTTTATTGCCTGGAGGGTTTCTCCTGAATGGTTTACCAAATCAACACCGGCTCTGACCTTATCGCGACTATCCACTATCAGTGCTTTTATCTCTTTGGCGGAAGCAGCACTCCGCTGGGCCAGGTTTCTGACCTCAGTTGCTACGACAGCAAATCCACGACCATGCTCGCCAGCACGTGCCGCTTCTACGGATGCATTTAGTGCCAGTAGATTTGTCTGGAACGCAATCTCATCAATCACCCCGACAATCTCTGTAATCTTGTCGCTACTTTCACGTATTGCAATCATTGCATTTATTGCATCTCCGATAACAATACCGCCTGCCTCTGATTCTTCACTGGTTCCACTGGCCAATCGATTTGCTGTCTGTGCATTCTCGGCATTACCATGCACCATCTCTACAAGCTCTTCGGTACTGGACGACGTCTCTTCCAGACTGGCGGCTTGCTGTTCGGTTCGACGCGACATACTGACATTCCCCTGCATTACCTCGCGCGCGGCAACACTAATAACATCCGAGGACTCTCTTATGCTTGTTACAATTTGTTGCAGACTATCAATGGTATTATTTACGCTTGCCTTAACGGCACCGTAAGTGCCATTGTATGGCCTGGTGATCTTGTTCGACAGATCACCTTGCGAGAGACCATTCATCGCGCAGGCAACATCATCGAACGCCTCGGAGACAACATCGAGTAGCTTATTTATTCTCTCCCCGAGCACAAGAAAAAAACCTTCTTTGTTTTCGAGAATTACTCTTTGATCCAGGTCTCCACTCTTGGCGGCATCAACTATGCTTGCCACATCATCCTGGACAGAAACCGCAATAGTGCGATCTGTGAATTCCATAACCACACCCAAATTGCTACCGTCCTCACCAAAAACCGGGTTGGTGTAACAACGAATACTGCGTCCACCTATGTTTAGCTCTTCTCGGTGTTCTGCATTTAACTGCTGTAGAATTTTGGATTGTTGCTCTGGATTGGTATGTAGTTTTGAGATATCACTTCCCATAATCTGGTCAATATCAAAATCTGGGAGCGCGAGCTTGAATGCCTCTTCCGCTTCGCTAATTGTCTTCTTAGCAGAGTTATTCATATAGATAATCTTCAGGTCTTTATCCGCAACCAGAACATTGGTTCTGCCCACATCTAATGCGAGACGTATACGCGTCGCCTCGTCTGCCCTGTTTCTGGTCTGCTCAATGTCATCCCTAAGATTGTTAATCATTACCGACATGGCTGCGCCAAGCTTACCGAACTCGTCATTACTACCAATATCTACATTCTGATTCAAATCACCCGACGCTATTCCTTCAGCTATTGCGATAGATCTGTTAAGCGGTTTTGTTATCGCTCGCGTATGTATAAAGGCAGAAGCAAGAGTAACCAGTATCACGCTTGCAAGTACAAACGAAATAGTATTTCTGGAAACCTGGATATCCGAATCAAAACTTTTTGATAATTCACGGATTTCCAGGTTTGCCGCAGCAACCTTTGTGCTGTTCTGGCTGCCCTTATCTAATTCTCGCGAAAGAACCTTGATGTCATCAACCCGAGCTGACATTCTTTCTGCAAACTGAACCATATTGTTTACGGTTTCTTTGAGTGCAACCAAAGCCTCTCTACGCATTACCTCTTCAATATCACCCACAGAATCTCCAACATCCTCAACCGTGTCACGCGCCAGGCCTTCAGGCATGTTTTGTTGTATCTGTTCCAGGCTTTTCGCCAAGTCGGCCTGTGTGGTTGAAAGTTGTTTGATCTTCTGCTCCAACATCTTCACTGTCATATTGCTTTTGTTTATGCCGTCTGCAATTAGCAGGATGTCAGAGGTTATCTGTGACATACTTTCATCAGCCATGGCTATACTTGCTTCGGTGTTTCTCGAATCAATAACACTGGCATCCGATTTGATCACAATATTTTCAAACCCATCACCCAAACTGCCAAAGGTGTAAAGTGTTAGGGTCAGCACGGCAATAAGCGCCATGCTGATCGCAACACCACCTGCCAATAGTTTAGATTTGATGGTCATTACTACCCCGATTGCCTTCCCTTGTGACTCAATAGATTTATATCTTAATAAGTCGATACATATACATACTTTATCTATGGTTGCTAGGACTGGGATGGCGTTACTCAACCAACCCAGTCCCGCTCAAGGCATAGATATCACACATGTAATGGCATTTAGCCAAAATGAAAATAACCGAACCCGGTTAGATTCGTCCAAGGCTATTTGGCTGCCTCTTTTTCATACATGCCAACTGCCTTATTCATCTCTTTCAACAGAGGAAGATTGGTCTTTGCCAATACCTCGATCTTATCTTTCCCAATGGTTGTGGTCTTATAGTCAGCACCTGATTCAACAATTGGCTTGAACTTTGCCCAGAGATCATTCACCACGCCAAGCTGAGCACGGATATGTTCTGGTTTGGTTCCTGGAAGACCTAAAGTCTCGTCTCCATCAAGCAGACCCTTGAGGGTTCTCTCAAATAGTGAGTATGTCTCCAGCAGGCTGAGCTTGTTGTTCTCTACCTCATGCCCGTAGGCCACTAGCAGAAATTCTTTGCTCATTTTCTGAGTAAGCATACGTTGTTTGCCGGATAGGTTCAGAGTAGCAGCCAAACCTGGCGCTGCCTTCAGCCCACCCTTTTTTGCATCCTTCTCATACAGACCTACAGCCTTGTTCATCTCTTTCAGCAGTGGCAGGTTGTTTTTGGCAACTACGCCCACTTGTTCCTTTGAAACAGTCTTTTTCTCCAATACCTCCTTTACAATTGGATAAAAACCAGCCCAAATCTCATCGATCTTATCCAATTGACGCAAAATCCGGCTGCTGCTGGTAGGAGGCAGGCGCAACTCTTCACTCCCATTGCGCAAACCTTTAAGAGTCTTATCAAACAGACTTGATGTCTTTTGCAGGTTAGCAAGATTACCTTCTGTATCTGCACCAAGCGCAACCAGCATGATTTCTTTACTCATCTTTTGAGATAGCATGCGTTGCTTGCCTGAAAGATTAAGCACCACGCCATACTCAGCAGATGTTGGACCTTCAGCGACGGCTAGTGTCGAAAATAGAAACAAGCCCAGTGATAACAAAACAGTCAATGTCCTGGACACTTGATTTTGAGCTAAAAGAATTACTCCTAACATTTCGAGCCCCTCATATACGTAAATGATATGGCATCCACAGTGTGGATGATTCTGGGTTTATCTAGATACCCTATTAGTCCTTAGCGGCTGGGAAGCTGGTTACTTTAGGCTAAACACCTAGAAAAATCGTTACTCGTGATAACAAATATCAACAATGCATATATCGCTGATATTATTTACAATTTCCCAGATACTGCTTGTGCGGTTAGTCATTGCTATTAACGCAGCGTGGTTTTATTTCAGGTCCACTCCAGCCAATCCAGGATTCTGGTATTGAGCCATTCCTTCTGTCGTAATGGCATCAAGATTGCGTGCGCTAATTTAATACAGGGAAGCTTTATCGTGCAGATTCGTCATCTATACTTACTGTATTGGGTATAAACCGCAACACCTCAGCGCATATTAGCTATTCTTTGCGTGGTGTTTATTTAAAAGCAAGGGCATCGAGGGTGGACAAATGGACTGGTTATTACTATTTATCGCCATGACCCCTGAAGGCGGCTGGACTATTCACCAAACAGCGGTTGAGACCAAAGAGTTGTGTGAAACTGCCCAAGCGGTAATCCAGAATCAACTGAAAGACGATGGAGATAAATTTATTCGCATGGTTTGCATCCAAACCCAGACTGACTATGGATCTTTGCGAGGCAACCGAAAATAGATGACGCCATTTTTTGGCGGCAACATACTCTATCTGTAATCACGCATGAGTACTGCGAGAGTAAATTACGATCAGTATCGCCGGGAGTAACAGTAAATCAAACACCAACGCAGTTACAAGCCCAATACTCGTTAGCAATCCAAAATTCGTGGTAGGCACAAACTGAGATGTGGTTAGAACCATAAACTGAGCACTTAATATTATAGTAGTCGTCATAACAGCACGTCCGGCCTGACGATAGGTCTTGACCAAGGCCACGACGGGGCTTATCCCTTGTCTGATCCGGCGGATAAAACCGTGATAGACATGAATGGTATCATCCACGGCAATACCGACCGCAACACTGGCTATCATGGCCGTGGCCATATCCAGCCAAATTCCAAACAACCCCATCATTATAAAAATAAGTAGTATTGGCGACAGGTTGGGAATCATACAAATGACTGCACTCTTAACTGAACGCCACTGAAACAACATCAATAAAAAGATTAGCCCGACGGCCCCCAATAAACTCTTAATCTGACCTTCAATTAATAGGTCTTCCTGATCTGCAAAAAGCCTTCCGAATCCTGCAATCTCCCACTCAAGTTCCGGTCCAACATTATTGGCCAGATAAACCCGTATCCGTTCCATGAGATTAGAAATACTGTTTGCTCCATGCACATTAACATTAAGTGAAATATGAGAGGTTTTATAGTCCTGATCGACAAAATCGAACAGATCGTTCCCGTCATAAACCAATAGATACTGACTGATAAGATCAGCATTATCCGGTATTTTTCTAAATGCACTATCCTCCGCATGAAAACCCCAGTGCATCTCTTCGATAAAATCTGCCATGGATATACTCTTATCAATCTCCGGCTGCATCTCAGCCCATACCTGAAACTTGCGCATGGTTTTTAATGAGTTGGGATTTTTTAATCCATTGATCTCTGGTGTGCTAAAGATGACATTAAGAGATGAAGTGCCTACAAGTTTTTGCTCAATATAGTTGGTTGCCCGTCTTACTTTATGGTCAGGGTAAAAAAACTCCTGAAGATTAGTCTCAACAACTATGTTCATTATCTGCGGTAGCGTTACTCCTAATATCAATACAACACAAAAGATAACCTGTAATGGATAACGAACTCCTATATGAAAAAGCCTTTTGACCATAGCATCCATCCCGCCTAATCCTGTTTTATTACTAGGCCATTCAGAATAATCGAACCTGGAAATAATATTGGGTACCAGATGGATAACTATAAAATATATTAAAATAACACCGGCGGCAGAGATCAACCCAAAGGCCTTAATTGGAGGAATGGGGCTCAGTCCTAATGACGCCAGTCCAGCAGCGGTAGTTAACGCTGTATAAAGTGCAGGGTATCTTACCTCTGCAAGTGCACTGGTAACTCTATCCGGGCCAACAAGGCCACGTTTAGATGCATAGTGGATGGCATTAAAAAGATGAACCAGTGCGGCTATTGAAAGCGCAGATAACAGTGGAGGTATGATGCTTGAGATGAGATTGAACTGCTGTTCAAAAATCACATAAAAGGCAACAGTTGAGCTAACCACAACACCAATCACAACACCTGCGACAATCATTGCCAACCAACGATGAAACAACCACCAGATTAAAAACAGACCGACAATAGTAGTTGCCGGAATAAAGATCATATTATCCCTTAGCATGGAACGCATCTGAGCCACATCAGTAGTTATTTGACCAGCAACTGCTTTTAGATATCCTTCCAGACGGGCTTCTCGTATCTGTTTAAAGACCTCTTCTTCTAGTGCCATTCGTTCCAAACTGGAATCGATCGTAACCGGAACCACCAACATCGATACAGCCGACCCATCACCCGCTATCAACGCATCTTTTGCAAACCGGTCAGATAGAACTCTTTGCTGTCGTTCGGCCGGTTGTGTTTTATCTAATTCTTCTACGTTAAGTAGTGGGCCAACCAGAAAGCCATCCTCTGTACCTACAATGTGATCCTGTGTTGTCATATTAACTACATTATCAATCAGAGGATTAGACTCAAGCTCATCCGCCAGTTTTTTAAATGCCCTGGCAAAACCGTCCGAGTATAGTGCCACCCCTTCAAACAATAGCAATATGGCCTGATCACTGGGAAATTTCTCCCGCAATTTATCATCTATTAAAACAGCGGGAGCATCTGCCGGAAGATATACCTTTGGCGCATTGTTAATATTCAGATTTAGCAATAGAGCAAGCGGAAGTACGGTAAAAATAAGCAGGAACAGAATACTGAAATAAAATTTCCACGGGATTCTGGCAAACGTATTTTTAATCGAATAATCATCCTGGGTGAGAAATGAAAATTCAATTGTATCCTCACCTTCAAACTTTGTTGAACATGAACTCAGCAAAGCAACCAAGTGGTTACCATCACTCTTGACTAAGGTTATTTTTGTATCGGGATATGTTTTTGCTGATTTTGGAATCTGTCGTGCTTCAAAAAAATGTTCTCGAAGCCGGTCCATATGTCTTGGTACTACAATATCAAGAACTGGGATTGCTTCTAATTCGTCAAATGATTCGTATCCTAACAGGCCAAGAAATGCAGGATTTGCATAGACAAACATGCCTTCATGCTGAATTGCGATCGGCCTGGTATCATGATCGAATTTGGCGCGTTGTAGACTTTCATCATCCATAGCATGTTGGTGGTTTATTTAAAATTTAGCTCTCCATCCTAAGGTTATTATTGAATTATCCTTGTGGTACCCACTAGGCGTCCCATCTGCACCGTTAAAATAGTGGCCTTCCAGATATATCTCCTGAGACTCCCATCCGGTGTAAGCTATCTCTGGATTTACGTATACATCTTTTTCGTCCAGACCAACATAGAAACGAGCCTTTGCTCGCCATTGGTCATCGGCAAAAGGGGCTTCGAATGAACCATTCAATAAGTAGATATCACTTCGGTCAGTAACAGAAGGCTCATTTATAAGATTGACTCCAACTAACTGCAGATTAACTCTCGCATCGCCATCTCCAGGAAAAAACTCCACTCCTGC
>RRYU01004757.1_pt1 | contig 33194 bp, 38 predicted proteins | sample 2162651 | NCBI WGS metagenome assembly RRYU01 (sample SAMN10267283, study PRJNA491782) | microbial mat metagenome | isolation source: biomat in the production well | place: Japan: Minami-Kanto gas field, natural gas well KTG3 | collected 2017-06 | reverse complement strand
ACGCCCCGTCCAACTCCCCCGCCCCTTGCAGGGGCGGGGGCCGGGGGTGGGGTGATTCAGATGCACGGTTCGCCGAATTGATGGTTGGAAGTCTTCACCATCCCAGAGCTTTTTCGCGCTAATAAACTTTTTTTGCCCTACGGCGTAAACTGGCACTGCATATCCCATGCCCAGATGCCCAGGTGTCCCATATCCACCGTTATGGCGGTGTTGTTCCACTCCAGGCGACCACGCTCGAAATACTGTACCAGGGTTGGCACACCATTAATCTCTTCGACGACCTCTTCCGAGAGTGGTAGACCCAACCGCCAGTAGCCAGCCACACCATCATAAAAGCCCAGGAATGCGCCGCCGATAGTATACCCGGTTTCTGGGTAGAAGCGTCCGCCGGGTGGTACATTGACGCCCTGAGGAAAGATGCGCCCGCTCGTAGCCATACGCCCGATATCGACCGGACGCAGCATAACCATGGCTCGTTCGGCATCAGTCATATAGGGAAAATTCGGATGCGCATCGCCCTCGGATATTAGTTCGAGCGTAGCGCCCTGGAAGTATTGCACCACCCGGTTATCAGAGGGGCGCACGAATGCTTCACTCAGCGGATAGCCAAAACTGACCTGCCCACCCAGGTGATCCCATGCAATGCGAAACCAGTCCTTCACATAGTGGCCGGTCTCAGCGATATACAGCGGCCCTTTTTCACCACCAGGCGGCCTGGGATTATCGGTGGTAAGTGGCAGGCTGGTGGTATGCCAGCTTGGCAGCGGCGACGCAGCATAGGTGCGGAAGAGTTCACCAGCCGGTTTCAGGCTATCATCCGGGCGATAAAGGCCATAGTGTTCCTCGCGCGTATCCCAGCGACGCGTCGGGCCAGCATGATAGTCGCGCAGTGTCCACGAGATAATTCCCGCCACGCGACTCTCGGCTGCCGCCAACATCGAGCGATACACTTGGGCCTGACTGTCCTCGGTATAGTCGCGCACAGAACATTTCGGGCCGGTGGGCCAGCCAAACTCCTGCAGTACAATCGGCTTCGACGTATGCCGGCGCAATTCATCAAGCTGGCGAATGGCATCTGGCGCGTTATAGATATGCACGCTGACAAAATCACTATAATCAATCACCCGGCGGCCATCAGGGCCTGGCTGCCAGAAGTTATCATACTGGCCCATACCGACCGTCACAAGGTGATTGGGCGCAATCCGATGTATTTCATCGGCCATACGCCCCAACCAGCCCAGCACACGCTGGGCATCACCGTCTGTCCACATAGGATAGTGATCCGGCTCGTTGTGGATATCCCATGCCATAATACGGTCATCGCCACCAAAGTTCCCCAGCAGGGTTTGCAGGTAGATAAAGTTATCCTGTTCTTGCGCCGTACCTGGTAGCGGAAAATCATTATAAAAATCAAACAGTGCAATAATCAGGCGTATATCCAGATTGCCAGCGATCTGGGTCAGTTCACGCAGCTTGTTCAGGGCATGCGTCCGCACCCGGTGGTGCTTCGAGTCATCGTAGGATTCTTCAAAAGGCAGCAGAATGCGTACGGTGTTAATGCCAAGCTGGTCGCGGGCCAGGCGCAGCTCACGCTCGATCTGGTGCGCATCCCATGCCGTCCACATCTCGGCCCAGGGGCGGCCCTGAGGATAATAGTTGACGCCTTTGAGCCGCACGGGTTGCCCCAGACGCATCAGCTGGCTACCGGAAACCTCGATAAAACCACCTGGCTGGAGGGCCGGATCTGCCTGGGCCAGAATCGGTATATCGCCAGCAGCAGCAACCTGCTGGCTAATGCCAGCAAAGAACGCTGGATCGAAATCGGCAGAAGCAGTCAGCCTATCGCTGGATGGCTGTGAAAGTGCTGGATGCCATGGTGCCATCACCAGAACCAGCAGAAAAAGTACCGGAAAAGCCAGGACGTGTCGTGTCATAGCACTAATGGCAGACTACCGGGCATGCCTGGGCGAAAACACCATGCTGTCGGTAGTCTGCGTTGCTCCTTTCTCGTAGTTTGTCCATGGGTTTTCAGACAAATCAGGTTTGCACCAGAGGTAAATATAAAATCTGTGTATTGATTATCTCATAGATTACACCATTGCTATAATCGGCCACAAAAAGATTACCATCCCTATCTTCACCAAATGTCGATAGTAAGAAAGGAGCATCATAAAGCTGTATATGTTCCCAGTTCGCGCCGTTCTGACGCAGCCCCCAGATCCGTCCACTGACATAGTCGGCGTAAAAATAGATACCAGCCAGATTGGGATACGCTGTACCGCGATAGACAAAGCCCCCCGTGATCGACGTATTTCCCTGGGTATGGGGATATTCGATCACTGGCATGGTTAACCCGGATCTATCGCATGCATCAGCGTTATAACAGTGCAACCCTTCCATAATATCCCAGCCATAATTCTGGCCACCGGGACTGGTGGCTGGCTGCACATTGACCTCTTCATACGCATTCTGGCCAACATCCGCGATATAGAGATCGCCAGTAGCGCGGTCAAAGGAAAAACGCCAGGGATTGCGCAACCCGAATGCCCATATTTCGGGGCGATAATCGACTGTCTGAGTAAAAGGGTTGGTTGCTGGAATAATATAAGGGGCATCTCCACCAGCTTCGACATCGATACGTAACAGTTTGCCCAGCAACTCTTGCCGATTCTGGGCCCGTCCGTCTGGATCGCCAGCCGAGCCTCCGTCACCCATGCCAATGTAAAGATATCCATCTGGGCCAAATGCAATCTGGCCGCCGTTGTGGTTTGCAAATGGCTGGTCGATCTGGAGCATAATCTGCTCGGAGGTGGCGATGGCCTGGTTGGGATTGGTCGCATCAACAGCGTAGCGGGCAATGATCGTATGGCCAGCATTATTGGTGTAATTCACATAAAAATGAGAAGGGACAGGATGATCTGGTGCAAAGGCCATGCTGAGTAACCCACGCTCGCCACAACAGCTTACCTTATCGCGAATATCCAGAAATGGGTCACTCAACAACGCCCCACTGATCAAGATGCGTATCGTACCCTCTTGTTCAACTACAAATAAACGATCGCTGGCATCGTTGGCATGGGTTATATGCACCGGATTATCCAGACCGGTAGCAATCGGGGACAGCTTAATGCCAGGCCAGGTATTTGCAGCGTGTGTGGTGATAGGCCGCATCTCCATCACTATCAGCATAGTGATCAGCAACATAATCACACCAACAACCAGAGCAGAGAATCGACTATGGACAGAGGGGTGGAGGGGCCGATCTGGCCCACCGGCTACCTGGTGTACAGGTGGAGGATCGGGTTGGACGCTACCATGGCTCATCACAGGGTTCCTCGAGTATGGACTTTAGGTTCTTGTGTGTACATATTCCATCCTACCACAATCACCCTACCCTGAGCAGCATTTTTCCTTACAAAACGGTGGCCAGGCAGGAAAACCGTATCATAGAATTTTGCTTGCAAAACTATTGCACCCCCTTCCAAAATAATGATATCGTGGTACTATAGAAGAAACCCGATCATGGATTACAAGACCTGCGCGGTGCCCCACCTTGCTTGAGGCGAACCCTCATTTTTCACTCGATCAAACGCCTGTTTTGATACCTGACCGTGTCAAAAATGCATGAAAGACACTGCAGCGGATTTCTCCTCCACATTATTTATAGCTACTGGAAACATATAACATCCAGTATGTGAAACATATATGCTGTTGGTAATCGCTTATGCTGAGGGAGCAGGTGGCAACATGAACGCACTTTTTCTGCTGTGGGTAGCTCTTTGTGCCGTCATTGGTATTACGCTGTATATGACGCGATCTTCCATGTATGAGTTTATTCGTTTCCTCTGGGAAGACTGGACACGTGTACTCTGTTGTGGTCTGGTAGCACTGGCCATCAGTGCGTTTGCGCTTAATCAGCGTGGTATTCACCCCTTGTCGCTGCCTGGTATGATTTTAATGAGCATTGTGACTGGTCTGGTGCTGGCAATCTTCTTACGCTGGGGTGAAACCCAACATCCAGGCAGGCAGCAGCAGGAGTAATCCTACTTTGCTACCTGATCTATCCATCTGACCAGCGAATAACCTGGCCACCTGACCAGGGAATAGCCTCTTCTCATGATCGACGTGCTTCAGACTATTTTACTATACACTAGACATACCCACGCTACCGATACTCCTGACATTCCTGATTCTTTCTTTGGGTAACGGACAGGCGTCCACGTATAGGATACACCAGTTGGCCTGGTGCATCTGACATTGATTGAGGTATGCAATGGTGTATACGCCTTGTCTGGAACTCTGGTCAGGAACCACTGTTTTTGCCCGCGATGGGTTGGTTGGCACGGTTCGGCATGTGTTTATGCATAAACGCAAACGCTATATCGTGGCGCTGGTTGTTCAGCACCATGCCCCCCTGTCGCATCCGGTTATTGTGCCAGTCACGCGCATCACCAGTGCCTCACATCAAGCCATTCATCTGGATATTAGCTGCTCAGAAGTAGATGTGCTACCGCGCTATTCTGCGCGTATCTACCGAGCATCTGCAGGTCGCCAGCATGCCGGGTTAGGCTCTTCATCGTATCGGGCAATCGGGCATGGCCCTGCGTCCGAGCAGAGTCGGATTATGGCGGCACATATGAATACGCATCAGTATGCTCGTCATGCGGATATTTTTATGAACTATGCGCCGATCCATGCCCGGCAGAAGGTATTCTGTCAGAACGGATGCGCCGGGCGCGTAGTGGCATTTCGCGCATCATCTGATGGTCAGGTGCGATCATTGATCATCCGGCGGGCCAGACCCTGGCCACACCTGGTGTGTATGCCCGCCGAGCAGTTGGATCGGGTTGACCAGGATGGCCTGTATCTGAATGTGCGTCAATGCAAATTAGATGTTTTGCCGCCGTATCGCCCCGACAGTGCGCTACATGTTGTTGTGATCTATGCGCTCGACCACGCCGATTGGCAGGGCGAGCTAGATTATCGCTCTATCGACGTGGCTGTCCACGAGGGGGTTGTGTATCTGTCCGGGTATGTCACCGAGCCGGAACAGCGCCAGCATATTGAACAGGTGGTACGTTCGGTGCAGGGGCTTTCTGGTGTAGTGAATGATCTGATCGTCGATGGTGAGGTTGTCCATGCTGTGGCCAGATCCCTGGCTGCGCATGCATGGATTGCGGCTGAGTGTATCTCTGTCTATGCGCATCAGGGCGTGGTCTATCTTGATGGTTGTGTGGCAGATATGGCTATACGCGCCGCGGCCGAGCAATGCGCTGCCCAGGTTGCCCAGGTGCGTGGTGTGATCAATCATATTCGTGTGCCTGATAGTGAGCTAACCTGGCACGAGGACGAGCGGGTGTTACAGCCGCAGATCGGCCAGGAGGTGTTTGCCACCGACAGGCTGGTTGGTCACGTCGAGCGGGTGATTATCAATCGCCATAACCGCCGTGTGACGGCATGTGTCGTCTATGAGTGCCATGGGCTTGCCGCCGCAAATACGCCTCGCCAGATCGTCGTTCCGATCAGTGCTATCCATGATGTCACACCCGCTGGTGTGTTGCTGCATGTGGATAGCCAGGTAGTACAGGATCTCCCGCGCTTTGAGAAAGCAGATTATATGTTGCCTCCGACAGATTGGCAACCGCCCTATCCGTACCAGCCTGCAGCAGTGCTATGTGAATATATGCATGCGTACTATTCCACTGGCAGCATATACCAGGGAAAGCCAGCGATCGTCTCGCCGCCCAGAACGCGGCGGCGGGGGATTTCGTACAAATTGCCGATCTGATCGCCGGGAGCGGTGATCACGGCATTGGTGTAGCCCGCCCGGCGTACTTCTTCCATAATCTGGGGCGCATAACTGCCAGCCGGGTAGCAGAAACTACGTACTGGCGCACCCAGGCGTTGCTCCAGAACTTCGCGTGATTGCACCAGTTCATTCCGAATTGCCTTGACATCCTCCAGACCAGTCAGGTCAGCATGGTTCATGGTATGTGAACCAATCTCCATGCCGCTGTTGTGCAGCAATTCAATCTGTTCCCAGGACATATAGCCGGGCCTGCCGACAAAGCCGGGTACGATATAAAACGTTGCCTTGAACCCATAGGCATTCAAGATTGGCAGGGCCTCGGTGGCCGCATCGGCATACCCGTCGTCAAAGGTCAAGGCCACAGGTTGGTCGGGGCAATCTTGCTGTCCACGCAGGCAGGCGGCCAGGTCGTCCATACGCATGGGCGTATAGGCATGTTCTTGCAACCAGGCCATCTGCTCTGCAAAGCGCTCAGGCAGAATCGACAAGCGATACCCAACCGGGTCGGCATTCTCATCAGCGACGCGAATATAGTGGTACATTAATACAGGCACATACTCTGGGCCAGCCACGGCCATACGGCCAGGACGGGGCGTTCGGGTTGGGGCTGGCGTGGCAGTGGCAGTTGCTGCTGGTGTAGCGGTTAGCAACCGGGGCGTCGCTGTTGGATCTGTCATTGGCAGGGATGTTGCGGTTGACATGCGTGCATCGGTTGCAACCGAGCGAAACTGCCGTGTACTAAACACAACTAACAGAGGCAGAGCCACCATCACCAGCAAAATTGCACCAGGCTGCAAGCGCATGACTACCTTTCCTTATTTCGGTTGCAAAAAGGGCAGCGGCTGGAGTGACGTATACTCAGGCTGCGTTGTCGTCTCATTCCAATAGAACAGCAGCGCATTCGCCACAAAACGCTCGCCGGTATCGTCCGACGGATTATTCAGGATCTGGTCGCGCAGCACCATGGTACTCGAACCACCACCATCAAGTTCCATGGCTGTATCAGCACCGAATTCCTGGAACAGGTCGGCAAACTCACGCTGAGTAATGCCCCGGCTATACCCCAGTTGATAGCCATCCACCACTGCCACAATCAGCGTTTGCTTCTGCTTATCATAGCCAACACCGGTACGCGGCATCTGCACCCAGCGATAGTGGCTATCTTTCCAATCGTACGAGAAATCTTCACACAGCAGGCCAGTCTCTTCAACCAGGCTACAATCATCGATCGTACAGAAGCAATCCTGCACAAAACGGCCATTTTGCAGCATAATCGGCCCGCCGCTAATCGCATGGCTAAACTCTTCCAGCGGCGGGTCTGTCTGGGTACGCACTGTCACCTGGTCATCAAGTTCCAGATTATTAAGCAGCCACTCTGCGCCGTTGCCAGTTCCCTGCAATACCAGCATCCCGGAGGGGACACGCAGCAAGCGTTCTTCAACAATGCGGATTACGCGGCCAGTTGGAGACAAGAGTACCTTCACATCGCCAGTGCGTGCGGCCACACTGCGCACAAACTCGTTATACAGGCAGATCTGGTCATACTCACAGGGCCAGTTCAGGCGATAGAGCGGCTGACTCTGGCCATCTGGCGCAATGACGGCGGAATCCCAGGTCCAGTTCCGAGTAAAATAGCCAATAAACGGCTCACGCTGCTTGCTCCAGGCAAATGTAGCCCGATACTTGGGCGGCATAGCCACCCGCGAGTCGATCATGGTCATACCCTGGGGAATCCCCCCATCGGCGAAGAGGTCGCCATTGACACCGGCCAGGGCGTGATACTGTTCGACCAGGTTGGACGTGCGCGCGCGCCCGGACAGCCAGCCATCGCCAAGGGCCACGCGGATATCGAACTGGGGCGCGGTCAGATCAAATATCAACAGGTTAATCCGCAATGGATCATCGGTGATCCGCCGAATATGGTACACCCCCGGTGTCACCAGCGTCACAATATCATCAGGCCGGGTCTCAAAACGCTGACTGAGCGGCGGCGGCGGTTTGGAAATGGGCGTAGCTGTTGCAGCGGGCTGTTCGATTGGCAGACGAGTGGGCGTGGCTGGTACAGGTGTCACCCCGGTAGGCAAACTGGTGGGCGTGGTGATTGGCACAGATGGAGTGACTGGCGTCTGTGTTGTTGTGTCTGGAGTTATTTGCGCCAGGGCGATTTTATCGTGCGGCGCATCGACCGACGTGGACATAAAATGACCACTGCCCAGCAGAATAAAGAGCAGCGCGGCACCAATCAAAGGACGAACACCAGATCGCATTGGGTTGTTCCTGGTAAATAGTGATAGGTATTATTGACTGTTATTCGTAGCGGGTGTATGTTACCACAAGGTTGAGGATCTGTTAATTGCTCACGGACAGAAGCTACACTGTCGCCGTTAGAAATCAATACCCGCGTAGATGGCCTGCATCGGCAACGTGTATCCAATTGACTCAAACTCAACCTGATCGGCAAGATCATCCGTAAGATGCACATACCAGAAATGGGCAGTCTGGCGGGTATAGCGTTGCACATAAGCTGTATTCTGGGCAATCAGAATATATTCGTTGAGCGATTCAATTGTACGATAGTAGCTAAACTTTTCTTTGCGATCACGCGCTTCGGTGGTTGGTGAGAGGATTTCGATAATCATAGTTGGATTAATCAGGGTCATCTCTGTTGCATCAGTATACTGGGGTATACCGCATACGATAGTCAGGTCAGGATAGGTATAAACCTGCTGATTGATCGCCTGAACACGCATATCGCCAGGGAACATGCGACAGCCGTTGTGCTGAATATGGGCATACATATGGCCGATCAGGTTGGTAACGATCAAATTATGCCGTGCCGATGCACCAGCCTGAGCGACGATTGTACCGGCATAATAGGCCAGTTTTTCGTCACTTTGCTGATCCTGAAGGAGATAATCTTGCACTGAAAGCGATGTTTCTGGTTGCGCAGTCATTTTACAACACCCCTGGTGTAGCCAGAAAGCCCGGTAGCAAGCCATGGAAAGCGCGAAACGCCTCGATCTGCGGGAAATGCCCACAACGCGGCAGCGTAACTAACTGCGCCCCGGGGATCTCGCGCCGGGCCGTATAAGCCTGGTCGATGCCCAGCACACGATCCTCCATTCCCCAGATCAGCAAGGTTGGGCAGCGCAACTTGCCCAGGCGCGATCGCAACCCGGTTGCCGTCAGATCCGTCGCCCCTGAACAGCGGTTCAAAGCTAGCAGCGCACGGCGATTGGTGCGCCCCCCCAGCACCTGGCGGGCATAGTCGACCATATCAGGTGTCACAAAGCTAGCCGGTTGGTAAAACGCCATCGACAGAAACATACGGATCACCGGCGGTTGCGCCAGTATATGCAAGGCCAACTCAGCAGGCAGCAGGCTCAGGTGTCCATGTGAACGTGCGTCTGGATTACTGAAGCCATCTGTGGCGGCCAGAAACAGCCGCGACACTCGTTCGGGATGGAGGAGAGCTGTTGCCAGGGCAAATTTTCCACCCATTGAATGAGCCACAAAGGCAGCCCTGGGTAGATCTAGCACATCAAGCAAACCGGCATACAGATCGGCATAGAGCTGTAGGGAGTAAGGTGCATCATCGGGTTGAGCCGAACGCCCAAACCCCAGGGCATCAACCGCGATGGCGTGATAGCCATGCTGCGCCAGAACCGTCATAGTTGGCTGCCAGCTTTCAGCCGAGGCTGCAAAGCCATGCAGTAAGAACACAGGTGGCCCACTACCGGCTTCAAGGATATGAATGGGATACTTTTGAATAGTATGGTAGCTACTGGTAATCATATGAGTGTAAAACGTTTGAGCGTATAGTGCAAAGCAATATCGTCTTACAAAGCTATGCACACATATAGCTGGTGGCCTGTTCAAGAAATGATCTCTCTATCTTTATTGTATCACTGTTCGCTCATAGAATAGGAGTTATGCAGTCGTTCCTCTAATAACCAGGATTCGCCTCCGGCAGGGTGGAAGAAGATCATCTTTTTTCCAAAATGTTTCGCCTCCGGCGAAACATTTTGGAAAAAAATATACAATTCCACGCTGCTGTACACCGTGAGCGTGTCGAACGGCAGGCGAAGCAGGCCTTTTGGGCAATCAAACGCCTGGTTTGATACGCCACCGCGTAACTCCTGTCATGGGATAAGATCTACGCAGATATCTCATTTGCAATCGCCATATGTTTGAAAACACCTTGCTTTAGCAGCATTTGTGCCCTATGCTACAATAGCAGTCACACACGAAGCACTATACAAAACGCGACACGTCTATGTCAGATCACTCACGTATCGAAATCTTGCAGAGCCTGGCACGTCAGCGGGGGCGGGGCGATCAGTCCCCGGTTTTACTGCTGCGTATGCTCGAGGCCAGGGAAGGTGCGCGTATCAGCCACCTGCCTATTCATCAAAGCCTTGAGCATGCCTGGGTGGCCGTGACGGGGGAACCGTTTCGCCCGCATCAGTCACTGGCGCTGGCTTCACTGCGACGCGGGGAACCATTTGCGCTGGTGGGTGGTGGAGCAGCCGCTCGCCGCACGCTCTATTTGCTGTTGCATGATGTTTTGCATAACGAGGAACGTTCGCGGGTGCTGTTCCTTGTGCCCAATGAAGAGACGGCGACAATCTATCTCGACGAACTGGATCGATTGAGTCGTGCGCTGGGGCGTATGTTGCAGGCTACGCGCATAAGCGAAGAGCATATTGCCCCGCATGTGTTCACGGCGCGGGTGTTGTTTATCACCCCCGAAACACTGCATCGGCGGTTATTGCGCCACTACGACCGGGCCTGGCGCACTTTCTGGAACGACCTGCGTCTGGTTTTTATCACCGACCTGGAACACTACCATGGTGTGGCTGCCGAACATCTGGCAGGGTTGCTATTGCGCAGCATGCGTTTAACACCGCCCGACGCATCAATCTATATGGCGGCGACGCTGGCGGAGACAAGCGGCGTCGGGGCTGTGCTGGGGCAGATGAGCAATCAGCTATGGCGCATCATTACAGTCGATGATGTTCCGCTACCGAAACAGGTGCTGGGGGTGTGGCAGGCGGGCACGGAACGCATCGCCGACGCGATCGCGCTGGCGCTGACATATCGGCGTGAAGGATATGCAGTCCATATTGTGGCGGCACAACTGGAAATCCCCCTGATTCAGCGTCTGATTGGCAATAGCGATAGCGATGGCATCAGCATTGGGCATGGGCCGTATCCAGCAGATGTGCAGATTATTGTGGGCTACCCCGGTTCGCATGCCGCCCTGCGTCAGGCGGTCGCCGATGCTATACCCGTTTCCCTGCTGGTGCTTGGCAGCACGCCAGCCGAGCGTACACTGGCGCGGCTAATGCGCCTGGATCAGCATGCCATTCCTGTGCTGGACGATCCTCCCACAACATGGGCGCTGCCAGCGGCCAATGCATATGTGTCTGCGCGCCACCTGCTGTGTGCCGCAGCGGAATTGCCTCTCTCTGAAGCCGAGGTGACCGCCTGGCAGGCGAGCGAACTGGTAGAACGTCTGGAACGCCAGGGGCATCTGGTCTGCCTTCCCGATGATCAGGCCACCTGGCAGCCGCTGCTGGCAGCCGGTGATCCCTACGCTGGCTTTGGTCTCCAGGCAGCCGGGACAGCTATGGCGCTGTTGTATGATGAAAATGATCTGTTACTGGATATGCTCGATCCGGCGGCATTTGATCGCTGGGGGTTTATTGGTGCAGCCCTGCCAGTCTGGCGCGGTAGTTTTCGTGTAGTTGACCGCGATGAAGCTGAAGATGCGCTGATTCTGAAAGATGAACAGCGTGAACGGCATACCTTCCCGCTGCGTCGTTGCCATGTTGATGTGCGTGATGAACGCAAGCAACGCAGTGCCAGTGGTTGCCATCTTGGCTATGGCCGGGTTCTAGTTGAAGAAGAAATCTATGGTTATCGTGAAGCATGTATGGGCAGTGTACCGGCCGAACGTATATTGCCAACGCCCCTATCGTTGCGTTGGACCGCGCCAGCCATCTGGCTTGATCTGCCCACCCATCTGCCGGTTGAGGGGCAATTGTGTGGCTGGTCGCTGGTCGCGGCGTTGCCACTGCGCGTACTCTGCCAGCCGACCGACTGTGTGCCAGCCTATGATGCCGATAGACAGCGGCTCTACTTTATCGATGCCCAGCCGGGCGGCAATGGTCTAGCGGCCTGGCTCTACGAGCAACTCGAGCATATCCTGCCGCTGGCCTATGATGTCGCCCACGATAGCCGCAACGATGGCCTGTTGGAACCGCTGGCACGTACCGATATGGACTGGATGTTGACGTTGCTGGGCGGCCGGGTGACGCTGCCAGAGATCGAGACACCCACACGGGTCACCGAGGTGGCAGTTGTATCCGAGGTGTCTCGGCAGCGTACTGCCGCAACAGTAGGGCAGGCGGCGGCCGGCGGCGGCGAAGAGCATAGTGTTTCTGCGGACAATACCGCGACCAGTAAAGCCCCTGGTGCGCCAGCCCGGGCAGCACGTAGTGATGGACGCGCGGCGGGCAAGCGCAGTCGTACAAAGGGGACAGCGCGTCAGACTACCCCGCAACAGCCAGCCAGTCCCCTGCCTGATCAGGATGGTGCGGGCAAGCCTGCAGCACCGGGGAATGTACGTCGCGGCAAGCAGCAGAATGCCCCATTGGTGCCACAGCCTGCCCCTGACGAGTCGGTCAAACAGGAGCATGCACATGCTCAGGATGTTCATACAAACCAGCAGTCTGCGCGTGCGGTTCAGGAATCCGATCCCGATCCTGACGCAATTATCGCCCGGCTACGTCGTTTGCGTCAGCAGCAAGACAGCGCAAAGCCTGCAACGATCTCGTCACCCCCACAACAGACGGGCGAGCCGCACTTGCCTACCCAGCCGCGGTTTAGCGTGGGCGACCAGATTATCTGTAAACCGTATGGCTATGGGGTGATCCAGGCCAGCCGGATCGAAAATGGTCGGGAGATTCTCAGCATAGCCTTCGCCGAGCAAGGCGAGATCACGGTTGATCCGGCTGTCAATATGGTACGGCTGATTCCGCCTGATAATGCCAATGATGATGACGTGTTGTGAATGCTCTTGCACATAATCCTAATTCAGCATAAAACATGCCAGAAACCACAAATAACACCGATGAACACGAATATCGCTACACACTGGCATATGGAATGCTGGTGTTGATTACCCGTACTTTGCTTGACAGCCACTCACACCTCGTCTATATTATGAGCATACTAAGTATATTGCAGGGTGTTACCCCATCTATGTACACGCGTTACGTGGTCGTCCATCCAAGGCTGTGATGCGCCTCCGGCAGAATGGAAGATCATCAGCTTTTTCAAAAAATTTTCGCCGTAGGCGAAAAATTTTTGAAAAAGCGTATAAAAATCCACGCTGCCGCAGGCGAAAAGGGTCTTTCAAACCATCAAATGTATGGTTTCATCCACCACCGCGTAAATCGGGTTATGTACAGACAAAAACACATATGCCAACCGAACCGATCCAGGACACCCTGGGCCATCTGTTTGCCCAGACCAGCAAAGCCACACGTACCTACGCCGGACAGATCCTCTCTGAACTGAGGCTGTATGCCGGCCAGCAGATGATCCTGGTTGAACTCTGGCAGCAGGATGGCATCACACTCACTGCGCTGGCTGAACAGATTGATGTTCAGCTCCCAACCCTCACACGCATGTTACGTCGTCTGGAAGAGATCGGCCTGATCGAACGGCGTGCCGACGCAAACGATCAGCGTGTCTCACTGGTCTACCTGACCGCTGCCGGACATGCCATCCGCAGTGAATTGGAGGACGCCTGGGCCCGTTTTGAGACTACGGTTTTTGCCGACTTCAGCCTGGAAGAACGTGTGATCTTGCGCCGTCTGTTGCTACAGATCCAGCAGAATGTACGCAACGCCGACAGCTAGTTTTTTTAGCAGAAAACTTAGCATACTAACTAGAAGAGAGCCATCCATGCACAAAAAACTCAAACCGAAACAGAAACTCTGGGTCGTTGGCTTTCACATCTTCTTTGCCAGCCTCTGGCTTGGCTCCGGGTTGTGTCTGCTGATGTTAAATCTGACTGGACGTATGAATAATGGTGAAGCCTTGCATGCCATCAATGCATCGGCGAAATATATCGACGACTTTGTGGTTATTCCGGCAGCGATTGGCAGCTTGATCACCGGTTTACTGCTAAGCTGGTTTACAAACTGGGGCTTTTTCGCCTACAAATGGGTGACGATCAAGTGGATCATAACAGTCGTCTTAATAATCTTTGGCACCTTCTGGCTGGGGCCATGGCTGAACGGCATGGAAGCGATAAGCGCCAGCGAACTTCTTCAGACCATGCAGGATCAAACGTACCTGTTCTATCGTCGGATGAACTTTATTTTTGGCAACCTGCAGATAGGCATCCTGGTCTTTCTGATATTTCTTTCCGCCTTGAAGCCGTGGAAGAAGTGGAGCAGGCGACCCTTTGCGGGCAAGACGGGCTGATGTGCTGTAATAGTGATAGCATTTTTCCTACCACGAAGATCACGAAGACCACGAAAGTGTAAAAGAAAGCAGATGTATGTGTAGGGCCACGTCAAAGTCGGTCTTCAGGCGGGAGTCGAGGCTTCAGCCGGTTCAGACAGGCTGTTCGGACACCGCCTGAAGGCGTCAGACGGGCATGTTCCTGGACGTTGACGTAGCCCTATACGTATGCGTCTACTTCGTGTGCTTCGTCTAACAGGTGTGCTATAATGCAGTCAAATGAGTACTCGTTTCCGTATACCAAGCTTTGAAAACGCGACAAGGAACACCAGAAAGCTGCCTATTCAGTTCCTATGAACATACGTTCCCGGTGCATCAATGTCATTCCAAGTTTCGATGGCCGGTTGGCCAATGGTGTGAACAGAAACCGGACATTTCTGAGGAGCACCGCCCACCGCGCTGCCGGACAGACCAGCACCCCGACGGGCGGTGGCGGTGCGAGGAATCTCCCATGGAAACACCATGATCGAGCGATGGAGATTCCTCCCGCCGCCGCTGAGGCGGGTGGGCGTCCAGGGGAGGCCGGGCGGCGGCCGCGGTCGGAATGACATGGGGTCGTTGGATTTATAGCATATCCATGTCATTCCTCGGGCCGCCCCCCTCGTCCCGTCTCAGACCACTACCTGCATAGGCGGCCCGAGGAATCTCCAACGAAACATACCGCGCCCCCATGGCATCCTGACCCGGCTGATCAATAGCCTATTATGACACCTGGAGAACGAACAAACCTAAAAAGAGAATTCCGCCAGCAACTTAATGCGTTCGTGGATAGTCTCCTAGCACATGTATCAACCGAAAATGATGAGTGGACGATAAAAGGTTTTATCGATGTGTTTCGTAACATTTATACTATCTCTGCTGATACAAAAATAGTATCCGCAGACAACAAAAATTTCTGACCTGGTGAACAAAAACTGACGCGGTGTACTGTTTGCTCCCCGCCCCCGGCCTCCACTCCTGCAAGGTAAAGCTACACTTCTTGCTCTGCTGATGCCGATGTTGGCGGCATGGTGGCAATCAAAGCGCGGAGTACTTTCTTGACTGACTCTGGTATCGTAAACACCTGGGCAATATCTGGGTCTAATACGACTACCAGGCTACCATCGGATTTCTTTCGCGCAAACCGATTCGGTTTTGCTTGCGAATAGTCAAATTGATATTCTGGCTGCATATCTTACGGCTTCAATAATCCCAATCGCCGCCGCATCTCATCACTGGAGAGGCCGCCCTCGTGCTGCTGGTGTTCACGGGATTGCTCTATCAATGCTAGAAACGCCGGGTCTTGACTGAGCGTGATCGTCTCAAGATCGGTATTCAACACGCCTACCAGCACAGCAACAGGCTGGCCATTCACGGTCAAAACCAGCGGGCCACGTGCGGTATCCTCAGCATAGGTCGCCAGGGATTGGGTTGCCTCTGACAGTTCAATCGTTTGCGTCGTCATAAGGAGAATTCCTTAACTGCTGATCTACTGTATCCACAACAATAGCTTGCTGGCGAGCCGTCAGAAATGGGAAATAGTCTTCCGTGTCGGGCGAATACTTAATAGCGTAACGCACATTCTCATCACTCCTGCCCTATGCCCACCGACACCCCTGCCGTGTTGCGTCCATTATACAACTCCTCGTGTAAAATAAGTCATCGTCGTGTAGTTTCTTTACGTAGAGACGCGCTTCTGCGTCTCCACAGGGCGTTCTGTATGGTGTGTCGGTATGTGGAGATTTCTCCCTGCGCCGCTGCGGGGAGGCCTGGGTGTTTAAGGAGGCGGGTCAGCAGAGCCTGCCCCGATCCATGCTCTGAGCGCAGTCGACGGGGCAGTCGAGGGGGTCGGAATGACATGGGGGCCGTTGGATTCATAGCACATCCATGTCATTCCGAGGGCCGCCCCCCTCGTCCTGTCTCAGACACTCCCCGCAGAGGCGGCCCGAGGAATCCCCAACGAAACACACCGCGCCTACCCATGGCATCTGACCCGGTTGATCCATCTGTCCGCCTCCTGCTACCGGTTTCCTGGTGTTCCAATCGGGCATGTGGGGATGCCTGGCGGGAAGATCTCAGGGTGCTCGCAATGCCGCACAATGAGTCAGGCTTATAGACATTGTGGTGACAAATCAGAGTAGAAGTTACTGTACCATTGTGAAGTGACCGCAAGCTGCATCGAGCGTCATTGATGTCGTGGAGGTGTCAATCGGGAGCTTGTGGCAGGCTACCAATGATTTGCTAGCCGTCACCACAGTTCCATGGCTTTTGTGTTACCCCAGAAGTGACGGGGTGAACAGTGCCTGGTAACGTGCATCTGTACGATCTCGCTCCGCTGCGTAGAACGAGCTGGAGTGATGCCAGGTGATGCAAGTCCTTGAGGTTAAGTGTAGCAGAGGGGCTGGCGGGGGTGCAAATGGAAATTGAGTTATATCGAATATTGAATTGAGATAGTGTATTTGTAAGATCAATCAGTCTAAAAAACTCCATTATAGGATCAAGTAGATAAATACCAGTTTAACGAGCGCTATTTTAAGAGAAATACACGTTTAGACTTTTTGCTTCGTCTAATATTTCATTATAGACATACTCATGAGCATCATGAAACACATCTAGGCTACGATACAAATTGTACTGATCTACATCCTCTAAAAAGTCATCACGAATAAGAATAAAGCGACTGCCCTCTAAGGCTATATGTGTCCCATTGAGTTTATTATTAATTGCCAATATCCTTCGGTAAAATTCTCTTGCATCATGACCACTTACATCTCCTATTAAATCGGCACCATAACTTAGCCAGTTGCCATGCCGTGAAATGCAAATCGTATAATCGCAGTAACGATGACTCATATCAATATACCACCGATTGACGGCAGATCGTTGTATTGGGAGTTGAGTGTCTTGAAGCCAAAATGTGATTTGATCGTCCACGGTTTGTCCTATAGTGCTATGATTGCGATAACTTATTCTGTATCAATAATCCTTCTTAATTTGTCTACACGATCCTTAGTCTCTGGATTATTCGGGACTGCGTGGGGAATTGTTTTCGAATCCATTTTACCTGGTGTAGCAACTTCATATTTCTTCTGAACTGAGAGTTGAGTACTATTCGAAAGGGATTCTGAAGTTTCTATAGAAAATTTTGGAGTTGATTTGCTATTAGTTTTGACTTTGCTTACCTCTGAAATAACACGACTTGTATCCTTGTCGCCAGGTAAAGCTTTATCTAATCTCTTTAATAGCCTATCAAGTAATACTTTTAACAAGTCCATAACAAATGTCTTTCTATTTACGATCTACTTTGCTTGAAGTTGTCACAACGGACGTTTGTTTACGTTGTAGATTCTGAAGTGTTTCTGTAGCACGAGCTTCACGAGATTTATCATTATTTCCAGAGGTTATATTAGGGGGTTGCTGAAATAACTCACTATCTTTTTCGCTGTGTCTGCGACGGAACAATTCAAAGATAAAGAACAAAATTGTGACAACGACTAGGCTAGAACCAATGTTGACCCAAATTGCTTGGAAATATGTATTCGTGACCCTCTCTGCTAGGATGAGAATGATCAAACCAAACATTACAATGATAACATGAACTGCGATTTCAAGGATGTCAGTTTTTTTCTTATGACTCATATTCATTCCCGCATATATGTTCGCAAGCACCTGGTTGTTCTTACCATTCTAATATTATGAATATTGTAGAAACTGTCAAGCTACATACTGAGGATGATGGACGCTGCTGATTAGCTTACTCTTAATAATGTAATGCTAGGGAAACAATAGTTTGGAAAATCTCTATTAATTCACTGTCATTGCTTCAATTTAACCCTCACCTGCCCTGTTTTTCCCCATTATACGAGGTTCGCCCCGCAACTCAAATTGTAGGTGTTGCCGATGGCATCGGCAACATCCTGCCCTGCCATTCTAGCGGGTCAAATGTGACTTCCGGCGCTTTGATGCACCCCGTACCCCATTCATGTCAGGCCAGGCAGTAGTCGAGGTCGGACGACATTATCAGTTTTCGTGTACGAAAGGAAGTGAACAGTATGAACGAACTTCCCACGTTCAACGGATACACGGTAGATTTGCGTCTCAGTGAGTCCCGTCGTGTTGATCCAGATAACGGGCTGGAAACGGTAACCTTTGCTAGTCCTGAAGGGCAGCGTCTCATTCAAGTCCTGGAGTTTCTCGCATTCTGTTGCTGTCAGTTTCAGCAGCCGAAAGGCGAGTAATAACAACCTGGTCAGCGATGGGTATCCTGTCATCAGCCTCTTTATTATTAGCAGTTTCAATTGTACCTATGATTATTCTTCAAGACAAGATTATAACCACAACCAGCCCAGAACCTGTGGTTTCTGCACTCTAAGACTGATTTGGCCAGCTCGATGAGGTTGATCGGGGGAAGGAATACTTCAGGCCGAGTGAGAAAAGCGTGATGAAGCTCAAAGCCAAAATCAAGGTCATGACCAAACGAGGAACCACCCTTGATGCCGTCAGGGACAAGATTGAGGCAATGAACTATCTTCTGAGGGGCTGGGCACACTACTTCAGGCATCAAGCCTCCAGTAAAACATTCGCTTACATCAGCCATTATACCTTTAAACGAATAGAAATCCGGCTCCGAAAGAAGACTCGCAAACGGGTACGAGCAATCTACAGGGAGTCGTAAACCCACAAACTATGCCACATGGGTAGCCGGTGGAAAGGAACTCTAGCATCCCGGTATCCTCATGAAAATAGAACGGAAGCGATATACTCACCGTCCCAATCCGTACTTGAATCCGGCGAAAGAAGCCTATCTCACCTATCATCTCGACCCATTCCCAGGGAAAAGAGCATGGGGAGGAGCAAGCTACTACGGTGAGGGATGGACGGCAGTGCGAGCTGACGTGCTTGCACGGGACAAGCAGACATGCCGGGTCTGCGGCAAAGGCGGGCGCGTAGAAGTGCATCACCTCCGGCCTCACCAGCCGGGGCGACCGCATGAATTACAGAACCTGATCACGCTCTGCGCTGCCTGTCACCGACAGGTACGCGACCCACAGAGCGAGGTCAGTTGCCAAATCGCCAGAAGAACACCATAGGATTGGAGAGCCAGATGCGGTGAAAGTCGCACGTTCGGTCTGGAGAGAGGTGTGGGGAAACGTATGCACGGAAACGTGGGCAACGCGCCCTGCGCTTACTCTACATCTGGTAATCGGGCATGGTCACTGGGTGTCTATGCGGGAGAAGGGATTGGGGTTCTCAGTTTGAGTTTGATTGGCGCTCATGTGTGGCTACTGTGCAGACTATTCCTGAGGCAGAGGTGTCGAATCGTTTCGGGTATGATTTCTTTGGCGCTGAGTATCGCCTCATAGATAGTGAGGTAGCAGGCGATAGATACCTGAAATAGGCATCACAGAATGGCTGGAGGAAGACGTGCAGCGCGGCGTGAAACCTACAGAAGTGCTGCCATTGATTTCCCGCGCACTGTCGCTATCAACGTTGTTTTGCGTTTTTTCCACCAACATGCTATATTCATATACGGATACATATTCTATATAATACACTCCGTAAGTACAATAGATAAGTATGGGGCTTTCTAAAGCAGTGGCATGTAGGCAGGTAATTTAATGTGTAATTATTATCAGAATATTTATTGATTTATACACCTTATCTAAAATCTAAGAATATACTTTAATATTTGCGTAAATTATATCAATCAAATATACCCATTTAGGAATGCAATTGCACTAGCGATTTATAGATGGATATTGCTTTTAATGCGTACTAAAGCTGTAATCGTGTTTGTAATATCCGCTGCTTTTTATCCTGTCTTCACTTTGGAGATACACTATGAGCGACGACATTAGAAACAAAATCGAATTATTGGAAACGCACAAAAGAAGGCTTAATATACTTAAGCTACGCAGCGCACAACTAGGATTAGCTGCCGATCCTTCTCTTACTATAGAAATAGAAGATATCAGTACTATAATATCAAACTTAGAATTAGAAATAATTGGCCTAAAGGAAAACTTCAAAAAAATAACAAGAATATCTACAGATAAAAGGTGTATAATCACCAGTAATAATAGCATAGAAAACGATGTATTAGTCGATCGATTGCATTTATTCATACAAAAATGTCAAGAGAACAAAAACTCTGCAAGTTTAATCTTTTTTGATGTAGATAGACTTGATGGCATAAATAGAGCTTTTGGTAATCAAGTAGGGGATATAGTTACCAGCATTATAGAAAGTATTGTAATCGAGACGCACGCAAATGATTTTAACGCACGCTGGGCTGGTGATGAATTCATCATCGGTATAGAAGGCATAGAACCAACAACAACGAGGCAATACGCAGATAAATTACGCAACCGAATAAGCAAATACACTTGGAACAGTGTAGCCGAAAATCTGTATGTAACCGCAAGCTTTGGCATTTCATCCTTTAAAGATCATGAATCCATTACAGATTGGCTTGTACGTACAATTATTGGATGTAAAAAAGCCAAAATAAAACAAAACAAAGTTTGTTTTGCGCCAGAAATTATATCACGAACTTCTAGTCGAAATCTTTTGGACTATATATCGCGGCACTGCTGATGGGCAGAGCGTTAGCTGGCAGCAACCCTCAAGTAACGACCACACCGTACAATACAATAATTCTCGGCATCAACCATCACACACTGAATGAGATCGCTGATAGGAGATCGTGTAGATGCCAATAGCTATCGACGCAATATCACAGAGGAAACTGGTAATGGTGAAGCAACTCTATCAGATCGCATTTAACCAATCAGAGTTGCGACATAGTACAATCAACCGTATTACATCCGTAATCGGATTTGACTTAACAGTAGAAACGCTTCTTAAAACCGTAGTGTCAGCACTTGATCCAAGCAAGCTACCAGCGGAACAATTTAATGGTCTTCTTGACCAGTGCGAGAAGCTACTCGCTGTCATCACTTTACCCTCAATTCCACACAGACCCCAAATACTTTATGTTCACTCAATCCGAAACGACGCACAGCACAAGGCTCGATATCCGAATGAGACCGATATCAGCGACTGCCGTACGTACACACGAGATTTCTGCCGTGACTTAATAGCTAATGTGTGGAGTATATCTTTCGATTCGTTATCCTCGATCGACCTCATAGATGATTCTTTCCTTCGTGACCTGTTACATAAATCTCTGTCGTATATTTCAAATGGCGATTATCGTAAAGCTGTCGTACTTGCGGAGAATGCCTTTCATTGGGCAAGTCTTGCAATATTTGATGTTATCCCGCGATCCTCAATCAAGATATACTCTGATCGTTATCAGGGACTCAAATCGCTGGTTGAAGACATTAACAGAGTAATCTCCACTGCGACAAATGATGCAACGTACTATGCTGCACTCTTTTCAAGTGGCATCAATCTGGTCGCATATAAACGCTACAAGGAGATGTCTCCAATTACGCAATATGTTTCCGAAAGCCAAATGACAGATGCTGGAGAAACACGAAGCAGAAGGATACAGATTTACTGGAACAGACGAACACCCAGTGAAGAAGATACCCTATGGCTGCTTGATTTCGCTGTTAATGCGATCACTAATTGGCAGGCTATTGGATTGCAGCCAAGCATAAAAAGCGAGCAGATTGAGATCGCCCAATCGTTGCTAAATTTCGGATCAGACGTGATAGAGATTCCCTAATGTGAAGGGATATATTGCTCGATAAAGCCGCCAGTTAACACCGTGTTGAAGCCGACTGCCTTGGGCGTGCAAGATCGGAGCTTGTTTGCGTTTTAGAATCTCTACCAGCCTAAAGCTCGGTGGCGTTGGCAAAGGCCGCAAAGTCGCGGCTGAACAGCCGGCGTTGGGCACTTCATCAAATAGTCACCCATGCTGTCTAGCATCTCGAAACACTGAAATGATATACGAAAAAAATTTTTTATATCAGAAATTTTGCCTGTATATAATTCGAATATGCATAAGAAAGCAGAAGGCTTTGTTACTCTATTTTTGTTAATTGTCTCTGTACTTGCCGGAATCCTCCTGGTAGCTCCCTGTGTTCCAGTGCTGTCTATTATAGGTGCAACAATGTACATATGTCGCACCCCGAAAGCGGAAGACCGCAATTTCCGGTTGAGCTACCTCCTGCCTTTGCGCAATTTTTGCGCGACCAGGAAACTGCATGTCTTGCCGAAGCCACGAGTTTAGGAACAGCACTGATAATCAAGCTCGCCGAAGCTGATATTGACAGTGTGCGTGGAGATATTCCCATCTTTCTCAGCCAGCAGTTGTAACCGCACCCAGCGGCTCCGGTGCTACGCCTGGCGCTTACCATGTATGACAATCCTGAGCAACTCCTGAGCCTTGCTACCTATTTCAATATCGCTGACCCAAAACAGCGCAGCAATGCCGCAGCACTGGTTGACCAGGATGCAATCCCGATGTTTTTCTACAATGAGACGCTCTACATCAATTGACTAAGGTGCTTCCCTTTTCCAACCAGGCAGATATGGCCTATCTTCTAGAACTGGCGGAGCAACTTATGCGGCAAATACCTCTTCGATAGCGAGAAGGCAGCTATGGAAGCGATGCCTGATCAGGGCGGCTTATAGGCTCGTCTGTTCCATCACTTTTTGATCTGCTTGACTGGATAGTCGAACCAGATTTAGAATAGGCGCAGGGTAGACAGGCGACTATGTTGACTGGCTTCATACTTTACAGAGAAAGAGATCGCCAAGCGTGGACAGACAGGCTATTGAGAATGCACTTTCATGGCTTCTTTCGCTTCTAGCTACTCCTTCTGCTCAGGAAGCAGACTATCAGCACTGGTTTGAACAGAATCCCTTAGTTTTCGAGGCGTACGGATACACAAGAGTCATCGCTCATCCAGAGCTACGGGATAGCCAAGTCCATCATATCCCAGACTTTATGGTACAGCGACTCGACGGGATCTGGGAAATCTTCGAACTTAAGCGACCGGATACTGATATCCTGCGAAGCAGGGTCAAGCGAAAGACATTTTACGCCTACATTGAGGAATACTATGCTCAGTGCCGAGAGTATTCCACATTCTTTGATGACCCGCGTAATCGGGAGTGGTTTAACGCGCAGTATGACACAGACATTCAGCAGTCTCCGTCTGCAATACTGATCGCTGGTCGCAGTGAAGGCCTTGACTTTAAGGAGGTGTATCGAAAACTCGCTGATAGAGGAATGAAAGTGCAATTACAAACATTTGATGATATCAAAAATAGGCTTGAGTTCATACGAGCAAAGCAGTTTGCGAAGCATGAAGGCCTGCCTGGATTGACTATATTTTTTGTAATGATGCCTCAAAAGCTTGCCAATGAGAACAACTTCATTCTAGACTTGGGAGTGGAGAAAGACAGGAATAGAGTGTCGCTCTTCATCAACAATCGTGACGAATTATGTTTTCGGATTATCGACGCCTATGGGGAGCGATATACAAATAAGGTTTCGAGAGGAAAGAAAGGGTTTGATTATGATGAACTGCTTTACCTTACTTTCGAGTTTGCACTGGCAGACGATTATACTTTTGTAAGCATAGAGATTAACGGAACATACTTTTCTGACAACAGGATTAACCCATTGGAGATACAGTATGATCTTGGCTCGCAATTCGTGCTTGGTTCAGATGTCATAGGGAAAGCCAATACGAAGATGAAGGTTGTTGATTGGGGGTTTATGTCCATCCTTTCGTTTCATGATAAGCTACAACTGCGCCAGGCAGTCATCAACGAGCGACTGTTCCGATACTACTTTACCTCAGATGATATGCCATGTGCCATATTTTTGGGAAATCAGTTTCTTCATGCACAAAATCACCCAAATTTTATCAAGAATTGTACTGGTAATAATTTGTAAATTTAAAACTTCAGCAACTGATTTATTTTGCAATGTATTATAATTTTATATTTCTTGGATTTCTGATGTAAAATATTCATAGTATTCTATTGTGGAATAAGCCATTGCCTGTGACTCTATAAACTCGTCTATTCCATCACCCGATGAACATTCTCCTCGGCCATATGCACGTAGAGTTGCGTCGTGTGCAAGTTTGCATGCCCCAGCCAGTTGATCATCAGAACACGCGATCCTCCGTGCCTTGAAGGGCGGATAGAACGTGTGTGTGGAGAGGCATCTCGCGCATCGTGATACGCCCGATCGTTGTCACCCCCTCACCCCCTCACGCCCGCTGCTGGTGGGCATCTGGATGCGCCCGGGTGCGTATCGTTCCCATGGTCTGTCCGCCCCTGAACCTCTGTGCCTCCGTGTCTCCGTGGTGAATCGTTTCCCCCCAACTGCGAACAGGCACTAATAGCTCATATGTTTGTCAATTCTTGCATCTCATGGTATACTTATAGCACCTTTGTGTCACCAGGAGGGATGCAATGACCGCGACAATTCGCATTGAGCCGGATGTGCAACAGAAGCTGGCTATTCTGGGTACAGAGGCCGCTGATGAGGTAGCTGATGTGCCTGGCACGCAAAGCATCCAGCAGGGCATCACGCACGCCACTGGCTTTATCTACAATGCGAAACAGGAGGGCGGCGGCACCACCCGTCTGTTCAAAGTGCTGCAAACGAATAGCTGTCGATTCGCCTGCACCTACTGCTTCACCTCATGCGCAATCAAACGCCAGCGTACAACCTTCAAGCCCGATGAACTGGCCACCACCTTTGTCTCGCTCGAACGCGCGAAACGTGTCGACGGTCTGTTCCTCTCCTCTGGCATCGTGCCCGATGCGGATACAACCATGGAGAAGATGCTGGCCACGGTCGAGCGGCTGCGGCTTAAAGAGGGCTATACCGGCTATATCCATCTCAAACTTATTCCGGGCGCATCGTATAATTATATCGAGCGTGCCGTCGAGCTGGCCGACCGCGTCTCGTTGAACCTGGAAGCGCCGAACCAGCATCATCTGAACCAGCTTGCGCCCGACAAAGAGTTTGCCAACAGTATGTGGCAACGCATGGTCTGGGCCCGCCAGGTGATCAACCGGCGGCGTGCCGAGGGGCTGCCGGCTGCCCGTTCGATCACCACCCAGTTTGTAGTTGGTGCCGCTGGCGAGAGCGACCGCGAGCTGCTGGAAACGGTCGAACTGGCCCATCGGGAACTGCATTTGCGGCGGGCCTACTTTAGCGCCTTCCACCCGATTGACCGTTCGCCCCTGGCGGATCAGCCGGCTGAAGATCCCACCCGTGCCCTGCGGCTCTACCAGGCCGATTTTATGCTGCGCGACTATGGCTTTCGGGCATCTGATCTGCCGTTTGATCAACAGGGCCTGCTGCCGCGTGATCGAACGCCCAAACAGGCCTGGGCCGAACGGCATCTGCACGATCCCATCGAGATCAACTGTGCTTCGCGCCAGGAACTGCTGCGCATTCCTGGCATTGGCCCGCAGAGTGTGGAAAAGATTATGGCCGCCCGCCGCGAAACGCGGCTGCGCGACCTCTGCCAACTCAAGCGCCTGGGTGTGACTACCAGCTGGGCCGCGCCGTATGTGCTACTGGATGGGCGTGCCACAGCAGTGCAGTTGCGATTGTGGTAGCGAAACGAATATAATATTTCTGATACTTTTGACTATATCACTTAACACTACCTTATAAGCAAAGATTAAATTTGACTATATCACTTAACACTACCTTATAAGCAAAGATTAAAAAGGATAGGTATGGACACAAAAAAGGAGTTGTCACCAGCACAACGCGAAGACCTACTCAGCGCGTTGAAAGCCCGGTTTGAGAAAAACATAAACCGCCATACAGGGCTTGAGTGGGCTAAAGTACAAGCAAAGCTGGATGCTAATACTGAAAAACTGTGGTCACTTAATGAAATGGAAAGAACTGGCGGTGAACCGGATGTTGTTGGGTATGATCCACAGACGGGCGAATACATTTTTTATGACTGTTCAGCAGAAAGTCCGAAAGGGCGCAGAAGTCTTTGTTACGACCGGGAAGCTCTGGAGTCAAGGAAAGAATACAAACCCAAAGATAGTGCTATTGATATGGCAGCCGGTATGGGCATTGATCTGTTAACCGAAGAACAATATCGAGAATTGCAGAAAGTTGGAAATTTCGATACGAAAACGTCGAGTTGGGTGAAAACACCTGCTGAAATTAGAAAGCTCGGCGGGGCCATCTTTTGTGATCGCCGGTACAACACGGTCTTTGCGTATCATAACGGAGCAGAATCCTACTATGCAGCAAGAGGATTCCGTGGCTCGCTACGGGTCTAAATGGTGTATAGACAGCGTTGGCCACAAGCCCGATTATGGCGAACTGCTCGGCGAGCCGGAGTCAGCGGGAGAATAAGCCTTAACAATCTGCTGCAACGTCTGCAAATTGATCGCTTTATCAAAGATCGCACGGATGGGGAGGTCAAAACCGGCTACAACGACACTCGCAATGTTGCCGGAACGAGATTTAGTCAGGAGTTGGTAGCTGTCGTCCTCTCGTACATACTGCTCGACGGTCTGGGTATCGGGGTCAACCAGCCAGTATTCGCGTACGCCATGCGCGGCGTAATCCTCAAACTTGAGACCGCGATCCTTCTCCTCGGTACTGGGCGACAGCACTTCGACAATCAGATCAGGCGCGGGGAACTGCATCTGTTTCGGCGTAAACTGCGCGGCTTTCTCGTTGCCAAAGAAACAGATATCCGGCTCATAGTCGTTGCGCGTGAGCGTAACCAGCATCTTCTCATAGCCGACGAACCCCAGGTTGTGGATCTGGACATACGTTCTCAGCAACACGAGCAGATTCCCCGACGTGTCTGTATGCTCAAATTTCGCTGGTGATTGCACAACGACCTCGCCATTGATAAATTCAGCTTTCTCCTGCTCGGTGATCGTGGCATAGAATTGCTGCCGTCGTGTGTGTTCCTGCTCCAGCACAACCTGGATCTGCTGGTAATAGAGCGATAGGCGCGGGGAGTGCAGCAGTTGTTCCATAATCGTTGTCATGCCAATCCTCCCGTGTATACACTGGCTTTTAGAAACCTGACATATTGCCCTACTCCACAAATTGTAAATACGTTTTTTGCATTGTCAAGACAGCTCGGTGCAACTGGCGTTGTGGTAGTTGTTGCTTCTCTAGCTTTTAATACTCGCCTACAAAGCACTCATGCACCCACAGAAATTCGCGGCGTTTGTTCTGGACGCGCACCAGCCCGCCGAAGCCGGGGTCTTCGGCCTTCAACAGGGTGTGCAATTCGCGGAGGATGCTTCCATAGGCGCGAATCGCCTCGCCACGCTCAAATTCGACCTCATCTCCCCCATCAAGCCAGTCTACACTTTTTTCGACACCGCTCAGGGATGCGTCAATGATCTTCTGGCTGAAATCGAGCTGGTTTTCCATCGCCTCGTAGACGGCTTGGTGTGGCCTTTCGGGTTCAGGTGTGGTATGTGTGCCAACAGATAATCGATATGCTTTATGCTGCTGGCATTATAGCCATTTTTGCAGCGAATTCAATGATCGCGATGGAAGGCCGCACAAAGGAAGCATTGTTTCACCATAGCCCGGTGTGAGAAAAGATGCAAAGTTGGCGTGAAAAGATACTACCTGAATATGGCACAGCTCTACGCCAACGAGAATGTTCCCCCAAAGGTAACCCGTTACTCTACAAGTGGTCTTGACAGCACCTTCCCAGGCCGCCCTCTCCTTGACAGCGTAGCAGGAGCATCTTGAAATCAGGATGCTCGTGGCGCATACTGCTCACTGTCAATTTGCAGGTTGCCCCTTGCTTTTTGCGAACATGTGTACTATAATAGGGTAGCACGCATACAACCAAAATGAAACTCAGCATTTGCGGCCGTTCTGACGCGAAAGGAGCATAGTATGGGCGGAGTACGGGTACTGGTTGGCACGCGCAAGGGAGCTTTCATGCTGACCTCCGACGAGCAGCGCACACAGTGGGACATCAGCGGGCCGCTTTTTGCAGGCTGGGAGATTTTCCATGTCAAAGGTTCGCCGATCGACCCGAACCGGCTGTATGCGTCACAGTCCACCGGCTGGTTTGGACAGTTGATACAGCGTTCGGATGACGGTGGCAAGACGTGGGAGCAGGTCGGCAATGAGTTTGTGTACGATGGGGTCGCCGGCACACATCAATGGTTTGACGGCACACAGCACCCCTGGGAATTTGTGCGCGTCTGGCACCTTGAACCGTCACCGGTCGACCTGGATACAATTTACGCTGGCGTGGAAGATGCTGCACTGTTCCGCAGTACCGATGGCGGCACATCCTGGCACGAGCTGTCGGGGCTGCGTTGCCACAGCAGCGGGACTTCCTGGCAACCTGGCGCGGGTGGGCTATGCCTGCACACGATCTTGATCGATCCAGGCAACCCCGAGCAAATGTTTATCGCAATCTCCGCTGCGGGCGCTTTCCGCACCGATGATGGCGGCACAACCTGGCAGCCGATCAATCAGGGGCTGCGGTCGGACTTTATGCCGAACCCGGAAGCCGAAGTCGGCCACTGCGTCCACCGCATCGACATGCATCCGTCGCGCCCGGAAGTGTTGTTCATGCAGAAGCACTGGGATGTGATGCGCAGCGATAATAGTGGCACGTCGTGGTATGAAGTCAGCGGCAACCTGCCATCCGACTTTGGCTTCCCGATCGTGGTGCATGCGCACGAACCGGAAACGGTGTATGTCGTGCCGATCAAGAGCGACTCCGAGCACTTTCCGCCTGATGGCAAGCTGCGCGTGTATCGCAGCCGAACTGGTGGCAACGAGTGGGAAGCGCTCACAAATGGCCTGCCACAGCAGAACTGCTTTGTAAATGTGTTGCGCGAGGCGATGGCGGTCGACCGGCTCGCATCGTGCGGAGTCTACTTTGGCACAACTGGCGGGCAAGTCTATGTCTCTGCCGACAGCGGCGACACCTGGACCACTATCGTACACGATCTACCGGCAGTGTTGTCCGTCGAAGTGCAGACACTGCCATGATCCGCGTGATGCTTCCAGCACACTTGCGAACGCTAGTGCAGGTCAGGGGTGAGATCGAGCTTGAGGTAGACGAGCCAGTCACGCAGCGCGCCGTGCTCGACACCCTTGAGTCCAGGTATCCCAGGCTGCGCGGTACGATCCGCGACCATGTGACGAAACAGCGCCGTCCGTTTATACGGTTCTTTGCGTGTGAGGAAGATCTGTCGCACGAGTCGCCGGATGCTCCGCTGCCCGCTGCGGTGGTAGCAGGGGAAGAGCCGTTTATGATTATCGGGGCCATCGCTGGTGGATAGCGCGATGTGAGTGATACCAGACTCAGTTCTTCAGGTTCTACGTCTATGATACCTTGAAGCTGTTTTTCATTGCCGTGGTGTTGTATCATGGTAACAAGCATCTTGAACGCATCACGGGTACGTGCGACAAACGGCCTGTCCAGCAGTGGGAATCGTGTACGACTGCGCCCCAACGGGTATCTTTTTTCATCCCGGCGGTGTACGCGGAGCACATAGAAAAGTGATAGGAACATAGCGAAGTAGGGAGCAAGCATGACCAACCTGTCTGACCTGCCGGAATCCTGGCGCGATGTGCTGGCAGAAGAGATCAATCAGCCCTATTTTCAACAACTACAGCAGTTTGTGGCCGCAGAGCGCCGCGATTACACGGTCTACCCGCCAGAGCAAGATGTCTATAATGCGTTGAAGTTTACGCCCTACGATCAGGTGCGTGTGCTGCTGCTGGGCCAGGACCCCTACCATGATGACAACCAGGCGCATGGTCTCTGCTTTTCAGTACGTCCTGGCGTCAATCCACCGCCCTCGCTGTTGAATATTTTTAAAGAACTGCGCGACGACCTGGGCTGCCGTATACCCAATCATGGCTACCTGGTTAAATGGGCCACTCAGGGCATCTTATTGCTCAACGCAGTGCTGACTGTCCGGGCACACCAGGCCAACTCGCACAAGAATAAGGGCTGGGAACGTTTTACCGACGCGATTATTCGTGCCGTTAACGCCAGACCTGATCCGGTTGTGTATGTGTTGTGGGGCGGCTATGCGCAGAAGAAGACAAAGCTGATTGATACCCAGCATCACACCATTATTCAGTCGGCGCATCCCTCACCGCTCTCGGCACGCAACGGCTTCTTTGGCAGTCGGCCCTTCTCGCAGATCAATACTGCGCTGCGGGCCGCCGGTCAACCGGAGATCGATTGGCAGTTGGAAAATCTATAAACCAGGGCTGGCGTTGTACGAACAACACCCACAAATCGGGGGCGCGGGGGCCTTCGGCCCCCGAAAACAACAGAATCTCGGCAAGGTTGCACCCCGCCGAATCGTGTCGATGGCAGAAAGACGCGTTTTCTACCGCATCCTGATGCGATAAAGGTGTGGGTAATGCATAACCCATGTTGGGAGAGGGAGCCGGGGGTGAGGGCCACTCCGCGTCTGGACGGCCTATCCGCCTATTATACAAATGTTCTGTCCGCCTTTCAACTCTTAGGGAGAGGGGGCCGGGGGGTGAGGGCGCATATGCATCACGTTACGCCCGTTGTGTGTTCCTCCCCCTCTCCCAACATGGGAGAGGGGCTGGGGGTGAGGGCCAACACCGCGTCTGGACGGGCAATCTGTTTGGGGAGTTCAACTCCCGTTCGTTCCATGATCGGGACATCTGCCCCACGTTTCGGCAGAATATCACCTAATGTGATGCATATGGGGTGAGGGCGTATCGCCCAACCAAATGGTACAGTAACCGTGAACCATGCCTAACAGCAAGAAGGTAACAAAGATGACGCATCAACACGATTCCCAACCCGGCGACGCCATCTTGCAGCCAGTAGCTGGCACGGCTGCTGCCAGCGCAGAACGCCAGCGGCGCTGGCGCTTAATTCTGGGTGGTGGCGATGCCGATGGTATCGGTATGGGCTTACAGGGCCATGATCTGGCCATGGATCAGGCGCTGGCATCGCTCTATGACGCCGAGCGGAGTGCTGGCCTGGGCAGTTCCGCACCAAAGGTGGCGCGCTGGCTGGGCGACATTCGTACCTATTTTCCCTCGTCAGTCGTGCGCGTTATGCAGCAAGATGCGTTTGAGCGGCTGAATCTGCGCCAGATGCTGCTTGAGCCGGAAATGCTGGCTGCCGTTGACGCGGATGTTCATCTGGTTTCAAACCTGATTGCGCTCGGCAGTGTTATGCCAGAGCGTACCAAAGCTACCGCACGCCTGGTTGTGGCGCACGTTGTGCAGGATTTGCAGCGCAAACTGGCCAATCCCATGCGCCAGGCGGTGATGGGCAGCCTGAACCGCTCGATCCGCAACCGCCGTCCGCGCCACAACGAGATTGACTGGAACCGCACGATTCGCGCCAATCTCAAACACTACCAGCCAGATTATCGTACTATCGTGCCAGAAATACGCATCGGCTATGGGCGCAAACGCTCGACCCTGCGCGACATCATTCTGTGTGTCGACCAGAGCGGCTCAATGGCTACGTCGGTGATCTATGCGAGTATCTTTGGGGCGGTGCTGGCCTCACTCCCGGCAGTCAAGACCCATATGGTCGTATTTGATACCGCTGTGGTCGACCTGACTGAAGACATGCAAGATCCGGTCGATCTGCTGTTTGGGGTGCAACTGGGCGGCGGTACCGACATCAACCGGGCGCTGGCTTACTGTCAGGGCCTGGTGCGCCGTCCTCAGGAGACCATTCTGGTCTTGATCACCGATCTGTATGAAGGAGGTAATAGCATCGAGATGCTCAAGCGTGCGGCAAACCTGGTGCATAGTGGGGTACAGGTTGTCACCCTGTTAGCCCTGAGTGACGATGGTGCGCCTGGTTTCAACCGGCAGATGGCGACCCATTTTGCCGAAATCGGCATTGCTGCTTTTGCATGTACACCTGATCTGTTTCCTGATCTTATGGCGGCTGCGATCAATCGCCAGGATATGAGCCGCTGGGCCGCCACGCACGATATTGTAACAGCCGGGACAACGGATGGGTGATAGGTGCTGGATGGTACCTGTTCAGACGTGGGGACATGATTCACCACGGAGGCACGGAGGATATCTCGTTCTGCTGCTGCCCAGGCCATAGCCGGTTGGGTAGCGCTGCTCTTGATCATCTGGCGATCCCGCGATCGTGAACAGATACGATGGATACCAGGGGCGGTGCGCGAACTGACTCGATGGTTCCTGGCATCCCAACTTTATCACCAGTTCAGCGCCGTATCAGGCGGGCCAGATGTGGCAGATCAACCGCCCAGCGATCAAAAACCAGCGACGGCTCGGCGCAATCCAGTCCGATAATCAGTAAGACATGGTTTCAGACCGACCAATTGTACGGTACATATCACAGACAGATTGGTGCATGAGTCACCCCACCCCCTAGCCCCGCCCCGTGCAGGGGCGGGGGAACTGGACGGGGCATCCTGGCGGCACACGCTGCGCGTGTGCCGCCAGGATGCCCCGTTTCCCCCCTCTCCCTCAGCTATGCATTACCCACAAGTTGGGGCATGCGGGGGCCTCCGGCCCCCGCAAAAAAATGTTGTCGGTGTGGTGTGGCGGCAAAGCCGCCACACCACACCGACAACACTGTAATCTCGGCGGGGCGCAGCCCCGTCGGTAGCCGTGGAGGGCAGGATGCTGCCCGCTCTACCGCATCCTGATACGGTAGAATTGTGGTAATGTATAGCTCCCTCAGGGAAGGGGGCAGCTCGCAGGAGTATGTTTTTCGATGGATGGCGTTGGAACGGCATCCGTAGGGACAGGCTTCTGCCTGTCCGTGGGAACGTTTTCCGCATCAGGACGCCCTGCGGACGCGCAGAAGCGCGTCCCTACGGAAAAAACCTACCCGTGAGGAGCATCTATGGCGGGGGGCGGCGTTCCATCGGCTGATGGGGT
>RRYU01022313.1_pt1 | contig 33250 bp, 33 predicted proteins | sample 2162651 | NCBI WGS metagenome assembly RRYU01 (sample SAMN10267283, study PRJNA491782) | microbial mat metagenome | isolation source: biomat in the production well | place: Japan: Minami-Kanto gas field, natural gas well KTG3 | collected 2017-06 | reverse complement strand
CCCCCCACGAATGTCAGTCGGGCCCGGGTTTCAGGTGCGGGGCAAGGTGTATGCCCCGCTGTTTTGGTCGTCCAGGCCGCCGAATTACGCCTCAGGGTTCGCCTCGACTTTGCCGCCGTACTCTTTTTCTTCAGCCGTTGCATCGCGGACCAACAGAACTTTCACCTGGTAGATGACCTCCCTACCACAGAGCGGGTTGTTGCCGTCGAAGGTGATCTTGTCTCCTTCAATCTTGGTCACCAGGAAACTCTTCATTTGACCGAGATTGTTCTCCATCAGGATCCGGGTGCCGACCTGGCGATATTCGCGCGGCACGACGGCGACCTTTTCGGTGATCACGAGTGATTCGTCTCTCGGACCGTACAACTCAGTGCAGTCGACAAGCAGGTCGACCCTTTGACCTTGCGTCTTGCCTTCTAGCTCGCGGGTGAGCGTCGGTGCCAATATCTCATTCACCCCGTGAACATAATTCAGCGGGCGCGAGATTTCGGTGAGAACATCGCCGGTCTGGCTATCGCGCACGAGGTAGGTGAGCTCGACGTACTTGCCTTCGGCAATGGTGTTTGTGCTGGTGTCGGTCATGGATGTCCGGGAAGGGTATAGGTTGGCGAGGGTAAAAGGTCGTTGTGGGCATGTTGGTTTATGGTATCAGGGTTGGAAGCGGTGCCCCATGCTGCTGCGTGGTCGCCTTCGAGAAGAATTCGTCAGTGCGGGACCGAGCGTATCGATCGACCGCGGGTCCCAGGGCTTCGCGCGGGTCGTACGCCACGAAATCGCTTCGGTGCTCGTCGCAAAACGCTCCGTTCTTGGCCCTGCGCACGCCGATTCGAAAGAAGAGGTGTTGACGCTCACGTGATTTCGCCGGCCGGTTCCCAAATCCTTTCCCGAGGGATGTTCGCGTCGTTCCCGCACCGATCAGCACGGTGAAGCGCTGCTGAGGCATTCTGGAACGACATTGGAACGATGCCCTTCTGGTGGACGGCTGGACCTTCCTCGAATGCACCAAGAGCATGACCTGGAAGGTACTGTTGCTCAGTACGGCTGTGCCGCAGGTGCCAATAGCGCCGCCGCCCCACTGTGTGGCGACATAGCCGGTGACGGTGCTGCGGCTCACGTTGAGGATACTCGGCGTGTAGCTGTCGCCGCAGTTGCTGTAGATGGCGCCACCCGTGTCGCAACGATTGCCCGAGAAGGAGGCGTCGCTGACGGTGACAATGCCGCCTGGGTAGGTGGAGAGACCACCACCCCACCAGATCACGGCCTCATCAAGACTCGTATTCCCCGAGACGCGGCAACCGAAGCTGGACCTCCGGCCACCGCGGTCCGACGGCGCTATGGATCAACAACGGGTGTGAACTTGATGACCTTGTCGTAGACCACCTCCGGAAATGCTGCGCCGATGCTGGTAGGCGGTTCCAAGTAGAGCCGGAAGATGATCCCGAGTGGGCTCGTGTCGGTGAGGATCGGCGTCCCATCCGGCTTCTCTGTACAGCCTTCGACAGGGACTGCGAGCGGCAGGCAGAAATCCTCGCCATCGCAGTCGCGGGAGATCATGTAGGCGTAGGTCAGCTCACCATCCGGGTCGCTCCACGAAAGGTACTGATAGGAGCTGTCTTGCAGGTCTTCGGGGAACGCGCTGCCCAGTGCCATTTTCGAAGGCCCGCTTGTGTAGCTGTTGAGGTTGACGTAGGTCGCCTTACCGGTGGCCATGTGGTCGAGCCCGTAGGCGATCAGGAACTCGCCTTCCTTGAGTGTCATCTCATCGGTCAGATCGAACTCCGGAAGGTCACCGGCGCCGAGATACAGTGCATCGCGGGTGTCGCCGAGGGTCGTCACCTGACGCTGCGTGAAGTCATAACCCTCGTAGGCGATCGGTTTGGTGATGTACTCGGTAGCCGTGTACCCGAGGTCTGCATAGTGTTGGAGGATGGCCTCGCGAAGGCGGGCGAGCGTAGGCGTCAGGTCGATCTCGGTCTGGCCGGTGCCGCGGATCCGCAGCGGCGGAGTCGGGAACGGATCGAGCATCGCCTCGTCCTTCGGCGTCAGGCGCGCGACCCGGAACGTCGGCTTTTCCATGTACGCCTCACCGGCGTCTTTGTCCACCCACAGGGCATTGCGGTTGGCGATGAGAAAGGTATCGCTACCCGGCTCGAAACCAAGCTTCAGGGTCGCGGACGGCACCACGATCGTGTTGATGATGGACGCGGGGTAGCCGGCGCGCCGCAGGGCGGCTCGTATCCGGGCGTCGATTCCCCGGTCGGCCGTAAAGATGAACACCATGGGACTCTTAAACGGGTCGGGACCGATGGTGTTGATCGTCTGGATGTTGACCGTGTCGCCGAGACTGTTCAACAGCAGCTCAGGCAGCCCTCCCTCCAAAAACCTCCGGGTGGCGAGATAGATCTGATAGCTGAAGTAGGCCTCCGGGGGCGGGGTCAAGCCGACGAGAACAATGGCCTCGTCGGGGGCGAGCCGGAAGACGGGCAGCTCCCCCACGATGTCTTCTACCTCTTTCGGTAAGCCGCTCAAAACCCGCGGGGAGGGTCTTATCGCCGCCGCCGTATAGGGCGCCCCGTAGTTGGCGTACAGCGCATTCGGATAGCGGCTCTCCGGTTCGCAGTACTTCCCGATGGGATCGAATTTGATGGGGTCGCCGGGAGTGACGATGAAGTCGCCCCGTTTGAGATTGGCGATGAGCTTGTCCCAAGAGCCAGGACCCTGCCCGCCCTTGTGCGCAATCGCAGGCATCGCGCAGAGTGCGACAACAGCGCACGTCACCAGACCACGAAACCAGATCTTGGAAAACATTGTGTGCTCCTTCTGATCGTCGCAGGTTCGTTTTGGTGGTTGAGTTAGTCCAACTCTCGCCGGTCAGAAGCGGACGTCGAACACCGACGGGGCGAGACCGGTTGCTCGGGGTCGTCGCCTGCCGACTGCCCAGTTGGACATGTCTGTCGGCCCATCCGCATCCCAAGTGTTCCGATATGTACAAGGATAGACCCAGCGCAATGACTCGGTAATGTCCCGCCGCATAGAAACAGGACAGTTTCATCGCGCTCGGGGACTGTCCCCGTGGAGAGGGGCTGGTGGTCGGCGGGGGCTGCTAGCTGCCGGCGGGGTCGCTCGTCCAGCCCATCCGTCCGGCATGCGCCGGGACTCGGGCGCGGTTTTGCAGGTGCAGGCGATCCATGATTTGGCCCATGTGATACTTGACCGTGCGCGGGCTGAGGTTTAGCCGTGCCCCGACCTCTTTGTACGTCAGCCCGTCGGCCACCAGTCGCAGCACCTGGAGCGGCCGGACGCTCGGCACGGGCGTCGATGATGCCTACTCGGCGTGTGTGGATGCCGGGGGGCGGGGCCGGATCCGCCGGACCGCTGAGGCGGGCGAAGTCGATGCTCTTGATCAGATAGCCGCAGGTGCAGGACCTGATCGCCTCGAACAGTTCGTCGTCTTCGTCCGATGTCGTCAAGATGACGATCCTCGCCTGCGGGAGCCTGGCCTTGATCAGGCAGGTGCCTTCCAGGCCGTTGCACCCCGGCATGAGGATGTCCATCAGAACGTACCTTTCGAGGTACGTCCTGGGCGTCGGAATCAAAGACCATCCTTTAGGCGAGCTTGCAGACGTCGACGCGCGCGAGCCGATGCCGGCGCGTGCGGAGACGCCGCGCAAGGTCACTCGGGAGCGCCGCCGCAGCGCCGCCAAGACCCCGATCCCGCCCGACTGGACCCCGAGCGAGCGGGTCTACGCCCGGGCCGAGGCGCATGCCATGGGCCGCGCGCAGGTCGACGACGAGCTGGCCGAATTTCGGATCGACTGGGGCGACGCCGGGGTCAATCGCGCCTCTTGGGACGCCACGCTCATCAACCGCCTGAAGCAGCTCATCTGTGCGATCCTGGCCGAGATCCTGCGCCGCGGCCATACCGGGCTGTTCGTGACCGTGAGCGAAGCCCTGCGCCTGATCCGGGATGCCTACTGGCGGTTCGGTCACGCGCGGCCAGTCGCCCGCCGGGCGCCGGCTGTTGAGTCACCTGGACGGCGCCGGAGGAAACCCCCATGCCTGAGCGTCTCGCCGAGTTGGTCGCCCGCGTGATGGCCGGAGCCACGGTCGAGGAGCGCCGCGACGCCCTCGCGCGGATCCCGGACCACCGTCGGGCCGACGTCGAGGCCGCGGTCCGCAGGCTCTGGCCGGGGGAGCGGTCACGCCGACGGCGGGTGGCTGAGGGTGTTGCTGCGCCTCATCTGCATTAGGGGCGCCGGCTTGCACGCCGGGCATCCGCGTGGATCGGTAGGAGCGGACCGGCCCAAGGTCGTGGCGATCGGTTCCGACAGGCCGGGATCGGCCATGACCGGTCACCCGGCGCCCGAAAGGCGGTGACGCTTCAATCCTGTTAGTGGAAAGTCCCTCGGGCTTCACCCAGTGACAAATCACGACGCGGACCTACCGCTCGGCGCCTCGCCGTGAGCGACCGCCCTGGAGGCATTGCCGCCGCATGCGGTACCCCCTCTGCGAGGCAGTAATGTACCAGTTGCGGTCACCGGGCTCAGGCACGACGATACCGGCCTCGGTCAAGAGCTGCCGCTGACCAATGAGCAACCGAGGGGCACCTATGTCTCACACACAGGGCATTGAACGAGCGGGGATGACACCTGTTTTTTTCGCCATGCGTCGGCCAGTTACGGCTCGACCTTAAGACCACTGACTCACGGCGTCCCGCATGTGTTCTGCATACTTGGATGCGCGTCTTCGCGCCCCCTGGGCTGCGACACTTAGGCGTTGTGCCCGCGTTCATGGCTATCGGGGACTACCGGCCGTCGCGATCGTCGAACTAAGGCACGTCGATCCCGAGCCGCTCCAACAGCTTCTTGCCAATTTGGTTGAAATTGTCCCGACAACGTGCCACGGCCTGAATCTGCCCCCCACCGATCCCGTCGGCCTGCTTGAGATCGAAGATCGGCTTACGTGCCTGCTGGGCGATCGGGACCAGGCTCGCGTAGTGCGGGATCAGGGCAAGGCAATGCTCGTCCTTCTCGAAGGAAGTCGCGATTTGACCAGGCGCTTCATCCAGAACGGACAGGCGATACTCGGCGGGGATGGCCTGCGCCCAACGGGCGTAACCCGCGACGGATCGATCGGCCCTGGCCAGATGCTGCTGAACCATGTAACCGAGTGGCAGGAAATCATGGGGAGGCAAGGTCTCTTGGGGTTTACCGGTGAGACCTCGCTCACGGACAGCGCTCCAATCGCGCCGCCACTCGCGCAAGGTCGGCCCGACGTTGCGGAGCCCCTGCAAGCTGAACAGATCCGGTGCCACCGGAAGCACCAGGTGATCGCAGGCCAGCAGCGCCGCCCGGTTGAGGGCACCCAGGCTCGGGCCAAGATCCAAGATCATCACATCCGCCGCCACCTGCTCGGCGGCGAGATTCGACAGCAGATCCAGCGACGTCGTTACATCAAGCGCCCGATCGTTGTCCGAGGCCAGCGTCTTGGCGAACTCCTCCGCCAAGGTGTGCTCGAATCGACTGAGTGCCAGGTGTCCGGGAAGCAGCCAGAGTCCATCGGCAACGCGCTCCAAGCGCGGCGGCAGCACGTCTCCCTTACCCCTCCGCACCGGCTCTATGCAGCCGGTGACAGTACCATCGCTGCGGTCATCCTCCCAAATCTCGAACAGTCGGATCTCGTCGAGAAAGATCGCAGAGATATTGCACTGTGGGTCGAAGTCGAGCACGACGACCCGCACCCCGCGTCCAGCCAGGACATGGGCAATGTTGAAGGTCAAGGTCGTCTTACCGACTCCCCCCTTGTTGTTGAAGAAGACGATCGATTTCATGGCCGAGCCCTCAGGATCAACCGCGTGAAGCCATCCTTTTCGATCTCCAGAGGAGGGTTGCCGTTTCGCTCCAGGAGCAATCGCACGCGCCGAACGCCCCGTCCGAGCTGCTGCACATAACCCATGTCGACCAGGCCGGCAGTCACGATGGGGTTGCGGTAGTCGGAATGCTCTCCAAACTCGCCCTCGCTCGCGCGCCCGAATGGGCCACCCGGATTCGAAAACTCGATGCGCGTACCGAGCCACTCAATGCGTCCGGGCGCGTGGGTCCCTTCGTACAGGCGGTGTTGAACCAGGTTGCGAGCCAATTCCTTCAGCGCTTCGATTGGATATTGCGGGAGATAACGCTCGACGATGCCCTCGTTCTCCCGATGATCCGGCACAGAGGCCAGATGGGCGGTCATCTGCGCCCAGACTCCCTCCAGCTGATCCGCCAGGGTTCCAGCCACCGTCTTGCGGGCCACCACCTCGCTGTCGATGTCCTGTCCCGCATAGCGTACGAACTCGACCGTAGCCCCGGGCAGCCAGGACTGCGGGCTCACACCGAAGAGCAAGAGCGCCGCCGGGTTCGGGCGCCAGGTCCCGGCCACCGGACGGCCCAACTGACGCTGAGTCAGCCACTGCTCCAAGCCGGGAAAGGTCTCCTCGTCGAGGTCTTCGACCCGCGCGGCCTCGTACTTGGCTCGGAGCAGGCCTAGGTTGAGATCCTGAAGGGTTGCCGCGGCGATCGGGCGAAGATCGAAGGGTTGGCTGTGCTCCGGACGACGCTCGTTCAATCGCAGCAGGTCGGCTTGAGTCGCACGTCGGGTGGAGGTGCCCTGGCGCACCCAAGCCATGCCATCCATCATCACGACCGGCGGAACCGGGTAAGGAATGACGCTGATCACCAGCAGTGTGACGCCGTCGTCCCCGTGATCGACGGAAATGTCGAAGCTTGGCGTTGGCTGGATCTTGGTCGAGCGCAGTCGGTTCGACAGGTCCTGCTGAATTTGATCCAGCCGCTCCGCGTCGACTCCGCGCCGGAAGCCGTCCTTTTCCAGCCCGATGACCAGCCGGCCCGGCTCGCCGCTCCCTCCGAGATCGTTCGCCAGGGCGCAGGCCGCACGCAGGATGCCATCCGTGTCCTGGGGCGAGCGCTTCCATTCAATGCGGCCTGTCTCGGTGCGATAGAGCTCGGCTTTGCTCATGACTCTTGAAGCTTGGGAAGGGATTGGCTTGGATTGTAACGGAAAACGATTCAATGCCTCCGCTTCGGGCCGCAGGCGGTCGATCGCAAGACGGCTGGGCCGGGAACCAGACCGCATCCCGCGGGCGCACGCAGCCGCGGGACAGCAGGCAACGACAGGCCAGGGCGGCACCGATCCATTGCCCCCGTCGGGACGACTCGCGGGCGCGCGATCGGGGTCTCCAGTCATGCAATAAAAATGAGCGACAACAACAAGGGCCGTCCTTGGCTCACCCAAGCCCCGCCATTGCTCAGGCGGCTGTCGGTAAAAGGTAAGCAAGCGCGGCCTACCCCCTGTCGTGGGCGGATCAGGACCGGTTGCTCGGAGAACTGCCCCGCCACCTGGCGGACGCGGCGTTGTTCGCGGTGAATACCGGCTGCCGGGAGCAGGAAATCTGTCAGCTGCGATGGAACTGGGAGCAGGAGTTACCGGACCTCGACACGAGTGTCTCCGTGCTGCCAGCCTCGGTCACTAAGGGGATTTCCGGGAACGGATCTACCGGCGTGTAGGGGCGAATGAATTCGTCTCTACTCAGTAGCCGCCGACGTGGTGGAGTCGAGGCGAGGCAACTCCGGAGACTTCGTCTTCACGTTCGGGGGAAAGCCGGTCGCGAGGCTGCATAACAGCGCATGGAAGCGTGCTTGGAGGGCTGCAGGACTACCGACTCAGAGGGGCGTGCGCAAAGGAGTGCATAACCCCACACGTTTGCGACTCGGCTGACGGCAGCTGGGCTTGAGACCCGCAAGGCGCTGATGGGCCATGCCAGTGGCGATATCACGACCCACTACTCGGCGTCCGAGATAGGGGAACCGCTCGCCGCCGCCGAGAAAGCCGCGGATCGTGGTCGCCCCGAAGCGCCCGTGCTCGGCGTAGTACGAGCCGCAGCGTAGGGAAGTGTCGGAAAAATGTCGGAAATGAAAAAGGGTCAACCAGAGAATATCGGTTAACCCTTTGTTTTATGGCGCGCCCGGAAGGATTCGAACCTCCTACCACCTGGTTCGTAGTTAGGTAATGCGGAATCCAGGTTCATCCAACCGCGTCCATTTATGCTAATAAAAACAATGCCGATGCTCTTCTCCATGCCTCGTGTCGTCCAGTTACGTCCACCATGATTCCGTCAGAGCCACCCCGAAAGTGGGGGTAAAAGTGGGGGTAAAAATTTTCGCCCACCCCAACCCCCACTCGAAGTGCCAAGACGCATGCTGTTCCCCACAACTTTCGGCGACGGTGATATCGGCGTTCGGGACGAGCAGGAAATCGCAGCAATTCTGCTGCGAGGATCCCTTCCGTTCCTCATCTTCCAAGTGCAAGGGTCATGGTACCTGTTTTTCTCCCCGCCGAGAGTCGATCGAGCAGACCATGCAGTTCTGCGCCAGCTTCGTTTGGAACGCATGTCTCACGTTATGGCGAACTCGATCGGAAATGTGGCTCAGCCTGGGCCCTGCTTCGCCGAAACCGACCCATGGTCTGAGGTTCCGTGATGGGATCGGCCAACATGCGCGGTGTCAGCGCCCGGCTCACGCTTCGCGGTTGAACAGGTCGAGGACGATGGCCGCCAGCCCTGATCCTTCCACAGGGACGTAATTTCGGCGCTCCAGTCCTGAGTCGGGCCGCTCGGGTGAAATCGCGCGAGAGGCGGTTGTCGAACACAGGCAAACGGTACCTGGAGTCGGTCGGAACCTGGCAGCGGCGCGTGGCGCTCGCCTGCCTTACGCACCAGGCATTCCATCTGCGTAATCCACGTCCATTGGGCAACCGGTATCCACGGGCATTCGGCCACCCCCGGCAGGTGGCGACGCAGGACCACGATCCACTAGGCTCGACCCGTTCCCTGTTGGGGGATGAGTCGAGATGTAGCGTTCGTCCTCACGTAAGTGCTCTCCACGACAACCCGTTCCAGTTCTGCTGCATCACACGTCCGTCCGCCCTCCCGTACCCGGTATCGCATCGCCTTTCTGCTCTCGCCCCATCGGTTATGATGGCATCTGATTTCAACAGGCTCGACCCGTACGTTCGGACCATGATCAATCATGCCTCGTTGAAACGTGGGTAGTAGTGTGAACAGAAAAAGGTGCGCCGATGGGAAAGCTGACAGTCAAGCAACTGGAATTTCTCTCCACCGATGACGTCGGGCGAAAGCTGTTCGATGGCGAGGGATTGTACGGACGGGTCCGAGCGCAGAAGGCAGGGATCGTCGTGACCTTCGAGTATCGGTTTAAGCAGCAAGGGAAGACTCGGACGGCGGCTTGCGGTAAGTGGCCGAATGAGTCGTTGAAGGACATCCGCAAGTTGCGGGATGCAAAGCAAGCGCTCGTGGATACCGGCACCGATCCGGTCGAGCAAGGACGGGCCGAGAAGTTGCGTAGGCAGGTCGCCGACGCACAAGCGGTGGAGCAGCATCAGGCGGAGCTGTCACGGATCACGGCTGAAGCCGTCGCGCGCCGATCTTTCAAGGAAGCGATGAGTCAGTGGGAACGGGCTGAGCTGTCGCGGCGCAAAGATGGTGGCAAGGAGTCCATGCGGGCAATCGAGAAGGATATTCTGCCAGCCTTGGGCGACGTGGCCTTGGTCGATGTCAAGCGATCGATGTTGGTGGAGGTCCTCGACGGGGTGGTCGAGCGCGGCGCGCGAGTGATGGCTAATCATCTGTTCGGCGATCTGCGGCAATTTTTTAACTTCGCGCTCGCCCGTGAATGGGTCGATGTGCACCCGCTGGCAGGACTGAACAAAGAAAAGATCGGCGGCCGTCAGAAGGAGCGAGATCGCTATTTGTCCGAGGAGGAGATCATCGAGCTGAAACGTCGTCTCCCGGCGGCGAACCTGCTGCACACAACGGAACTGTCCATCTGGATCATGCTCTCCACCTGCTGCCGGGTGGGCGAGCTATCGCAAGCTCGATGGGCGGATCTGGACCTGGAGAAAGGCGTGTGGTCTATCCCGGCCGGCAACAGCAAGAACGCCAAGGACCACACCATCTATCTTTCCGACTTCGCCAAGGAGCAATTTGACGCCCTGAAGACCTTGACCGGCGACTCGAATTGGTGCCTGCCAGCCAGAGATGATCTGGGACATGTGTGTCTGAAATCCATTACCAAACAGATCAAGGACCGCGTGCGGGATGAGCCGCTATCCAACCGCACTAAGGCTACGGCGTCCTTACTGCTGTCGGGCGGCGCTTGGACGCCTCACGATCTGCGTCGCACCGGCGCAACCATGATGGGCGAACTGGGCGTTATGGGAGAGGTAATCGAGCGCTGTCTGAACCATGTGGAGCAGAACAAGCTCAAGCGGATATACCAACGCCATGAACTTAAGGCTGAGCAGCGGGACGCCTGGCGGAGGCTTGGGAATAGGGTTGCGTTGCTGCTGGCGACTGAGGGACATGAAAACGCAGTTAGCGCATAGTTTTCATGAACGCAGACGGAGATGAGCCAGAGATTGTGATCAAGGGCTCTATCCCTGCAAAGCCCGGACGGAACAGGTCAGTTTAAACCTCGCCCGACGAAATCGTGCAGCTCCCTCGAAATCCTAAAGCCATGTGAAGATATCGCAGGCACACCACCGGGACTTCAATGTCGGGAACCAACACTTCGGATATTCGTAAACTTCGGTTAGAAGGAGACAAGGGCTGCCGCGCACCGAGCTGGTCTCGCAGCTCGACCATGCCGGCTATCTCAGCGCCGACTCAGCGCCGAGCTTGCCAAGGCCGAGACGGCGCTGCGGCTCGGACTGGACCTCGATCGACGGCTGATCGCACCGGGCGATGGCGCACCGACAAACGATCGCCGCGGTCCGCGGCGGCGCGATCTTCGATAACTCAAAGAACCACGACGCATCGTCGCTCCCGAGAACCGGCGCCTGCCGAGCTCACCTTTTCGGTCCGCCGACGAGAGCGTCACCGACGGCGCGCGTGATCGAACGCAGACAGCTCGCTCGGGTGGCGCTAGCCGGGGTGCCCATCCGATCCGCTCGAAAGCGACGATGCGGAGCTTAAACGAGCGCGTTCGCCCTGTGAAGTCGATGTCGAGAACGTCCTTCTCGCGCACACCGACGATGCGTCCCTCGCCGAACACCCGATGTCGGATCCGATCCTTGACCGCCCATCGCGGCGAGCCCTCCCTAGCCCTCCCCGTTCGACGCCGTTGGTTGCGTTTTCAGCGCGGCATAGCATTCGGATATGCCGACCGCTCCGGATAGCGATTCAGCAGGCCGTTCGCTTCGGCCGGCACATCGGGAAGCTTAGCCTCCGGATCGCTTCCGGACGGCCATCCGGACACGGAGCCCAGAGCGAGACGGTGGTCAAGAAGTTCACTACGAAGACAAACCGGCTGACCGGCGTGCGCGAGATTCCAGGGCCTCGCGACTGGCGGCCCATCCATGCCGCATCGAAGCGCTCGTCCGACGGGATGCCGTGGACCAGCTGCTCCTTGGCGCGGGTGAAGGCCACGTAAGCCAGGTGGCGTTCCTCTTCCGCGGGTGTCGGATCCCCGCACCGGAGGCGTCATGCTGATCGAGCGCACGAAAGGCGGACCCGGACGAGCGACTGACAACCGCCTTCTGCTGTCCGCCTCGCAGAAGGATCCAGGGTGCCAAAGGAATCTGGAACACCAGTCCCCGGGCGAGGGCAGGGAGCCGGGTTCCCGAGGTAACCCTGTACACAGCGCTGGGGAACCCAGCGCCCTTTTCGGGAGGAGGGAACAGCATGCCCTAGGGAACACCGTGCCCATGGGTAGGGAACACCGTGCCCATGGGTAGGGAACACGGTTCCGTCGCTGGGGAACCCAGTTCCGTCGGTAGGGAACAGCGTTCTCTTTGATAGGGAACACAGTTCCCCCTAACCGGTATATTAACCGTCATAGAACCGTCAGTAAGTCGACGTCGTCGCGCGCGACCCCCCGCTTTTCGCACGACACCCCGAAAGGGTCCACGATCCGGCGCGCCCGATTCCGCCCGACCGGGGACCCGGCGTGCGGGTCCTGACCCCAGGCCGCCACGGAGGGCATCCCACGCGACCGGGCCAGGCACAGGCCAAGGCCCAGGTCGACGAGCGCGTCGCCTCCTGGTCCGACACCGGGGCACACCGCACGCGTCGGGACGCCACCGTCATCCAGCGCCTGCAGACGCTTCGGCAGGAGGACAATGCCTCGACTTGGCCGGTCGGCACCCGCCACTCGCACAACGAAGACGCCACCCTCCCCGGATCCACCGCGCACGATCGCGCACGGGATCGCCGGGGCAGTCCGGACCCGGGCATTCTTCGACCGGCCGGCATTCGGCCCTGCCCTGCCCGGCGCTTAACCCCCTCGAGCACAGGTTATCCACACGACCGACCACAGGGATTGTGAACAAAAAGCCCGTCGGCACCAGGATGGCCTCCCCGCTGCGCCGTCTGCGCAGCCGCCGACACACCTGCGAGTAAAGCCGCGTTTTCGAGCGCTTAGCGCCGTCGCCGTCACGCCCGTCGGCCGGCACTCTGTCCGCACCTTCACGGACAGGGCCGCGGCATGCGACAGAACCTCGATTCACCCTTCGACGAGACGCCCCGGCGTATGGCCCGACACCTCGGTGCCTCGCTGGCAGCCCTCGGGTTGGCGGCGGTGTCGCTCGCGACCCCCGGCATGGCCGAGCCGTTGCCGAGCGCGTCGATCGCGCGCATGGCGCAGCTGCCGTCCGGCGGGCTGCAGGCGGTGGAGACCACCGACGGGGAGTTGCTGTTCTTCTCGGAGAACGGACGCTACGTGCTGCGCGGCAGTGCCGTGGATCTTTGGCACGGGGCCAAGCTCACGGCGTTCGATCAGACCCAACACCTCGCCGGGCGCATCGATCTGGCGCGACTGAAGCTCGACGTGGCTGATCTGGGGGCGATCGACGTCGGCGAAGGCCCCGAGGTGGTGATCTTCGTCGATCCCTTCTGCCCCCATTGCACCGCACTGTATGAGGATCTGGCGCCGCTGCGTGCGACCTATCGCTTCCGGCTGGTCCCGATTCCGGTGCTGGGCGAACCCTCGCAGCGCGCCGTGCTCGCGCTGGCGTGCCTGTCCGGGAGTGATCCCGAGCAGGCGCGCGACGCGCTGCTCGGCGGGCTGACGGCGGATCTCCCGGAGCCCGCGGCGGGATGCGGCGAGGCGGTTGCGCAACGCACGCTGATCGCGGCCCAAATCCTCGGGATTCGCGGCACGCCGTTCCTGATCGCGCCGGACGGGCGCCTGCGTCAAGGTCGACCGGACGATCTCGCGGCCTGGCTCGCCGGCGTCGAGGAGCGCGCCGAATGATCCACGCCACACCCCTGTTGCTGTGTGCGGCCCTCCTCGGGGGTTGCGCCTCCGGCAACCCCGAGTACGCCTGTCCCGGCTATCCGGGCAAACCGCTCTGTCTGCCGCCGAGCGCCGTCTACAGCCTCAGCGACGGGGCCGGGCCACCGCCCGCGTCCGTCGCACGCGCCCTGCCGGCCGAAACCGAAAGCGGGTTTGCCGGCGGGTCCGGTTGGGCCTGGACCACACGCCTGCGGGATTAGGAGACCGCCATGACCTCACGCCTCACGTTGCCGCTCGTGCTCTCGGCGCTCGCCGTCCTGAGCGGCTGCGCCACCCGAGCGCCTGCTCCTGATGCCTTGGCGGCCCAAGACCAACGCCCCGCCGAGTATCGGCCCACACGCGCCGCCGCCGCGTCGATGCAGGCCTGGATCGCCCCCTGGGAGGATGCGACCGGCGATCTGTATCCGCCTTCCACGGTGTACATCGAGGTGCTGCGCGAACACTGGCAGTACGACGGCGCTGCGCACGGGCGTTTGACCGTGCTGCGGCCGCTGCAGGTGCAGCCGCGCTCGTCCGCGCCGAACGATGGCGCGGGTCCGGTCATGCCCCCGGATGCGGTTCCGCCGGATCCGCCACACGCACCCTTGCATCTGCCGCGAGCGGACAAACGCGGCGCCTGAACACCGTGGTCCGGTGCAGACCGGACGATCGGCCCACTCGAACCCGCGCAGCGCGGGTTCCTCAACCCTCCGGAGAAGCTGTTCATGTTGTCCCCGCCCCCGTTGTCCGGTCGCGATCGCCGGACCCTGCTGTTCGCGGGCATCGCCGCGACCCTGCTCGCCCTGGCGCTCTCCGCGAGCGCCACGGCCGGCACCACCGGGACCGAGTTCTCGGCCCTCTATACCCTGCTCACCGGCTGGATGACCGGCTTTCTGGGTCGTGTGGTGGCCGTGATCTTCATCATCATCGGCGTCATCGCCGGTGCCGCACGCCAGTCGATCATGGGATTCGTCCTGGGCATCGCCGCCGGCGTGGGCATGTTCCTGGCCCCGGCGATCGTCGACGGCGTCGTCACCGCCACCCTGCCCGTCCTCTGATCGGAGCCTTCCGATCGCCCGGACCCCGACCATCGGGTCCATTGCCGGGTCCCGACCACGGGACCCCCTTTCACGCGAGGTCTTCATGGTCGGATTCGACAGGCGCGCCAGCGCCGGCGTGGCCCTCGTCATGGCGGTCTCGATCGCGCATGCCGAGGTCGCTCCGCGGCTCCCCGAATCCCTGATCGGCGTGCTGCCCGGCGTCGGCGATCTCGTCGTCTATCCGCGCTCGGGCGAGGTCCACGTCTGCCGGCGCGTCACCGCGCGCGCTCCGGCAACCTGCGCGAGCGCGCGGCAGGTTCTCGACGGCACGCTTGCCGATCGGGACGCCTGGCTCGCGGGCACCGCAGATCTCCTCTATCCGACGGATCCCGACATCGCGGTGCTCGATCGCGCGATCGCCCTCGCCGCGGACGGCGCGGACGGTCTCTTCGTGGTCGCCTACCGGATGGCAGGGCACCACGCCGACGGCGCTCCGTCCCGGTCCCGAACGCTCGTCGTCACCCGTTGTGCTCCGAAACGGGATTCCGACCTCGGATTCTCCGCGGGATCCGGGCCGACGGCGCTCTGCAGCGAAGCGGAGTATCACCTTGAACCTTCCGCCGAATCGCCGTCAGCAGGCGCTCGCGACGGTACCGGTCGCCTCGCCGTCGCCACGACCGCGCACGGTGTCGCCATCCTCCTCCCCGACGGTGCCGCGCTGTTCACGGCCGACGCGGTCGACCCGCTCGCCTGGAAGGCGGCGCACATCCGACGTCACCCCCAGCCGGTGTTCGAGCCGGTCTCGTCCACCGAGGATGGTCTCGACGCACACGGCGCCGTCTTCCGGCTTCATCCGTCGGCCATCGACGATGTGCTGATCGTCACGCGCGAAATCGCCGCCGTCGACGGCGCGACCCTGGTGTCGCTCGGCTCCCTGCCTGCCGACCCGAGCAACCGCACTCCGATGGTCCGCCTCGCGGAGACCCGCCTGTTCGACAGTCCGCGCGGGGCACGACCGTGAGCGTGCGCCCGGTTGCCCGCGTCCAGGTGCGCTCGCCCTCCGGAAAGCCCCTGAGCGACTGCGCCCGCCGCCGCGCCCGGGAGATGGTCCGCCGCGGTCGCGCGACCTGGATCTCGACGACACCCCCGATCATCCGCCTGACCGAGAAGCCCTCATGACGACACCTCGCCGGTTCACCGGCTCGCGCGCCAACGCGCTCTTCCCGACCCTGGCCTACGACCCGGACAGCCATCTGTTTCTGCTCGACGATCAGTCGCTCGCCTTCGGCTATCTGTGCGAGCCCCTGTCCGCCGCCGATCAGTCCAACGCCGACCGTCTGCTGGTGCTCGGCAATCTCGACTGGCCGCCCGAGACCCTGCTGCAGGTCGCGCTCTGGACCTCGCCCGATATCGAAGAGACCGTCGCGCGCATGGAAGGGCTGCGCATCGAGACCGCCACCGCGCTGTTGCGCGAATCCACGCGCCGTACCGCCGCCTATCTGCGTGCCGGCAGCAGCGCTCCGGTCTCGCCGTCGAGCGATCTGCGGCTGCGCGAGCTGCAGGTGTTGGTCACGGCCAAGCTGCCGCTGGCCGCCCCGCAGCCGAGCGCGCACGAGCTGCGCGACGCCCGCGAGCTGCAGGCGACCGCTCTGCAGGTCCTGGTCACCGCCGGGATGCGCCCGGCGAGCCTCACCGCCGACCGTCACGTGCGGATCATGACGACCCTGCTCAACTGGGGTCCGCAGGCGGGGTGGCGCGACCGCATCACCCCCGAGTGCGATGCCCGGCGTCCGGTCCGCGATCAGTACCTGGACTACGACGTCGGCATCGACGTCGACGCCAAGGGCATCACGCTCGGGGAGCAGCGCATCCAGACCTTCTCGGTCAAGCGCTTTCCCGACCGGGCCGGCTTCGGGCTGGCCGCGCGCTTCCTCGGGGATCCCTTCTCGGGCTCGCGCGGGGTGCGCCACAATGCGCTGATCACCCTGAACCTGCATTTCCCGGACCCCGAGGCGACGCGGGTGAATCTCACCTCGCGCGCGCAATGGGCGGCCCATCAGGTGAGCGGCAATCTTTCGCACTACATGCCGCGGCTCGCCCACAACAAGCGCGATTTCGACGCCTTGTTCGCCCGCCTGGATCACGGCGACCGCCCGCTGCAGGCCTATCTGGGGATCGTGCTCTTCACCGCCCCGGAGGAGGCCGCCGGCGCGGCCTCGAATCTGCGCACCTATTGGCGCGAGCTCGGCTTTCAGGTCTTGACCGACCGCTTCTTCGTGCTGCCGCTCTTTCTCAACTGTCTGCCGTTCGGGGCCGATCGCGGGGCGATCCGCACCAGCTTTCGCTATCGCACCCTCTCCGCCGCCCACGCCGTCGCGCTCATGCCCGTCTTCGGCGACTGGAAGGGCACCGGCACCCCGGTGCTCAATCTGATCGGGCGCACCGGTCAGCTTATCGATCTGAGCCTCTTCGACTCGGCGACCAACTACAACGCCGTGATCGCCGCCTCCTCGGGCTCGGGCAAGTCGTTCCTCGCCAACGAGCTGCTCTCGACCAACCTGAGTGTCGGCGGGCGCTGCTGGGTGATCGACGTCGGACGCAGCTACGCCAATCTCTGCGAATCCCTCGGCGGGCAGTTCGTCGCCTTCACCGCCGACTCGGACATCGTGCTGAATCCCTTCGAGCTGCTGCAGACGTGGGAGGAGGACGCCGACGTGATCGCCGCCATGGTCACGGCGATGGCCGCCCCGACCGAGCCGCTCGGCGATTACCGTACCGCCGGGCTCAAGCGCGCCCTGCGCGAGCTGTGGGACACCCACGGCACGGCGATGAACGTGGATCTGATCGCCGCGGCCATGCTCGCCTGCGCGGACGAGCGCCTGCAGGACGTCGGCGTGCAGCTCTACCCCTTCACCTCGCGCGGGGAATACGGACGCTGGTTCCACGGGCGCAACACCATGGACTTCAGCGCGGACCTGGTGGTGCTCGAGCTCGAAGAGCTCAAAGGGCGCAAACACCTCCAACAGGTCATCCTGCTGCAGCTGATCTTCCAGATCCAGCAGGCGATGTATCTGGGCGAGCGCGCACGTCAGAAGCTGGTGCTGATCGACGAGGCCTGGGATCTGCTCACACAAGGGGATGTGGCGACCTTCATCGAGCACGGCTACCGGCGCTTTCGCAAGTACAACGGGGCGGCGATCACCGTCACCCAGTCCCTCGCCGACCTCTACGCCAACCCCACCGGGCGGGCGATCGCCGACAACAGCGCCCACACCCTCCTGCTCGCCCAGCCAGGTCACGCGATCGATCGGCTCAAGGCCGATCACCGTCTGCCCATGACCGCCGCGGGCGCGGAGATGCTCAAGACCGTGCACACCGTTCCCGGTGCCTACTCCGAGATCATGACCCTCACCGACAGCGGCGCGGGGATCGGCCGGCTGATGGTGGACCCGTTTCGCCAACTGCTCTACTCCACCAAGCCCGCGGATGTCGCGGCGATCCGGCGTCTACGCGAGCGCGGGATGAGCGTCGAGCAGGCGATCAACCGGCTGCTGGCGGGGACCGAGGCGGAGACGTCCGATGCCGCCTGAGACCATTCTCGACACGGCCCGCCAGAGCGCGATCATTCTCCGAGACAGGCCGGTGACGGGGTTCGGTGCGGGCGGATTCCTGTTGCTCGCGGCAATTCCCCTCTCCACCCTCGCGGGCGGTTACCTGGGCGCCGAGATCGCGGCCCGGCCGCTGCGCGAGGCCATCGCCACCCGCCCGCCGGTGCTGATCGTCGACGTCGCTGCCACCCTGGACGGGATCGCGCCCGAGGACGTCGGCGAGGCGATTGCGGACCTCAAGGCGACCGCCGCGCGTCTAGCCGCCGGCGGGGTTCTGGTGCTGGACGCCCAGGCCGTACTCGCCGCGCCGGAGGATGTCTACGTGCAACCGCGGGACGTGCCGTCGAGGGGACGGCCATGAGCGCACGCGCTGACATCGCCGCCTCGCCCGAGGCCCGCCTCGCGCTCACCATCCGGCGCGGCCTGCCGGTACTGCTCCTCGTCCTGGCGTTGCTGCTGTATCTCGGGACGCGCTATCGCATCGCGATCAACGATCAGGTCGACAAGTGCTTGCCGCCCTATACGGTCTTCCTGGTGGATCGGCACGACCGGACGGTCGAGCGCGACGGCCTCTACGCCTTCCTCGCCGGCGAGCGCATGGCGCCTTTCTTTCCGATGCGGATGCAGGTGATCAAACGGGTCGTCGGTTTCCCCGGAGACAGGGTCTCGGTCACCGCAGAGTTCACTCGGGTCGACGGCCGAACGGTCGGCGAAGGACTGGATCTGGCCGGCACGCTCGGCACGCCCGCCGCGCACTTCGTCCGCCAGGTCGTGGTCCCCGCCGATGCCGTCTGGATCATGGGTGCCACCCGCGACAGCTTCGACTCGCGCTACTGGGGGCCGCTGCCGCGCCACCACATCATCGGGCGGGCCTATGCGCTTTTGTAAGGCTGTCCCCGTGTTGCTCCTGCTCGCCCCGACGGCCTCCGGCCACGCCGATGAGCGCGCCGATCTGCGGGCGCTGCGCGATCAGGCCGGTGCCATCCAAGAGGCGGTCTCCGGCACGGCGCTCCCGGACTGGCTCCGGCCGGGCTCCGAGGCGTCGGCGCGCGCGGGCGAGACGCTCGGCGCGGCCGAGCGCGAACGGATGCACCGACTGATCACCGCGCAGATGCCCGCCGTCCCCGACGCGACAGCGACCGCGACCCCGACGCAGACCATCACGCTCCTGGTTTCGCGCGCGCTCGGTGCGGCTGCCCTGCGCGACATCTTCGTCACGGCGGCCCGACCCGACGTGCGGGTGGTCTTTCGCGGTGTCGCCGAAGGCGAACCGCTGATGGACTTCATGCGCGGGATCCACGCGGAGCTGCAAGGGCTCGATCCGATGCCCGCGGTCGCGCTCGACCCGACACCCTTTCGCGAGGCCAACGCCGAGGCCGTCCCGCTGATGATTCTGTCCGGACCCGACGGGGAGATCGCTCGGGTCGCCGGCCTGTCGGATCCCGCCTGGCTGCAGGCGCAGGTGGCGGCCGGTCGGACCGGGGATCTGGGGGTGCGTGGACCGGTCGAGACGATCTCCGAACCGGACATGCTCGAGGAGATCGCGCGCCGGGTCGCCGCCCTGGATCTCGCGGCACTGCGCGAGCAGGCGCTCGCGCGTTACTGGACCCGCGCGGTCTTCGAACATCTGCCGGCCGCGCGGGAGCCCCGCACGCGGGTGATCGATCCCGTGATCGAGGCGAAGGCCGACATCGCCCTGCCGGACGGAACCCTGCTGGTGCGCTCCGGCGAGCGGCTCAATCCGCTCGATCGCCTGGCCTTCGGGCTGCGTCTGGTGGTGTTCGATCCGACCGAGCCGGCCCAGGTCCGCACGGCGCGCACGCTGGGCGAGAGCGCCGGGGCGCTGCGCCCGGTCTATTTGGCGACCCGTTTGGATCGCGAGGCCGGCTGGGAGGGTTTTCGCACGATCGAAGATGCCCTGGACGAGACGGTCTATCTGCTGACCCCGGACGTGCGCGAACGCTTCGCCCTGGAGCGCGTGCCGGCGAGCGTCGAGTCCGCCGGTCGTGTCTTCCTGGTGCGCGAGCATCCGCCGGAGGAATCCCGATGAAGACACCCACCCTGGCTCGCGTCGCCGGCCCTGCCCTGCTCCTCGCGGCCCTTCTGACCGCACCCCTCGGCGCGGCCGATGCTGCCGACCCCGCCTGCCCGGACGCCGAGCTGTTCTCGGGCAAGTTGATCACGGATGTCTGCTGGGCCTGTCTGTTTCCGATCCGCATCGCCGGCATGCCGCTGTTCGGCGGAACCGCTCCGGCGGGTGCGGCCTCCGCCCCCTTCTGCGCCTGCAACGACGCCCTCGGCGTACCGCATCCGGGCTTCACCGTCGGGATGTGGGAGCCCGCACGGCTGATCGAGCTGGTCCATGCGCCGCGATGCGCCCCGGCCCTAGGCGGGATCCGTCTGCCGCTCGGCAGTCGCCGGCTGCTCGGCACCGCCGGTCAAGCCGAATACGACGCAAGCGATGCGTCCTTCTACAACTTTCATTGGTACGCCTTCCCGCTGCTGATCCTGCTGGATCTGTTCTGGGACGACCGCTGCAACCCGGACGGCTATGTCGATCTGGACCTGCTCTATCTCTCCGAGCTGGATCCGACCTGGAACCACGACGAGCTGGCCTTCTTCACCAATCCGGAGGCCGCCTGGCTCGCCAATCCGGTCGCCCTGGCCGCCTGCCTGGCCGATGCCGCGGCAGCGACCGCGGGCACCCCGATCGATGCGCTCTTCTGGTGTGCCGGGACCTGGGGCAATCTCTATCCCTTCACCGGGCGCGGGCCGACCGTCGGCTCGCGTGCGCGCGAAACCAGTCTGGCGTCGGCCCGGTCGCTCGCGGCCCTGCATCGGCGCGGACTCGCGCGTCGCACGATGGGCAACGACGCGCTGTGCGGCGCACCGCTCGCACCCTTCCTCCCGAAGAGCCAGTACAAGCTCTCGATGTTCTATCCCCTGCCCGAGACGCAGCGCGCCCACGTGATCGGCGAAAGCCCGTTCTCCTGGGGGGAGTGGCGCAACATCCCGGCGGTCGGGGAGGACCATCTGTATCTGCTGTGGCGCTGGAACGACTGCTGTGCGACCTTCTGAGCGATACGCCTTCCCGGTCCGGGTCCTGACCGGCCTCCTCTGCATCGCCCTGGCCTGGACGCCGTGGGCGTTGGTGTGGGGCAACGACTTCGCCGACGCCATCGACGCGGGCAAGGAAACGGGTCGCGCGGCGGCCGGCGCGCTGACGCTGCCGGCGCTCTCGGGCGAGACGCTGACGCTGCCGGGCGGGGATCTGCGTCTCGACGCGCTCTTCCCCGGCGCCGCCGGCGGCGACCCGGCGAGCTTCTCCGGACTCTACGGCAATCACCACGGCACCCTGATCCACGGCCAACAGGCCCAAGGTGCGCTGATCTCCGAGAGTTCGGCGACCGGCGAGGCGTACCGCACCCTGCGCGGGTCGGTCGAGCGCTCCCGTGCCGACATGCGCATCGACCCGCTGTGGGCGCAGACCGACGACGTCCTCGACAACTTCGAGGCGATCGCCGAGACCTTCGGACACTGCGAGACCGAGACGACCTTCGAGAACGGTACCCGCGAGGTCCACGTCCCGGATCTGCGCACCTGCGATCGGTTGACCCGGCAAGGCGGCTCCTGCTCCTGGTATCACGATTACGCACTGCCCGCGCCGGACAGCCTCGTCACCGTGACGGGCAGTGCTGCACTCGAAGACTGCGGACCCGGCTGCACGCGGGTCGTGCTCGAGCGCGACGGGGCCTGGCATGGATCCGCGGTGCTGGCCCTGCAGACGCCGTTGGACGGCGGCTTCGGCGTGAGCGATCCGTCGCGCGTGACGGACATTCGGGTGACGCTTGCCTTCGAGGACCGCCCGGCGCAGCCCGAGCCCGAGGAGGGATTCTTCTTCGAGCGCTACGAGGGGTGGTATTCGGCGAGCTTTCCCGGCGTGAACCGCGCCCGGACCACCACGTTCGGCTATACGGCGCAATCGATGACGCAAGCGCTGCGAAACGGCGGGCAGTTCAGTCTGCGCCACGGCCATGTCTGGACCTTCGGCGACGGCACCCTGCCCGAGCCGGGCTGCGCCTGGTGCATTCCGCAGGTCTACGACGCCGCCTGGACCGGCGGGATCCGACTCGAGGTGGAGATCCGCTACGTCTCCCGGCCGCTGCGCAGTCTCTGGGGCGCAAACGACGGCTGCTACGACCTGCTCGAGACCCTCGGCAGCGACTTCTGCAGCGGCACGGTCGAGTGCCTGGGCTCGCCCCCCCTCGCCGCCGACGGCTGTTACGAGAACGCCGACGTGCGCGTATGCCCGGACGCCATGGCCGCCCCGCCGGTGGCCGGTCAGAACCCCTTCTGCACCGAGATCAAGGTCACCGCGAGCTGCTCGGGGTTCAACCAAGGGCCGATGCCATGCTGGACCGATCCGCAGGGACAGCTGCAGTGTCCCTACAACGACGGCGATCAACCCTCCGACTGCATCGCCTTGGAGGAGGATCCCGCCTGCGGCTTCATCAAGTCCGAATGCGTCGAGGGGGCCGTCGACAACCGCGGGATCTGTTTTCTGTTCGAAGAGACCTGGGACTGCGGCACGACCCGCACCATCCCGTTTCTGGAGCGCAACCGCGCGCTGGACTGTGCCGGTCCGGTACGCTGCCTGGGCACCGACTGCGCCGAATTTCCCGAGGAACAGTCGGCGGACTTCGCCAAGGCGGTCGGGGCCTTGCAGACCGTGCAAATGGCGGTCTCGGACATGCAGTGCACGCCGGGCGGCAGCTGCCGGGTGTTTTCGGGCAGCGCCCACGAGTGCAAACGCGCGGTCGGGGGGATCGTGAACTGCTGCACGCGACCGCAAGGCGTGTCGCTGGCGGATTACGTCAGCCTGATCTTCGCGCTCGGGAAGATCGATGCCGCAATCATGGGACTCGACAAAGGGGCCATGATCCGCGGCTCCTGGGAGACGCTGCGCCAGCCGGTCACCGCGACGTGGAGCGCGGTCAAGGAGTCCTTCGTCAGCGTCGCCAACAGCTTCACCGGCAAGACCGCGGCGGCCGCCAGCGACGCCGCGGCCGAGGTCGGACTGAATACGGTCAAACAAGCCCTTCTGAAGCAGACCGCGGAATGGGCCGCGCAGCTCTTCGGCGATGCCGCGGTCAATGCGCTCTTCTCGACCACGAGCGGCGGCGCGGCGGTCTCCGGCGGCGTGGTGGCGGAAGGCTCGGTGCTGCAGCTCGGCGGCGGCACGGCCTGGCTCGGCACGGCCATGGCCTGGGCGATGTACGCCTACATGATCTACACGGTCGCGATGATCCTGATCCGCATCATCTGGACCTGCGAGCAGAGCGAGTTCGAGCTGGGCGCCAAACGCGAGCTGCGCGCCTGCCACCGCGTCGGATCCTACTGCAGGAAGGAGGTGCTGACCTGGTGCGTGGAGAAGCGCGAGAGCTACTGCTGCTTCAACACCCCGCTTGCGCGGATCTTGAACCAGCAGATCCGCCCGCAGCTCGGGCGGGACTGGGGCGAGGCCGAATCGCCGGAGTGTTCGGGGATCGACATCCGGGATTTCGCGCGGGTGGACTGGACGCGGGTGAATCTCGACGAGTGGCTGGCAATCCTCTACGAGACCGGACACTTCCCGACCCCGGGGACCCTTACCGTCGACGACCTGACCGGCGCGGGCAGCCCCTTGGCCGTGCACGCCGTCGGACGACCGGATGCGGCGACGCGCACCACGCAACGCAGCGACGGACTCGACAGCGAGGAGGTCCGCAAGGCGGCCGAGTCCGAGCTGTGGCGCGAGACGCTTCCGGCTCTGCCGGCCGAGTAGGCGCCGGTCGGGATCGTTAACCCCGAGATCCTTCGCCGCCGAGTCGTGAATGCGCCCGCTGCCCGCCTCCGCGCGAGCGCTTCGGCATCTTGATGCCGTCCGGAAAAGCCACATCGGTCGATCGTTCACGGAATTCGAACACAGGTCAACGAACGGCCTGCCATCTTCCGCATTATTCGGATCTTACGTATCATATCGAAAAGACAGATCTCGAGGACGCAAGGTTATGGTCACCATTAGCTCCGCCGAATTTCAGAGACACTTCGGCCGTTATCAGGATGTCGCCCTCACGGAGCCGGTCGCGGTCACGCGCAACGGACGCGAGCGGCTGGTGGTCTTGTCGGTGGATGAATACCAACGGCTGAAGAAACGTGACCGTCAGGTCATGCAGCTGGCGGATTTCACCGAGGCCGACCTCCAGGCCATCCGCGCCGTCGAGGCATCACCGCACGCCGCCACCTTCGACGCTGAAGTGACCGGCTAGAGCAGTGACATTGCCGGAGCCAATCCCGGGTCTGGTGATTCGCTACGCCTACTTATGGGGGGATGCACACCGACGCGGCCAAGAGGAAGGACTCAAGGACCGCCCCTGCGCCGTGATTTTGGTCACGACAAACCAGGAGGGAGAGCGAATCGTCACGGTTCTGCCGGTCACCCACAGTCCGCCGGCAGACCCGTCCCTGGCCGTCGAGCTTCCGCCTGCGACCAAGCGCCGTCTCGCACTGGACAACGAGCGATCCTGGGTGATCCTAACCGAGGCCAACCGATTTACGTGGCCGGGTCCGGATTTGCGCTTCGCGCGCCCCGGCGACTTGGCGAGCGTGGCCTATGGCGAGTTGCCCGGGGTTCTGTTCAAGGAGATCAAGACCAAATTGCTGCGAGCACTCGAGGCCCGCCGCGTCGGTCTTGTGCCGCGAACCGAATGAGAATGCCATGACCAAGCGTGTTTCGCTGCTCGCGGCATCCGCCGGTCCCGGCCGACCCTCCATCGGCAACGCCGCTACCGGAGTTGGAAGCAGCTCGACGCCATGATGCAGGACCAGTGAAAGGATTCCGGCAGCCGGGTCGATGAAGACGCCGATCCGACGAGAGCGAGCCGGTCGCATGCGCAGGTCGTTCAACGCCCGTCCGGCGTGGCCGCGCATTCTCCTCCTGGCCCTTCTGCTGCCGGCTTCGAACGCGCTCGCCGCGGACTGGACGCCTGCCGGGGAGTCGCAGCGGCAGGACATCGGCGCGGACCTCGCCTACGCCAAGCGCACCGCGGTGAGCCCGTCCGACGGCAAACAGGTCACCGCACACCTCGCCGTCTTCACCTCCCGGGCGTTCCGCTTGGAGGTGATCGATCTTGGGGCGGGCCCCGAGGCGAGTGACGCGACGCTGGAGTCCGCCTTCCGCAGCGCGGGCTGCGTGGCCGGGGTCAACGGCGGCTTCTTCCATCCGGATCGGCAGCCGTCCGGGCTCGTGATTTCCAAAGGACGACGGATCAATCGCTTCGAGACCGCAAAACTCCTGAGCGGCGTGATCTACAGCGACGAGCGCGGCATCCACCTCGTCCGGCGTAGCCGGTTCCAAGATCACCCGCACATCACAGCCTTGTTGCAGACCGGGCCCTATCTCGTGGAAAACGCACGCCCGGTGCGGGGCCTGTCCACCTCCGATCCACGGCGCCGCACCTTTGTCGCCACGGATTGGCGCGGACATTGGGTCATCGGTGCGACCACGAGCAGTCTCACCCTTGCCGAGCTCGGAGACATTCTCGCTGTCCCGGACGTTCTGACGCCTTGGAGGGTGGATCGCGCCATCAACCTCGACGGCGGATCCTCGACGAGCTTCTTCTTCGAGCGCGGCGCCGACCGGGCTCCCGTGACCCTGCAACCCTGGAAACGCGTGAGGAACCTGCTCGGAGTTTGCCCGCGTTGAACCGTGCCGAGGGCGCCGATACCGATCGGTCAGCCCCCCTGTGAAGGCGGATTCCGGAGAGCGACATCGGCATCGGCACGCTGAACCGCTAAATGGCAGGAGCCGGCGATGCCATCACCGGCGCCCGGCAGTAACCGACGGGTGCCACAAGTCTGCTCGACTTGGTGGACGCGGTCTGCTGCCGGTCGAGTCGCCGGCATTCGTGGCTCCTCCGCCCCATGACCGGTCACCTCACTCTGGCGGCGCTCAGGAAGGACTCGGCCAGTTCCGGACGCAGGAGCTTCGCCGGTGGAAGTCCGAAGTCCCGCGGACAGCCGACGCTCGCTCTACCAACGCGTTACATATACTGTTCCCGGAACTCGCATTGCGGGGAAGACGAGAGGATTCCTCGCGAAACCATTCAGCAATGGGCCGTGAAATAGAGTGAGCGACAACACTGTCGTGCTCAATCGCGTGCGACCCTGATCACCGAACTTCAGCTACTGGCGTTCCGGGGGCGTGTGCGCGAAGGTCGACCGGAACGCCGTCACAAACCATGTTTGCGAGTTGCATATACTGTCACCGAAATTGCATGTGGTGTCTCGCCCCGCCGAGTTCGGGAAAGCCTCGCCTCCCCGGATGCCGCGACGCCTTGGCGGGTCGATCGCGCCATCAACCTCGACGGCGGATCTCGACAGGATACTTCTTCGACTGCGGCATCGCCTGGGTTCCGGTGACCCTGCAACCTTGGAACCGCGTGAGGAACCTGCTCGGAATCTACACGCGTTGAACCGTGCAGAGGGAGCTAGACCCGACCGTTCAGCCTGTGAGGAGGCGGGTCCCAGGAGACGACGTTGACGCCCATGGCCGCCAATCAGAAGCGCCGGACATCGGCATTAGCAGCTGAAGGGCTCACGTGCATGCGGATAACGCGGTTGTGTGAACCTTTTCAGCCTCTGTTACGTTTCCTGTGGGTCAGGGCTTGGCTCCGCCCCGGCCGGCTCGCACCCTTATAGAGCACAATTCGTCAAACCTGTTCAAAGGCGCCGGCATGATCCGGGACTACCTGAACGGGTTACCCACAACAAACGTAAGAGAGCCCCTTTTCATAGCAAGATCGACGTGAACGATCCCCCAGTGGTCTAAAAGCCGACAAGGAAATGCACCCACCTCGTGACGCCGACTCGACACGCCAGTCGCGCGAGGCCCAGGGACCGGCGTTGATCACGCAACCAGGAAATTCCATGACCGGACTCCCCCCGGCCGCCGCCGGCACGATTGCCCGCCTCCTCATCGACGCCGCCGAGCGCGTGCGGCCGTCTGGCGACGACATCCGGGTCCGGACGTAACGGAGCAAAGACGAGGGCGGAGCCAGCATCCGTTATTCGCCTTCACCCCATGATATCCATGTGCGTGTCCTTGCGGATCCAACCGAGCGAGCAGGCTCGCTCCGGCTTCCGCTCGGCACAATCGACCTTTTCGCCAACCGCAGGATACATGACCCCAAGCCAGTCGCCACGCTCCTCGCATCGATAAACGAAGCGCCCTGCACCGAGCGTTTGGACGGGCGCCTCCCCCCCGTCCTGGGTGCTGTAAAGGGCCGCTGATTCAGTCAATTGGTGCGCCTCCGTTTCACAGCTTGCCCTGACCGGGGTTTGAGCAAGTCGAGCGGGTGCGACGTCTTGCCCGCTGCATCCGTTTACGAGGCCAACAACCACAGAAGAGACCAACAGGCCGAGACGCAGCACCCGCATTTTCATGCTTGGTTCACCATGAGCATGAATGTCTTTCCCTCCGCGGCGAGAAATCCCACGTCCGTCTTTCTGTATCGGGTGATGCTGACCGAGTGATTGACGTTGCCGCCGATGGCAAGCACATGATCGTTGCGGATGCTGACAATGATATCGGTGTGGCTCTTGAATCCGCTGCCTGCCCTAGCGTCGCCAAAATCCCGCCTCGTGACACGCCACTTCCCGACGATGTCGCCGATCTGGGGCCGCTTTTCGTGCAGTTGGAACCCCCAGAACGGTGCGTTGCTGTTATTCCCGTCACGCTGAACAATCGAGTCGTGCATATACCTGGAGTGCGCGGCGGCGAACTTGAAGTCCTTATACTTCGGAAACCTCCTCGATTACAGCCGGGATCATGCCGTCAGCAGCGTCAAGTTGCAGGCCGCGGCGCTGCGCTCGTTTCTGCGTTTCTGTCTGCTGAAGGGTACGATCACGCGCGATCTCTCTCTGGCAGTACCGCCGGTGGGCCGATGGCAGCCGACGCCGATGCCGCCCGTGTTGAGCGCCGAAGCGATTGAACGCGTGCTGGCGATGGCCGATCGCTCGACAATCCGTGGCTGCCGCGATTTCGCCATCCTGCAACTCTTGGCGCGCCTCGGTTTGCGCGCGAGCGAGATTCTCGCGCTGCGCCTCGAGGATCTGCGCTGGGAGGCCGGCGAGATCCTGATCCGCGGCAAAGGCGGACAAGTCGCTTGTCTGCCGTTACCACGGGAGGTTGGGCAGGCCATTGCAGACTACCTCCGCACGGCACGGGGCAGGCACGACTCGCGCGCCGTGTTTCTGCGCCACCGGGCCCCGTACGTCGGGCTCCAAGATCCCGGCAACGTGAGCGGGATGGCGCGCAGCGCCCTCGCGCGTGCCGGATTGCTGCCGAGCGGTCGCGTCGGTGCGCATGTCTTCCGCTACAGTCTTGCGACACGGATGATTCGTCGCGGCGCTTCGTTGGTCGAGATCGCCCAAATCTTGCGCCACCGCAGCATCCGCACGACCGAAGGCTACACCAAGCTCGATCTTGAAAACCTGCGCAGCGTCGCCCGATCCTGGCCCGATGCGGAGGTGGCGCCATGAGCGATCTGCACGCGGCCTTATCCGAGTACTTGGAGACGCGCCGGGCCTTGGGGACACAACTGAAGTGGCCGGAATCGGTCTTGCGCCAGTTCGTCGATTTCATCACGGCGCAAGGTGCCGATGTCGTGACGACGACGCTGGCCTTAAGCTGGACCTTCCAGCCTGTTGCTCTGCAGCCCGGGACCTATGCGCGACGGCTGGAAATCGTGCGGTCGTTTGCGCGCTGGCTTCAGGCGACGGATCCCCGTACCGAGGTGCCGCCACCGCGACTCTTACCCGCTCCGCACCGCAGACCGACACCCCACATCTACGCCAAGGCCGAGATCGCTGCGTTGATGTCGGCGGCGAACCAACTCGATCAGGGTTGCGGGCTTCGCGGCGCCACCTTCAAGACGCTGATCGGGCTGCTGGCCGCGACCGGGCTGCGTCCGGGCGAAGCGCTCAAGCTCGACGTGGACGATGTTGATCTGCAGGACCGCGTCCTCGTGGTTCGAGGGTCGAAATGCGGCAAGTCGCGTCTGGTCCCGTTCGACCCCTCCACCGGTGCGGCGCTGCAGGACTATGCCGGGCTGCGCGACACCCTTCTCCCCCACCGGCAGACGCCGGCGTTTCTGATGACGGCCTGCGGTTCTCGCTTGCTCGGCAGCACGGTCCGGCGGACATTTGCACACCTGTGCCAGAGCGTTGATCTGCGGCCTCGCCTGCAGGGTCGCAGTGGGCACGGCCCACGGCTTCAGGATCTGAGGCATACATTTGCGACCAATCGGCTCATCGAGTGGTACCGAGCGGGCCGGGATGTGAACCGACTCGTGCCGTGGTTGGCGACCTACTTGGGTCATGCCAGCAGCGTCGAAACCTACTGGTACATTCAAGCCGTTCCGGAGCTGCTCGGGCTGGCCAGCGAGCGCTTGGTGAGCTCCCGACGCGGAGACCGGCCATGAGCGCCACCTCTCTCGCGGCACTCATTCAGCGCTTCTTCATCCGGCGGCTGCAAACCCAGCTCGGCGCCAGTGCGCATACCGTGGCGGCCTATCGCGACACCTTCCGATTACTGCTCGCCTTCGCGTCGACACGTCTGGCTCGGGAGCCGTCGCAGCTTCGCGTGGAGGATCTGGATGCAGCATTCCTGAGCACGTTTCTCGATCATCTCGAGAATCAACGCGCCAGCACCGCGAAAACCCGCAACTGCCGGCTCGCCGCCCTGCGCTCGTTCTTCCGCTTCGTGTCCTATGAAGAGCCGCAGTGCGCGCTGCAATGTCAACAGGTGTTGGCCATCCCGACCAAGCGCCACGAACAGCGCTCGGTCGAGTTCCTCAATGAGCAAGAGACCGCGGCGCTGTTGTCTGCCCCGGATGTATCCACGTGGATCGGCCGCCGCGACCATACGCTCCTGCTGGTGGCGGTGCAGACCGGGCTGCGCAACGCCGAACTGCGCGCCTTACGCTGCCGAGATGTCGAACTCGGGGTGGGGGCACACATCCACTGCCTGGGAAAAGGCCGGAAAACCCGATGCACACCGTTGCGCAGTCACGTTGTCGCCGAAGTCAGGGTCTGGTTGGCCGAACAACAGGGGCTCGCCGACGAGCCGCTCTTTCCCGGCATGCGCGGCGGCTTTCTCAGTGCCGACGCGTTACAACGCACGGTCAGCCGACATGTCGCCTCGGCCAGCACCACCTGTCCCACGTTGCGGGGCCGCAGGATCACTCCGCATACCCTTCGACACACCGCCGCCATGGCCCTCCTGAACAACGGGGTTGACCTGACCGTCATCGCCCTCTGGCTCGGTCACGAATCGATCGAGACGACGAATCGGTATCTGCATGCCGATCTGCAACTGAAGGAGCGTGCCCTTGCCTACAGCGACCCCGCAGGCGTCCCGCCAACCCGATTCCAACCGCAGGACAGCCTGCTATCCTTCCTGAAGTCGCTGTGACTATGCCGATTCGCAATCAACCGAACATCAGGGACCCGACGAGGAAAGCTGGGTGGGCCAACATCCACGCGGCATATCCGGGAGTGCGGCATAATGAGGCGGAACGCGCCTTGCGGCATTGGGTGATCGCCCGGCGCATCGGCATGGGTACCCGCACCGACGAGGGAACCCGCGCCTTTGCCAATCTCGCCAGCGTCATCGAGACCTGTCGCAAGCGTGACCGCTCGCCTTGGCCCTACCTCGCCGAGGTCATCCGTGCGCGCCGCCAAGGACACCAGGCACCGCCCTTGCCGTTGCCGGCGGGTACCTGATCACTTCAACCGGGCCGCTTGGAGAAAAAAGGGGGGGCTGACCGAGTACCCGCGCGAATCCTCGCCGCGACCTACGAGATCGGGCGCACGTGCTCCGACACGTTCCGCAACGTCAAGGATCAGTTCATTCGCCATGACCGCGTGAACGGTCAATAAAACTACCTCGTCGATCCGAATGGGTTCGCTGGTCAACGTGTTTAACTTGTTTTTGAGCGGTTACATAGAGATTTCAACCACGACCGCTGGACACGATGTAGAGGCGGCGCATTAGATATAACTTCAGACCGACGTAACAATTCGTCCGCATATGCTTCAAATTCGGAGTGGGAGAACAATTTCGCCAAGAACGAAATCCTGTTCATGTTGATTTCAAGTTCTACACCATACTGTTCACTTCCAATTCCGCCAATGCGCTTACGTAAGAATGCGGAAGTCACAGGGTCTATGTTTCGGCAACGCCACCCGTGGTAAATCAAGAATCTGGAAATGCATTGTTTATCATTGCACTGCTCCAGAGCGAAGGCTATTCCTGCCATCGCTTCAGAGTAGTCTACCCCACCTGTGTTATGTCCGGATACGAAATACGTCGCCCACACGTACTCCCCAAATCTCGCGAGCGCACTTGCAAAGGATGCTGCAACGATTTCTCGATGATTCATGCGCCATTGATTCAGTTTCAAAAATGCCGCTTTAAAGCGATCTGTCTCATCCTTCCCTAAGTGGTATGCTGAAACAGAAACCGCGGAAGCGACAATGGTTGGATCGTCAAAATCACACGTCTCCCAAAATAGCGCGAATGCCTCTCCAACTTTTCTATCGGGCTCCGGAAATCGAAGGCAGAGCAGCGCTAGCGGAATCACGGTATGACATTGCATGCGGCTGTAGTTCTGGTGGATGTATGAACATATCCAGTCAGAAAATTGAGCGAATCGAGGGGTATACACCGTATTGTCCGCGATCTCGTCGATAATGGCTGAAATCACGGACATTACCCGCAGCCCGTCTAGAAAGTTTGCTTCGCTGCGTTCGGGTTGGGGATTAGAAAAAAGAATCTCGGAACTGACGACCAGCGAATCAAGAAGGGTGACACGCGACTCACTCGCATGGCTCTTCATCCAATAAGCACAATGTACACATTTCATTTTATAGATACGATCCTTGTCGCCATCACGAGCGGCAAAGCCTTCGACAAGCAGTTCGTGAATTCTGACTGCGCGATCATGGGGTGGGATTGCATAGCTGGCAAGCCCGTTCCGGACAAGCGAACTCACGGCTCGCTGCGTTCTTTCCCTGGTCCAATCGAGTACCATAGAAAGACCTTCTGTAGAAATCGCGAAACGTGGAACATTTGCTAGAGCAAATAGCGTATTGTAGACATCGGGGTCATTAGGGGCCAGTTTCAATCGAAACTCATTTACCAATTCTTCAATCGAATAGTCTGAGATGGAGTGTAACCTTCTTCCCTCCAGAAGATCGGCCGAGGCGAGATTCAAGACAAGCTGCAAGGCGATTGGCAAACCGCCTGTTTTCCGGAAAAGGTCGAGCGCATGATGTTTACAGAAGTCCAAATCTTGGAAACAACAGAGTTCGCTTAGGGCCATTATGAAGAGTTCTTCGGGGAGTCCACCGAGTACGAACTCGGTAAGACTGTGTCCGGACGGCGAAAAATGCAATAAGCCCCTTCGGATTTGATCGACTGCGCCAGGAGATCGACTCGTAACCAGTATTCGCTTACAATCAAGCGAGAGAAGCCACGCAAGCTCACGCCCAGTGTTCTCAGGCTCGGCGTTCGAAGTGCTGAACAGATTGTCAACGATCAAGGCGTCCAGCGAATACTGTGCGGAACATCGCCTGAGTTCGTAGTCGAGGACGTCCATCTTCCAACCATTGGCCATGCAAATGTGTTTGGCCAAAGTCGTCTTGCCGGAACCCGATGGGCCCGAGAGAACAACTATATTCGGTACAACATCTTTATCAAGACAATCAGATACCTGTTTCCGCAGCGACGTGTGGTCTATAAAAAAAAAAGGCAGATGAGGATCGACCGCTTCGTCCTCGACCGAGCCCAACCGTATGTTGAAATAGATATCGCCGCCATCATAGGCGTTGATTGCGTTGCCCTGAAAGTGATATTGCGGCGAAGACTGGGCCATATCCCCGCCGCGACCTATTTTTTTGGCGATACGACGTTCCGTACTTCTATGTCTCCATTGGACTTGAATGAAGAGTCACGTATACCTTGAACCGCTTCCACGAGAATCTTCTTACCTGATTCGAAACTGGAACCCTCGATAGCGTATTGGGCTTGGATTGAAGGTGGCAATGCCGCAAGTGCTTGCCTGAGTGTTTCCGCCATTTCCAGCAATTCACTGTCTTGCGAAATTGCCGGCAGCTCTAGATCGGCTTTTACGGCAGCTGCATAGGCTAG
>RRYU01004254.1_pt1 | contig 33325 bp, 27 predicted proteins | sample 2162651 | NCBI WGS metagenome assembly RRYU01 (sample SAMN10267283, study PRJNA491782) | microbial mat metagenome | isolation source: biomat in the production well | place: Japan: Minami-Kanto gas field, natural gas well KTG3 | collected 2017-06 | reverse complement strand
GCCCGCGTCCCTTATCCAGACTTGATTCAACAATGACGCCTCTGGCTGGCGCATCTACTACTGCTTTCAGTTCGAGTACCTCTGCCTGCAGAAGAATGGCATCTAACAGATCATCAATACCGTCGCCGGTCTTGGCTGAAACCTGAACAAACATGGTGTCACCACCCCAGTCCTCAGGAATTATTTCGTGCTGTGAAAGCTCCTGAGTAACCTTATCCGGCTGAGCCTCTGGCTTATCCATCTTATTAATTGCAATGATAAGTGGTACTTCGGCCGCCTTGGCATGCTGAATAGCTTCAACTGTTTGTGGTTTGACGCCATCATCTGCTGCAACTACCAGAATTACGATATCCGTAACCTTGGCTCCACGGGCACGCATGGCTGAGAATGCTGCATGTCCTGGTGTATCTAGGAATGAGATCATTCCTTTTTCTGTCTCTACATGGTAAGCGCCGATATGCTGGGTGATGCCACCAGCCTCGCCTGCCGCAACACGGGTAGTACGGATGTAATCGAGCAACGAGGTCTTGCCGTGGTCCACATGTCCCATGATGGTTACGACTGGCGCACGATTGACCCGCTCACCCTCCACCTCATCAATTGAACTTATTAGTTCTGCCTCTATATCACCGGACTTAGGCATTATAGGATTGTGGCCCATCTCCTCTACAACCAGGGTTGCAGAGTCTCGGTCCAACGGCTGATTGATGGTGACCATCATGCCCATCTTCATCAGCTCTTTGATTACTTCCGCGGCCTTGATCGACATCCTTTGAGCAAGATCAGCCACTGTTATTGAATCCGGGATCTCCACATCACGCACAATCGGTTCGGTTGGTAGAACAAATCCATGTTGTGCATCAGACTGGATATGGGACGGACGCCTTTTCTGAGATTTACCACTTTTGCGGCGTCCACTCTTGTCCTTGGCGACATGTAACTCCTGACGGCCGTGACGGGTCTTACGATCCTTAGGCTTACCTCGAGCTGGCTCGTCTTTACGATGAGCTGACTTTTTGCCGCTTTTTTCTTCTGCTGCAAGCTTTGCTTCGGCCTCGACCGCTTTTTTCTTGGCCTCTTCAATAACATCTTCTTCGCTAATTTCTTTCTTTGCCGGCGCTTCGGGAGCTACCACTGGTTCTGGCTCAAGCCTCTTTTCCTCAGTTATCTCTTTGGCTTCTTTGCCTTGCGCCTCTTCCTGAATTCTATCTAGTTCAGCCTTCCTCTTTAACTCTTCGGCATCCTGTTTCTGTTTCTCCATGCCCTCACGCTTGGCCTTTTCCGCGTTTCTCCTGGCTTCGGCCTCTGCTGCGATCTGGCGCTTTTGCTCTTCCTGCTCCGCCAGCGCCTTCATGGCCGCCTCGGCATCACTCAGGCGCTGTTCCTTTTCAGAAATGCTCTCTTTTTTCTGAATGACCCGCTTACGACGTACTTCAACGCTAACGGTCTTGCCGCCACGCGCTGCCCCACGAATCGGTGTGCGTCCGGCTGCCGCTGGCTGACGCAATTCACTTACGCTTTTGCGTTTGAGGGTTATCTTACGGCCTGCGCCCACACCATCCGTATCTTTCTTGCCGTGACTTTCACGCAGATGAGCTAGTAGCTGAGCCTTTTCGGTCTCGGTCACCATGTCCTCGCCATCACTTTTTTTCAGCCCAGCCTTCTCCAGCTGAGACAGCAGAAGGTCGACCGGTATGCCTACATCTGTGGCAAGTTGTTTTACTTTTACTTCGCTCATGCTAGGGCCTCCTGGACAGCCTTAGTCTTCCTCGTCTGCAAACCATGGTGCTCGCGCGGTCATAATCAACTGTGCGGCGCGCTCTTCGTCCATTTCGTCTATTACCATCAGTTCATCTACCGACTGTTCGGCAAGATCTTCCATGCTCTTGACGTCAATCTGCGCCAGTTCATATGCCAGCTTGCGGTCCATTCCATCCATGTTGAGTAGATCCTCTTCAGGTTCTGCGTCTGAGAGCTTCTCTTCCTTTGCTATCGCTAGGGTCAAGAGTACATCTTTAGCCCTCTCTCTCAACTCATCCACTATGTCCTGGTCAAACTCTTCAATTGCCAGCATCTCTTCGATGTCGATATAGGCGACTTCTTCGAGGGTTGAAAATCCCTCTTGAACCAAAATTATTGCGACCTCTTCATCTACGTCCAGCCAGCCCATGAATTTTTCAACCAGCTCGCGAGCCTCTGCTTCGCTCTTTTCTGAGGCCTCAGCCTCATTCATAACGTTGAGTTCCCAACCGGTCAACTCACTTGCCAGACGCACGTTCTGACCACCACGGCCGATTGCCTGGGAGAGATTCTCCTCTTCCACTGCAACTGTCATGCTGCCTTTCTCTTCGTCTACTACGATGGAGAAGACATCAGCTGGAGACATGGCATTGATTACATACTGGGCCGGTGTTTCATTCCAAAGAATGATGTCTACACGTTCGCCGTTCAGTTCGTTGGATACAGCCTGTACCCGAGAGCCGCGCATACCAACGCAGGCTCCGACCGGGTCAATACGTGGGTCGTTGGCCTTTACGGCAATCTTGGCGCGCAGACCCGGGTCTCTGGCAGCTCCAATGATGTCTATCAGACCATCACTGACCTCGGGTACCTCAAGCTTGAACAATTCAATCAATAGTTCCGGGCGGGTACGGCTCACAAACAGTTGCGGGCCTCGCGCATCTGGGCGAATGTCGTATAGGTAGCCACGTATCCGATCTCCGCTACGCACAGACTCTCTGGGGATCATCTCTTCTCTAGGGATGATGGCTTCAGCGTTGGCACCAAGGTCCAGAGTAACGTTGCCACGCTCTACCCTCTTGACTACGCCAGTTACCAAATCACCTCGGCGATCTTCATAGGCTGCAACAACCTTGGCTCTTTCCGCCTCACGCACTTTCTGGACAATCACCTGCTTCGCTGTTTGTGCAGCTATGCGACCAAAGGCGATAGAGTCCATCGGCTCTTCGATATATTCGCCTACCTGGATAGCTGGGTTAGCCTTTGCGGCATCCTCCAACATAATCTGGGTCTTCTCATCAAATCCTTCCTCGTCTGGCTCTTCAATCACGGCCCAACGGCGAAAGCTGGAGTAGTCGCCAGTATTCCGGTCAATCTCAACGCGAACGTCGATATCTCCACCACTCTTTTTACGGGTAGCAGACGCCAAAGCAGCTTCGATTGCATCGAAGATAATTTCTTTGTCTACATCCTTCTCGTTGGAAACTACATCAACGACAAGCAAAATCTCTTTATTCATCTGTCAATTCCCAATCAGAATTCTGGTACAAGCCGCGCGCTATCTATCTGATCCAACGGCAGGTACTCCATTTCACCATCCATCTCCAGTACCACATCCTCATCCTGGATGCCCTTTAAAACACCTTCGAATCGCTTTCTTCCGTTCAGTTTAATGCGTAGCTTTATCTTCACATTGCTGCCGGCAAAACGCTCAAAATGTTCCTTTACGAATAATGGCCTATCAACACCTGGGGATGAAACCTCCAGCTGGTATCCTTCTTTTAGAGGGTCCTCTACATCCAACATGGCGCTTATCTGACGGCTTACCGCCACACAATGCTCCATTTTAATACCGCCCTCACGGTCAATATATACACGCAATAGGCCAGAATCAGCACCTCTTCGGTACTCTACTCCGACCAACTCATAACCCATCGGCTCTACAACCTGTTCGATAAGTTGTCTTAATCTATCTGGTGCGCTTTGCATATATATGACACTACACTAACCACAACGAAAAAATGGGCCGTAGGCCCACTTCATCTAAAAACTGCAATAACCGTCTTGGTATTATAACGCCAACATCGACTTCATAACAAAATCCAGTTACCAAAAAAAACCCCGAATTCGGGGTTTATCTAAAACTATAAAGTTGGTAGCGGGGGCAGGATTTGAACCTACGACCTTCGGGTTATGAGCCCGACGAGCTGCCAGACTGCTCCACCCCGCAACTGATCGGCGCATATTACACAGACTATCCAATATGAGCAAGTGTTTTTCTTGCGAATTTGGTTCTAAGCATATAGCCTATGGCGCTTACGGTTTTATGATGGCTTATTGGTCATAAGTTGAGGGGTTAATTGATGTTTCGCGAAGAATTAAAGGTACTGGACTGCACTATTAGAGATGGTGGTCTTATAAATAATTACCAGTTTACAGACGAGTTGGTGAAGGCTGTATACCGCGCTGCTTGTGACTCTGGAGTGGATATTATTGAGCTTGGAAAAAAACTAGCTGTCAGTGATGAATATACCAGAGAGAAATACGGTAAATGGAATTTTTGCGACGAAGATGACTTAAAGATGGTCATCGATTCTTATGATAGCGATTATCGTCCACTCATCGCCGTAATGTTCGATGTGGGTAGAGTAGATATGAGCGCCCTGCAACCTGCCGATCAGAGCCCTATCGATATGGTCCGGACTGCCTGTTACGTCGCCGACACTGATAAGGGTATTAATCTGGCCAAGCGCAGCAAGGATCTCGGTTATCAAACCACAATTAACATCATGGCTCCATCTGCAGCGATTCGAACCGACCTGATTGAGGCATTGCAAGAGGTCAGCAAGGCGGATGAGGTTGATTATCTGTATCTGGTAGACAGCTATGGGGCCTACTACTCAGAACAGGTGACGGACTATCTGAATCTGTATAAGGAGTACTGCCCTAATAAGGAGCTAGGCTTTCATGCCCATAATAATCAGCAGCTAGCCTTTGCAAACACTCAGCAGGCCATAATTGACGGTGTAAACCTGTTGGACGCTACCGTCAATGGAATTGGCCGTGGCGCTGGTAACTGTAACCTGGAACTGCTGCTCAATTTCCTGAAAAACCCTAAGTTCGATGTTAACCCTATCTACAAAACCATTCAGGAACACTTCGTACCACTACGGGAAGAGATCGAGTGGGGATTCAATGATATCTATGGCATAGGCGGATATCTGAATCAGCATCCACGTGCTGCCATGAAGTGTCGTGCAGATAAGGAGAAGATGAACAAGTGTTATGACTTCCTGCTCGAATGCACCAGTGATGTCTAGATAGTACTTGTATGTACTTAAAAGGCGGGAATATTTCCCGCCTTTTTTGTGTCTGCTATCCCTGAGGTTGAAAACAGTGTATTAAGCCTGTTCCAGCTCCACCAAGGTTCCACAAAAATCTTTCGGGTGTAAAAATAGAACCGGTTTATTGTGAGCTCCTATCCTCGGCTTGCCATCACCCAGCACCCGCGCACCACTATCTCGCATCTTCGCTGCCGCAGCTTCAATGTCTGCCACTTCATAACATATGTGGTGCATACCACCACTGGGATTGCTCTCCAGAAATCTGGCAATTGGCGAGCCTTCGCCCATGGGGTGTAACAGTTCAATTTTTGTATTCGGCAATTCCACAAAGACTGTGATTACGCCATGATCTGGGAGTTCTAATGGTTCAGATACCTTCCCACCCAGGGTGTCTCTATATATCGCGGTGGCCACATCAAGGTCTGGCACCACAATGGCGACGTGGTTGAGTTTTCCGATCATATTAGTCTCGCTTTCTAAGAAAGGTGTCTATCAGCTCAGAGGCCGCTAGCGTCGGCGGCAAGCTGCCGTCGATCACAGCCAGTTCCAACTGCTCTATTTTTTTGCTAGTCGCTGGATCCAGTCGCATGGCTGTAAACAGACTCTCTGAGATCTCAGACCACATCCAGGTTTTGGACTGTTGCGCTCTCCTATCACTCAACTCTCCGCTTGATGTGATGGTCTGAAGATACTCTTTGACCGTATCCCAGATCTCATCCACACCCCGGTTTTCCAGTGCCGAACATGTCTTAACCGGGACACTCCAGTTTCTGGTACGGGGATGTAATAGTTTGAGTGCGCTCAGATAGTCAGACGCCGAATGTCGAGCCGTTGTTGTCATATCTCCATCAGCCTTATTGACGATCACCATATCGGCCAGCTCCATAATGCCACGTTTGATGCCCTGCAGCTCATCACCGCCACCGGGCAACAACATCAGCAGAAACATATCAGTCATATCAGCAACAGCAGTTTCGGATTGGCCAACACCAACGGTTTCCACAATCACAACATCAAAACCAGCAGCCTCACAGATCAGCATGCTCTCCCTGGTACGACGAGTTACTCCACCCAAGGTTCCGCTGGTTGGAGATGGACGGATGAATACATCGTCTCTTCTGGAGAGAGTCTCCATCCGGGTCTTATCTCCCAGGATAGATCCGCCAGTAATTGCGGACGAAGGGTCCACTGCCAGCACTGCGACTCGGTGTCCCTGGTCAGCGATATGATTGCCAAAGGCCTCAATAAAAGTGGACTTACCCACTCCAGGAACGCCGGATATGCCAATGCGTATGGATTTACCAGCGGCAGGTGCAAGTCCTTCCAGCATATTTATCGCTTGAGCACGATGATCTTCACGACTGGACTCGACCAGTGTAATGGCGCGAGACAAGGCCCTGCGCTCACCGGCTAGTACTTCCGCCACAAGCTGCTGTGGATCTTTTACCATCTAACTACTCAAATTCCATAATGACCTGATCCACCATCAGACTGTCGCCCGCCCCTGCATTGATCTTGGCGACCACGGCATCTTGTGCGGCGCGCAGAACATTCTCCATCTTCATCGCCTCGATAACAGCGAGTTCAGCTCCGGCCTTGACCTCATCACCTTCTTTTACTGCCAAGCTTACCAGCAGACCAGGCATTGGCGATAACAGAAATCTGGAAAGATCAGGTGCCTCCTTCTCTAACATAAAAGAGTGCATCTCAGCAGCTCTTGGTGTAACCACCAGGGCTTTGGTCTGATTTCCTGAGTGAAACAAGTTCAGCCAGATACCATCTCTTTCAACCTGGAAGGTAGCTGCCTTGCCATTGATAGTGCAATGCATCAGCGGTTGACCAAGTTCCCAATCTGAAACTACTTCATAGCTATGCCCATCATACTCAACCATACAGTAGCCATTCACCTGGCTAGCTGTCACCTGGTGATGCTCCCCATTGATAATCACAACCCAATCATCACCTACTTCTCGTTCTAGGCTAGGCATCTGACCGCTGATGTATGCTGCACGATCCAAATAACTGCGATGAACCATGGCGGCTACAACGATAGATTTTGCTGGATCATCCTGTGGAACACAGTTGGCATCAAAGCCATCTGGATACTCTTCGGCGATAAAGTTTGTGGTGAGACGCCCTTCGATAAATCTTGGATGTACCATCAAGGCATTTAGGAAACTGATGTTGTGTTGTACACCGCGAATATAATAAGCATCCAGGGCATCCTGCATTCTGTAGATTGCTTCATTGCGATCCTTACCATAGGTAACCAACTTGGCTATCATGGGATCGTAGAACATGGAGACCTCACCGCCTTCATAGACGCCGGTGTCTACACGCACATTCTCGCCCTCTGGAGGACGATAGTGCACCAGTCGACCGATGGATGGCAGAAAGTTACGGAATGGATCTTCCGCATAGACGCGTGACTCCATGGCCCATCCGGTGAGTTTTACATCTTCCTGTTTCAGAGGAAGCTTTTCACCATTAGCAACACGGATCATCAGCTCAACCAGATCCTGGCCGGTAATATATTCTGTGACCGGATGCTCTACCTGCAGACGTGTGTTCATCTCCAGAAAGTAGAAGTTGCGTTTTGAATCCACAATAAACTCAACAGTGCCCGCACTTCGGTACTGCACCGCCCGCGCCAATTGCACGGCCTGCTCACCCATTGCTTTGCGTGTCTCTTCATCTAGAAATGGAGAAGGAGCTTCTTCGATAACCTTCTGATGACGACGCTGAATGGAACACTCACGTTCGCCCAGATAGATGATATTGCCGTGGGTATCAGCCATCACCTGGATCTCGATGTGGCGTGGCTCTTCGATAAACTTCTCTATAAAGACCCGATCATCACCGAAACTGGAGCGAGCCTCGTTTGTTGCGCGCTCAAAACCGTCGCGGCATTCATCTTCATTCCAAGCCACCCGCATGCCCTTGCCACCGCCACCGGCAGAAGCCTTGAGCATTACCGGATAACCGATGCCGTTGGAGATCTCTACCGCCTGCTCGGAGTCCTTGACCACATCGGTGTAACCTGGAATTACGTTTACTCCGGCCTCTTCAGCCAACAACTTTGAGGTGATCTTGTCACCCATGCTGTTAATCGCATAGGTTGCTGGGCCAATGAAGGAAATACCCTCTTTTTCCAGGGCCTCACAAAATGTGGAATTCTCGGATAGAAAACCGTAGCCAGGATGAACCGCTTGAGCACCTGTATCCTTACAGGCTTGGATGATGCGCTCCATCACCAGATAGCTCTCTGCCGAAGGAGAGGCACCGATATGTACAGCTTCATCCGCCATCTGAACATGCATGGCGTCCTTGTCTGCATCAGAGTAGACGGCTACTGTTTTGATGCCCATTTTCTTCGCGGTCTTCATGACCCTGCAGGCAATCTCACCGCGGTTTGCAATTAGTATTTTTTCAAACATGAAATGGTTGTCTCGTTTTATGTTTACACTAAGAAACAGAATTCATTATGGGATTGTAGATAGATCAGACAATCCCACATAAAAACCGGGCTCCCCTGCTACAGTGGGATGTTGCCGTGTTTACGCCAAGGGTTCTCCAGATCTTTGTCTTTCAACATCGATAGAGAACGACATATCCGCTTACGTGTCTCATTTGGCATAATGACGTCATCGATAAAACCTCTGGCACCGGCCACAAATGGGTTGGCAAACTTCTCACGGTATTCATCTGTACGTTGGGAGATTTTCTCCTTATCGCCGATGTCTTTACGGAAGATAATCTCCACTGCCCCTTTTGGACCCATTACCGCAATTTCAGCGGTTGGCCAAGCCATGTTCACATCACCACGCAGATGCTTGGATGACATAACGTCGTAGGCTCCACCGTACGCCTTGCGAGTAATAACTGTGACCTTTGGTACAGTTGCTTCGGCGTAGGCGTAAAGTAGTTTGGCGCCGTGCTTAATAATGCCGCCATATTCTTGAGTGGTTCCAGGAAGGAAACCAGGAACATCAACCAAAGTGATAATGGGAATATTGAAGGCATCGCAAAAACGCACAAAGCGCCCAGCCTTCTTGGATGAATCTATATCCAAACAGCCCGCTAGCACCATCGGTTGATTGGCTACAATGCCTACGGTAGAGCCTTCCATGCGCGCCATACCTATTACGATGTTAGCCGCATAGTTCGGCTGCAGCTCAAAGAAGTCATTGTCATCAACCATTTTGATGATCAACTCTTTTATATCATATGGCTTGTTTGGATCTGCCGGCACCAGTGTGTCTAAAGACGGGATCTTGCGCTCAGCAGGATCTTCGGTTGGCCATACTGGGGGGCGATCTTTGTTGCTTGCCGGTAGAAAATTCACAAAGCGACGCAACATCAGCAGCGCCTCAACATCATTTTCAAAGGCCAGATCAGCCACACCGGATTTGCTTGTATGAGTAACTGCTCCACCAAGCTCTTCGGCTGTGACCTCTTCGTGGGTTACGGTCTTTACTACGTCCGGCCCAGTTACAAACATGTAGGAGCTGTCTTTCACCATAAAGATAAAGTCAGTCATGGATGGTGAGTAAACCGCACCACCGGCACAAGGCCCCATGATCATGGATATCTGCGGGACAACACCAGATGCAAGCACGTTGCGCTGGAATACATCAGCATAGCCGGCAAGTGAATCCACACCTTCTTGAATTCGTGCACCACCTGAGTCGTTCAGACCAACTACTGGAGCACCGACCTTCATGGCCTGATCCATCACCTTGCAGATCTTCTGGGCATGAGCCGCAGAAAGGGATCCACCGAATACAGTAAAATCCTGGCTGAAGACAAATATCAGACGACCGCAGACTGTGCCGTAACCGGTAACAACACCATCTCCTGGTGTACTCTGCTGTTCCATTCCAAAGTCTGTACAGCGATGCTCCATGAACATATCCCACTCTTCAAAACTTCCGGGATCAAGGAACAGCTCTATACGCTCGCGGGCCGTCAGTTTGCCTTTGGCGTGTTGCTTTTCGATACGCGCTTCACCACCACCTAATCTTGCGGCTGATCGCTTTTCGTCTAGCCGACGAATTATCTCCTGCATGTGACTCTCCAGATTAATTCAAATTAGTTTAAGACTGAGTTAGTTTTTTCTGGCCTGGATCAACTCCAGAACCTCGGCCGCAGCCTGTGGAATATTGGTACCTGGTCCATATACTGCTGAGACGCCTGCCTCAAGCAACATATCGTAATCTTGCGGCGGAATTACGCCTCCACAAACCACCAAGACATCTTCGGCACCTTCTTTTTTCAGTGCTGCCATCAATTGGGGAACAAGTGTCTTATGACCAGCAGCCAGTGATGAAACGCCAATCACGTGCACGTCATTCTCTGCTGCCTGTTTCGCTGCCTCTTCAGGAGTCTGAAACAGTGGTCCGATATCAACATCAAATCCAAGATCGGCATAGGCAGTGGCTATAACCTTGGCACCACGGTCGTGTCCATCCTGCCCCATCTTCACCACTAGCATACGGGGGCGACGGCCTTCTTTTTCGGCAAATGCTTCTACTTTTTCTTTGATCATATTGAACCCTTCATCACCCTTGTAGACTCCGCCGTAGACACCAGAGACAGTACGAGTAACAGCACGATGTCTGGCATAGACTTCCTCAAGAGCATCTGATATTTCGCCACCGGTAGCACGTACTCTTGCTGCATTCACTGCCAGAGCAAGCAGGTTTCCGCTTCCGTCTTTAGCTGCCTCGGTGAGCGCATTCAAGGCCTTGCGACATGCCTCTTCATCTCTATCAGCACGTAGTTTTTCCAGGCGCTTTATCTGAGACTCTCGCACTGCGGTGTTATCAATATCCAGAACATCAATCTCTGGCTCAATCTCTGGCTGGTATTTGTTTACGCCGACTATTACCTCTTCACCCCGGTCAATCATGGCCTGTCTGATAGCAGCCGCCTCTTCGATACGTAGTTTCGGCATGCCGGAGATAACGGCTTTGGTCATGCCGCCCAGCTCTTCCACCTCCGCAATAAGTTTACGCGCTTCCTGCACCATGGAGTTTGTGAGACTCTCCACATAGTATGAACCGGCAAGTGGGTCTACAACGTTTGTGATTCCCGTCTCTTCCTGAATCACCAGCTGGGTATTTCGAGCTATCCGCGCGGAGAAGTCTGTTGGTAGGGCCAGAGCTTCATCAAAGGAGTTTGTGTGCAGAGATTGGGTTCCACCAAGCACTGCTGCCATTGCCTCAATGGTGGTACGCATCACATTGTTGTATGGATCACTGGCGGTAAGACTCACGCCGGAGGTCTGGCAATGAGTGCGCAACATGAGAGATTTTTGATCTTTCGGATCAAATAGCTCTTGCATAAGCTCAGCCCACAACAGACGCGCAGCGCGAAGCTTGGAAACTTCCATAAAGAAGTTCATTCCAATAGCAAAGAAGAACGATAGTCTCGGCGCAAACTTATCTACATCCAGCCCCTTTGCAATCGCCGAACGAACATATTCCAGACCGTCTGCAATAGTAAATGCCAGCTCCTGCACACAAGTAGCACCAGCCTCCTGCATGTGATACCCGGAGATGGAGATAGAATTGAACTTAGGCATGTTCTCGGCGGTAAATTCAATAATATCCGACACTATGCGCATGGACGGCTCGGGTGGATATATATAGGTGTTGCGAACCATAAACTCTTTGAGGATGTCGTTCTGCAAAGTGCCGACTAGTTGTTCTGGTTTAACGCCCTGTTCCTCAGCCGCAACTATGTAACTTGCCATCACCGGCAAAACTGCGCCGTTCATTGTCATGGAGACAGAGACCTTTTCTAGCGGGATGCTATCGAACAGGACCTTCATGTCCTCAACTGAATCTATAGCTACGCCTGCCTTGCCCACATCGCCTGTAACCCTTGGATGGTCTGAGTCGTAACCTCGATGAGTCGCCAGATCAAATGCCACGGAAAGACCCTGTTGACCTGCGGCCAGGTTACGTTTATAGAATGCGTTTGACTCTTCGGCCGTGGAAAATCCGGCATATTGACGTACTGTCCAGGGACGTCCCGCATACATGGTTGCCTTTGGGCCGCGCATGAATGGAGCAAATCCAGGAAGGCTGTCGCAGTGAGAAATTCCGTCCAGATCAACAGACGTATACAGAGGCTTTACCTGTATTCCCTCGGGGGTGTTCCAGGTCAGTTCGTCCATAGAACGACCTCGTAATTCCTTTTCGGCAAGTTCGGTCCACTTCTCTAGAGTTGGCTTAAGAAAATCGGCCATAAACTACGACTCCTCAATGGGTAAGCAGTTACCATACTCCGTCTAGACAACGGAGTATGGCACTAGCTTAAAGGTAGTATAAAACTAAGTGATTTATTGTTACTGAGCGTAACCGATGCTGCTTAATGCATCTGCTATCTCATTCAATATAACCGGATCGTCAATAGTGGCAGGAACCTTAAACTCCTGACTGTCGGCTATCTTTTTCATGGTTCCTCGCAGAATTTTGCCAGACCTGGTTTTTGGTAGTCGATCTACCACAATCACCAGTTTGAATGCTGCAACCGGGCCAATCTTCTCTCTGACCATGGCAATACATTCCGCCTTGATCTCATCATGACTCTTATCAACACCCGCTTTGAGTACAACCATCCCCAGAGGAAGCTCACCTTTGAGTGCATCTTCAACACCTATCACGGCACATTCAGCCACATCTGGATGAGCGGCAAGAACCTCTTCCATTCCGCCCGTTGATAGACGGTGCCCCGCTACGTTGATGATGTCGTCGATACGGCTCATGATCCAGAGATAGCCATCCTCATCCTTATATCCAGCATCGCCTGTCAGATAGTAACCATCGTGGTAACTGAGATAAGACTCGACATAACGTTTGTCGTTATTCCACAGAGTCGGAAGGCATCCTGGAGGCATGGGCAGTTTGATCATGATGCTACCGATATCTCCCGGAGCAACATCCTCACCATTGGAATCCAGTACTCGTACGTCATATCCAGGCACACACTTTGACGGTGATCCGGGCTTAACCGGCAGTTGCTCGATGCCCATGCAGTTGGAGGCAATACCCCAGCTGGTCTCAGTCTGCCACCAGTGATCGATAACCGGCACGCCAAGATGTTCTTCAGCCCAGTGCAGGGTATCTGGATCGCAGCGCTCGCCAGCAAGGAACAGGGTGCGGAAATTACTCAGATCGTAATCCTTGACCAACTTACCTTCTGGATCCTCACGCTTGATTGCACGAAACGCCGTAGGGGCAGTAAACATCACACTGCAATTGTGCTCTGAGATTACACGCCAGAAAGCACCAGGATCCGGCGTTCCAACAGGCTTGCCTTCATACACGATTGTGGTGCAGCCGTGTAGTAGTGGCGCATAAACAATATAAGAGTGACCTACAACCCAACCCACATCTGATGCTGCCCAGTAGACCTCGCCTGGTTCAACGTTATAGATGTTCTTCATGCTCCACTTCATGGCAACGGCATGGCCGCCATTGTCGCGCACAACACCTTTTGGAATTCCGGTAGTGCCAGATGTGTAGAGTATGTAGAGTGGATCAGTTGCGGCTACGGGAACACAATCAACAGGCTCAGCAGCGGCATACTCATTCTCCCAATCAAGATCACGACCTTCAAGCAAATCAGCAGTAAGCTGAGGACGCTGCAAGATTACAGTGTGGTCTGGTTTATGACTGGACAGCTCAATCGCTTCGTCTAAAAGTGGTTTGTAAGCAATAACCTTTTTAACTTCTATTCCACATGATGCAGACAAAACAACCTTTGGCTTTGCATCATCAATGCGTGTTGCGAGCTCTTTCGCCGCAAAGCCGCCAAACACAACTGAATGAACAGCACCGATCCTGGCGCAGGCCAGCATAGCAACAACCGTCTCCGGGACCATTGGCATATAGATAAGTACCCGGTCGCCCTTGGTGACTCCATGGCGAACCAATACACCAGCAAATCTTGCAACCCAATCCTTTAGTTCACTATAGGTAATAACTCTCTTGGTATCAGTGACAGGGCTATCGTAGATCAAGGCCGCTTGCTCAGCTCGACCTTTCTCTACATGGCGATCCACAGCGTTGTAACAGGTGTTTAATTCTGCGCCCTGAAACCAACGGTAAAAAGGTTTATTTGAGTCGTCCAGAACCTTATCCCAAGGCTTGTACCAATCTATCTCAGCAGCTGCTTCGGCCCAAAAACCTTCGGGATCCTCCATAGAACGTGCATACTCTTTTTCGTAGCTCATAGTTTCTGCTCTTTTATTTAGTGGTCCAAAAAAATTGATGGTTGGCAAATTGTGCATCTACCATACTATTAATAATTTAACTGGCAAAGGTTTTTTACTATTGGTTATTTCAATTTATAAACCCAAGCCTGACGATACAACAACAATGGTTATACGTGATTATTTATAGAGCTTTTGGAATGTATTTACCAGAACAACATGGGGAAAAGAGCATATGGCAACAAAAAAGGGCTTCCACTTCAGGGAGCCCTTTAATAGATCGACGCCTAATTTATAGTGTTATTTAGCTTAGTGCAGAGCTACACAGCGCCAACAGGCCTGCCGGAAAAAGACCAAGACCCAACATAGACAGGCCATTTACGGTCAGCAGTACTTGTGCATCCATACCGACTGGGGCCAGGGGGGCATCGTCGACCGGCTTGTCAAAATACATGATCTTGACGATGCGGATGTAATAGTAGGCACCTATTATTGAGAAGAATACGCCATACAGAGCGATCCATACCATATCAACCCGTATAACTGCATCCAGTACGAACAGTTTGGCGAAGAATCCAACGGTCGGTGGCACGCCAGCCATGGAGAACATAAGAAGCATCATCATGGCAGCATACCATGGGCTACGATCATGCAGACCCTTATAGTCATCCAGCATATCAGCCTCGAATCCTCTGCGACTGAGTATGATTACAATACCAAAAGCGCCCAATGCCATAATTGCATAGACGATGGTGTAGAACATGGCGGCGGTATAGCCTTCCTGGGTTCCTGCTAGCAGCCCAAGGAGAATAAATCCGACATGAGAAATAGTTGAGTAGGCCAACATGCGTTTTATGTTGGTCTGAGCAATTGCAATCACATTACCTGTAGCCAGAGACAATACTGACATAATTATCAGCATCTGTTGCCAATCTGCCTGTAGCGATCCAAGACCGTCGACCAGCATGCGCATGGCCAGAGCAAAGGCGGCAAGCTTTGGGGCGCTACCGATAAACATAGTCACAGGGGTCGGTGCGCCATGATAGACATCTGGTACCCACATGTGGAAAGGAACTGCACCCAGCTTAAAGGAAAGGCCGATAACAACAAATACCAGACCAAATACAAGCACTATGTCGTTCATACCTGTAGTAGTCATTGCCTTGGCAACTTCTGGGAACACGATTGATCCAGTCGCACCGTATATCATCGATATGCCATACAGCAGCATTCCTGATGCGATAGCACCAAGTACGAAGTACTTCATCGCAGCTTCTGAACCTGACTTTGACTCACGGTTGAATGCAACCAAGGCATACAGAGAAAGTGACAGTAGTTCCAGACCGAGATAGATGGTAAGGAAGCTGTTAGCAGAAACCATGATCATCATGCCAAGAACAGCAAAAAGACCAAGGGTGTAATACTCACCTTTAAACAGGTCACGATCGCGCAGATAGTCTTTTGAGTAAAGGAAAGCACCTGCACTGATCAGGCAGATAGCGGTCTTGAGCAGATCACTCATGGGATCTCGGATAACGCTGTTATCAAAGATCACCTGCGTCTCTGAACTGCCAACGGCTATGGTCAATCCTGCTGCTATCAGCAGAGTTATCTGGGCCAGCGCATAACTGATGATGCGTTGCTCATCTTTCAGAAAGAGATCAACAACCAGGACCACACAAGCCATGGTGAGGAGAAAGACCTCTGGCAGGACCGGTATCAGACTGGACATTTCAAATTGCATTGATACTCACCAATTCCGTAATGTTTCGGGTCAGAGCTTTGACACGATAATATGCTTCAACAGATTCTCTATGGACGCGTCCATAACCTCTACCAGAGGTGCCGGCCATAGGCCGAGAACCAGTACTGCTACTGCCAGAGAACCAAGTACCAGCAGTTCGCGGCGATTGATATCTTCCAGGGCTGCCACATTCTCATTTGCCACTTCGCCAAACATTACCCGCTTAACCATCCATAGGGTATAGGCTGCGCCAAGAATCAAGGTTGTAGCTGCCAGGAACGCAAACCAGAAGTCGGCGCGGAAACTGGCCAGGATCACCATGAACTCGCCTACGAACCCTGATGTTCCAGGAAGCCCGGCATTTGCCATGGCAAAAAACACCATTAGGCCGCCAAAGATCGGCATCGTATGAACAACACCACCATAATCACCAATCTCACGGCTGTGCATGCGGTCATACAGAACGCCTACACATAGGAACATCGCGGCTGAGATAAAGCCATGGGACACCATCTGCACCATGCCGCCTTCCATACCCAGGATTGCGCCACTGGCGGTATCTGAACTCTTGGCGATCATGAACACGATGAAGAAACCCAGAGTTACAAAGCCCATGTGTGCAATAGATGAATAAGCGATAAGCTTCTTCATATCCTTCTGCACCAATGCCACAAAGCCAATGTAAACCACGGCTATCAGAGACATGGTAATAAGTAACCAATCAAGACTGCTGCTGGCATCAGGTGTAATAGGCAGACTGAAACGCAGGAAGCCGTAACCACCAATCTTCAACATAATTGCAGCCAGGATCACGGAGCCACCTGTAGGTGCCTCAACGTGAGCATCAGGCAGCCAGGTGTGAACTGGCCACATTGGCACCTTCACAGCAAAGGCCATGAGGAATGCAATAAAGATAAGAATCTGTTCGGTCAGGGTCAGCTTCAGGGTGTGGAACGCCAGAATGTCGAAGCTGCCTGACTTAAAGTACATATAGATCAGCGCTACTAGCATGAACACTGAGCCGAAGAATGTATAGAGGAAGAACTTGATAGTTGCGTAAACGCGATTTGGTCCACCCCAAACACCGATGATAAGGAACATCGGAATCAGCATGGCTTCCCAGAACACGTAGAACAGCATGGCGTCCAGAGAACTGAACACGCCAACCATAACGCCTTCCATGATCAGGAATGCAGCCATGTATTGTGACGGCTTGTACTGGATAACTTCCCAGCCGGCGATAATTACAAAAACCGTAATAAAAGTAGTCAGGACAATCAGCGGCATGGAAATACCGTCAACACCAAGGTAATACTCGACCTTGAACAGTGGTATCCACATGGACTTCTCTACAAACTGCATTTCTGCAGTTGAGATATCAAATCCAGACCATAGCGGCAAACTAACTAAAAAGGTCAGAATCGCAACCGTCAAAGCCGTCCAGCGGGTCACATTGGCCTTTTTATCTCCACTGGCAAGCACCAGTACACCACCGATAATCGGTAACCAGATAATCAAGCTGAGGATAGGCAGATCAAACATTCAGTGCGTCCTTCCTAATAGTCTTCACAGACCCTAAAAAAACATGAACCAGGTCAGCAGAACTAGCAGACCCAGAATCATGGCAAAAGCGTAATGGAATAGATAACCGGTCTGAATGTTTCTGACCAGAGCCGCGAACCTTCCAACATTGTTGGCTGAACCATTGATGATAATCTCATCGATTAACTTGGCATCACCCTTCTGCCAGAAGAACGTTCCGATACCACGGCTGCCTCCGGCAAAGACAAATTGATAGACTTCATCGAAGAAATACTTCTTGTCCAGAAGAGTGTAAATAGGTGAAAACAGACTCTTGATCTTGTCTGCAATGCTTGGCTTTATCATATAGATAAACCAGGCCACGAACAGACCGCCCATGGCAAGATAGAACGGCAGGGTCATATAGAAATGTCCAAGCATACCGTTGCCGCCATCCACTGATTTGGCCAGGGCACCCAGGGTGTCATGCTCAGGCAATACGTGAATAGCGCTACCGAACCAGTCACCAAAAATCATTGAATCAACGGTGAAATAGCCGATGAATACCGACGGTATAGCCAGCAGGATCAGAGGTATGGTCACAACCTTAGGTGATTCATGCAGATGCTCTTTAGCATGCTCATCACGCGGGCCTTTACCGTGGAATACCAGGAAGAACATGCGGAAACTGTAAAGTGCAGTTACAAAGACACCACCAACAACCATTACATAGGCATAGCCTGAACCTGCGATAGTTGAGTGATGTACTGCTTCAATGATCGCGTCCTTGGAGAAGAAACCTGAGAAACCTGGGAAGCCGATCAGAGCCAGAGAGCCTAAAAGCGCAGTAATCCAGGTTTTAGGCATGTACTTACGAATACCACCCATCTTACGGATGTCCTGCTCGTGGTGCATACCGATGATTACGGAACCTGCAGCTAAGAACAACAGTGCCTTGAAGAAGGCGTGGGTCATCAGGTGGAAGATGCCAGCTGCGTATGCAGAGACGCCCAGGGCCACCATCATGTAACCAAGCTGAGACAAAGTAGAGTAAGCAACAACACGTTTGATGTCGTTCTGAACTATGCCGATCAAACCAGTAAACATTGCTGTGGTCGCACCAATCACCAATACAAAGGTAAGTGCGGTTTCAGACAGCTCATATATAGGTGACATGCGAGCCACCATGAATACGCCAGCGGTTACCATGGTTGCGGCATGGATCAGTGCTGAGATCGGGGTCGGGCCTTCCATTGAGTCAGGCAGCCACACATGCAGTGGAACCTGGGCTGATTTACCCATGGCACCAATGAACAGCAGAATGCCGATGACGGACATCAACGACCATTCGGTATTTCCGAAGATCTGAATCTTGGTATCTACCAGTCCTGGAACTGCCTTGAAAACCTCAGCGTAATCCAGGCTGTTGGTGTACATGGCAACTGCGGCAATACCCAGGATGAAACCGAAGTCACCAACACGGTTAACCAGGAAGGCCTTCATATTGGCAAAGATTGCTGTTGGACGTACTGACCAGAAACCGATCAACAGATATGAAACCAGGCCTACAGCTTCCCAACCGAAGAACAGCTGCAGAAAGTTATTGGACATAACCAGCATCAGCATGGAGAAGGTAAACAGTGAGATATAGCTGAAGAAACGCTGATAGCTGTTCTTTCCAGCCAGACTATCTTTAGGCCAGTTATCTTCATCATGGGCCATGTAGCCGATGGTATATATATGGATACAGAAAGAGACGAAGGAGACAACACAGATCATCACTGCTGTGAGGTGATCTACCAGAAAACCAACTTCCATTTTCAGACCATCACTGACCATCCAGGTGTAAACAGCACCGTTAAATACCTGATTATCACCAGTGATAAAACCATAGAGGACATATATGGAAAGTGCGGCAGCGATACCAACACCAGAACTGGTAACCCAGTGAGCTCCAGCACGACCGATCTGCCCACCCCAGAACCCAGCGATGATTGCACCGACAAGTGGGGATAGAACTATTAATAGATAAATATTTTCCATGCTTAGCCCTTAAGAGTATCCAGGTCAGCAACGTTAATCGTGCGCCGGTTACGGAACAACACCATTAAGATGGCCAGGCCGATGGCCGCTTCAGCCGCTGCAACAGTTAGGATAAAAAACACAAACACCTGTCCCGCCGTATCGCCAAGGAAATGAGAAAAAGCGATGAAGTTGATGTTTACTGCAAGCAGCATCAACTCGACACACATCAGGATAATGATGAGGTTCTTCCGATTAAGGAATATTCCAGCAATGCTCAGAGAGAACAGAATTGCAGCCAGGACCAGATAGTCGGAGAGAGCAATCATCGTTTAATCCCCATCTTCGGTTCTGACGGCATCTTTACAACACGCACCCTATCTATCCCCTTCTTAACACTAACCTGATGCGATTGGTTTTGAGATTTGGTCCCAGGACGTTTGCGCATAGTCAGGCCGATAGCAGCGATAATCGCCACCAGCAAAATGACTGCGGCAATCTCAAACTGATACATATAGACAGTGTACAGAACACTACCTAGAGCCTCTGTATTGTTATAATCCGCGGCGGCAGGTGCAGGTGCTGCAAACAGATCCAGACCAAAAGTGCCTGGCCCCACTGCAATAAACATCTCCAATACCATCACGACAACAATCAGGATGCCGACTGGAAGATTCCGCATAAAACCAGCACGCATAGTGGCTACATCCACATCCAGCATCATCACTACGAACAGGAACAGAACCATCACCGCGCCCACGTAGACAAGTACCAGCACAATGGCCAGAAATTCCGCCTCTGCCAGAAGCCAGATACCAGCGCTGGAAAAGAATGCGAGCACCAGAAACAGTGCTGAATGCACTGGGTTACGGCGCGTAATCACCATCGTGGCAGCAAACACCAGAATGGCAGCGAAAACGTAGAATAAGAATTTCTCAAACGTCATCTGTTATTCCAATCAGTCATTACCGGTACTTGGCCTGGGCATCAAGATCAGCCGTAATCTGGTCTTTTCTCTCTTCGCCAATAGCCAGGAGTTGATCCTTGGTTATAATATTTTCACCTCGATTCTCGAAGTGATAGTCAGATACTCTTGTCTGAATAATCGCATCTACCGGACATGCTTCTTCGCAATAACCACAGTAAATACACTTAAACAGGTCAATGTCATATCTGGTTGTACGACGGGAACCATCGTCTTCACGTGGTCCAGTCTCAATAGTGATAGCCAATGCAGGACATACGGCTTCACACAATTTACAACCGATGCAACGCTCTTCACCATCGTCATATCTTCGCAGGGCATGTAGCCCACGGAAACGCGGCGACATAGGAGCCCGCTCTTCCGGATATTGAATGGTAAATTTCTTACGCCACAGATAACTACCTGTCAGACGCATACCCTTAAACATCTCGAGCAGAAAAAGACTCTTGATATAGTTGCGCAGACCCTTCATCTGTTACTCCGCTTCAGAACTTGATATGTGAAAATCATCTTCATTTCGTCAAGTCCTTAATCAAACCAAACTGGCAATTCAAAGACCACGGCAAATCCAACAACCAGAATCCAGACTATGGTGATTGGAATAAACACCTTCCATCCCAACCGCATGATTTGGTCATAACGGTAGCGCGGGAAGGTAGCGCGCAGCCAGAGAAAGAAGAACCCAACAAACGCGGTCTTTGCAAACAGCCAGATAAACCCTGGCACCCAGTCAAACAATGGACCCAGAACCGGCAGACCCTGGAAAGGTGATAACCAGCCACCAAGAAACATGATTACGGTCAAAGCCGAAATTAGAATCATGTTGGCGTATTCACCCAGGAAAAAGACCGCAAACGGCATCCCGGAATACTCAACATGAAAACCAGCAACGATCTCAGACTCACCCTCTGCCACATCAAACGGGGCACGGTTGGTCTCAGCCACACCGGAGATAAAATAGATCAGAAACAGTGGCAACAACGGCAACCAGAACCAGCTGAACAACCCAGCATCGCCCTTCTGAGCATTAACAATCTCACCAAGGTTAAGGCTGCCTGCAGCAACCAGAACACCAACCAGGGCAAAGCCCATAGCAATCTCGTAAGAAACGATCTGTGCGGCCGAACGCATGGCTCCAAGAAATGCATACTTGGAGTTGGATGCCCAACCAGCGATCAAGACGCCATACACACCCACAGAAGCCAGAGCCAATATATAGAGTAGGCCTGCGTTTACGTCAGCCAGGACCAGACCTGGGCTGAACGGGAAAACCGCCCAAGCTGCAAGGGCCGGACCGAGTGTCAGCATAGGCGCAATCAGAAACAGCAGTTTGTTGGCCTGTGACGGAAGGATGATCTCTTTGAACATCAACTTCACAGCATCTGCTATAGGCTGGAGCCAACCTTTTGGACCAACCCGGTTGGGGCCAACCCGCATCTGCATGTAACCGATCAGTTTACGCTCTGCATAGGTAAAGTAGGCAACACACAGCATGAGCGGAAGCACAATAATAACAATATGCACCAGAATCTGAACGAGCTGAAAACTCCAAACCCACAAAACAAATTCCCAGAGACTATTTATAAAATCCATCGGTTTATGCCTTCTCCAGGGTCACTTCGCCAAACTGTCCACCCAGGGTTTCGCTACCAGCCAAGCCAGCACATACCCGAACGCTGCCGTCCGCTACCCCTGAATCTATTTCCACAGGCAAGACTGCCCGATTACCATTCTGAATTACCGCGGCACTATCACCATCAGCAAGTCCTGCCTTGGCAGCCTCGCTTGGATTGATACGAATGGCTGCTGATATTGCATCTGATGTCTGCTGCAAAGCAGGAGCGCGGCGTACCATGGCGTCAGTCGCATAAATAGGCACATCACCAATACGTGTCAGACCAGAACCGGACAGCTTGCGCTCTTCATTCAGATTACCGGCAACGCTGTTATCCAGCTGTTTGCCTTCTGCTTCCTGTTGCGCTTCTTTCAGCACGTCCTGAGAGCTAGTCTGTTCAAAACCATCCACATCCAAAAGATTGCCCATCACTCGCAGAATCTTCCATGCTGGTCTGGCCTCACCCATAGGTGTAACCACACCGGAGAATGACTGCCATGTGCCATCAACATTTACATATGTGCCTGATGTCTCAGCAAAACCTGCCATTGGTAGCAATACGTCGGCAGCAGACTCAAGTGATGCACTGCTATAGGCTGTGAGTGCAACTACGAAATCTGCCTTATCAAATGCTGCCTGTGCCTGTGCAGGATTCCAAAGATCGCTACCAGGCTCAATCCCCATCAGGAGATAGCCTTTACAAGGCTGTTCCAGCATAGAGCTTGCGTTCAGACCGGACTGAGGCATTGCCCCGACCAGACTTGCGCCCGTGCTATTAGCAGCTTCAGCTATAAAACCGAGATTCGCTCCACTGGCCTTTGCAATCTCGTCTGCCAGCGCAATCAGTATGGTGTAATCTGGGTGGGCGCTGGCCAGTTTGCCAAGCATTACAACAGCAGAATCTGCCTGTTTTAGTTGTGATGCTACAGCTTCATGTTCGGCCTTAACCTCGGCTGTATCTATAACTGCACCGCTGGCACCGAGCGCCTTGGCAATTGCAGCAAGATCGTCAACCATTGCAGTAGGTGCGCTAATAAGCTGTTCTGCACGATAGTTGAGATCATACTTCAGAGGGTTCAGATAACTGATGCTGGCACCATTCAAGGCGGCCTTGCGAATACGATGCCCCAAGATCGGTTGATCTTTACGTGGGTTTGCACCTACCAGCAGAGCTGCATCGATATTTTCAATCTCTTCTATAGTTATGCCTAACCAAGGATGGCTTGGCTGACCACTTCTGAAATCAGACTGACGCAGCCTGAAATCAATATTGTCACTTCCCAAACCACGTACCAGCTTCTGAGCCAGGAACAGCTCTTCGACGGTTGAGTTTGGCGATACCAGAGCAGCAGACTCAGCACCGGCAGACTTCAACCCTGTGGCAACCGCCTGCAGAGCTGTGTCCCAATCGGTCTCGCGCCACTTACCGTTCTCTTTGATCATGGGAACGGTCAGGCGATCGTCGCTATACATGCCCTGATAGCTGAAGCGGTCACGATCTGAAATCCAGCATTCGTTTACTGCTTCATTTGTTCTTGGATGTATCCGCATGACGCGGTTGTCGCGCACGTGGATGTGTATGTTTGAGCCAACCGCATCGTGTGGGGCAACGCTGTCAGATTGAATCAGCTCCCAGGCACGCGCTTGATAGCGGAACGGTTTGGATGTCAGAGATCCAACCGGGCATATATCTATCATGTTGCCGGAGAGTTCTGAGTCGATGGTATTCTCTACATAGGTGCCGATCTTCATATATTCGCCACGACCGGTAGCACCCATCTCGCGGATACCTGCAATCTCAGCACTGAAACGTACACAGCGTGTACAGTGGATGCAGCGGGTAAAGTTGGTCTCGATCAGAGGGCCAATATACTTCTTAGGGACTATGCGTTTGTTCTCAACAAAGCGGGTCACGTCACTGCCGTAGGCCATGGAGACATCCTGTAACTCACACTCGCCGCCCTGATCGCAGATCGGGCAATCCAGAGGGTGGTTGATCAGGAGGAATTCCATTGTCCCCTTCTGAGCCGCAAGGGCCATTGGAGATTTCGTTTGGACCTTCATACCATCCATTACGGATGTTGCACAGGCAGGGATAGGCTTCGGAACCTTCTCCACCTCTATCAGACACATACGGCAGTTGGCCGAAACCGACAGCTTGTTGTGATAACAGAAGCGAGGGATGTCGATACCTGCCTGATCAGCAACATCGATAAGCATAGCGCCAGCCTTAGCCTTTAGCTCCTGGCCGTCAACCTCGATGGTAACCATTGAATCTTCAGTCATCGCAACTCAATCTCTGCTTGCTGGAGTACCCGTTGTGGTACGCCAAAATTACTTTACGTTTATGTGCCGTCCCTGGTTTGGCTACATGCCTTTTCTATCCCCGACCAGCTATCCTTTGCCGACCATAATATCTGTTGGCGTTTACGCCTTAACCAGACACTTCTTGTTTTCTATGTGGTACTCGAACTCTTCACGGAAGTGTTTCAGCATGCCATTTACTGGCATTACGGCGGCATCACCCAGTGCGCAGATAGTACGTCCGGCAATGTTCTTGCCAACGCTTAGGAGAAGATCCAAATCTTCTTGTCTGCCCTCGCCTTTTTCTATCCTGCTAATTACACGATAGAGCCAACCTGTACCTTCACGGCATGGTGTGCACTGACCGCAGGACTCTTCATGATAAAAGTAAGACATACGCTCCAACAGCTTGACCATGCAGACGCTATCATCAATCACAACAACCGCACCCGATCCAAGCATGGATCCGGCCTTGGCTATGCTGTCGTAATCCATGTTCAATTGCATCATCTCGTCACCTGGAATTACCGGTGCGGAGCAACCACCTGGAATTACTGCCTTTAGTTTCTTTCCATCCTGCATACCACCTGCCATCTCAAGCAGCTCAGCAAACGGGATACCCAGAGATACTTCAAACACGCCTGGGTTCTTAACTGCGCCAGATACAGCAAACAGCTTGGTACCTGCACTATTCTCAACACCAAGACCCTTGAACCAATCACCGCCGTTTTTCAGGATTATCGGCACTGAACTCAGTGTTTCTGTGTTGTTTATTACGGTTGGGCCGCCATACAGACCGTAGTGAGCTGGAAACGGTGGCTTAAAGCGCGGCTGTCCCTTCTTACCCTCAATTGACTCGAGCAGTGCGCTCTCCTCACCGCAGATGTAAGCGCCTGCGCCAAGGTGGGAATGTATGTCGTAACTAAAATCGGAACCCAGGATTTTGTCTCCCAGGTAACCAGCGGCACGGGCCTCTTCCAGAGCGGCTTCAAAGCGCTCGTACGGTTCCCAAAATTCGCCGCGGATGTAGTTGTAACCAGCGGCCGCGTCGATAGCGTATCCGCAGATAATCATGCCCTCGATCAGCTGATGTGGGTTATAACGCAGAATATCACGATCCTTGAATGTTCCAGGCTCGCCCTCGTCAGAGTTACAGACAACGTATCTGTTGGCCTCTGAATTGCGATTGATAAAACTCCACTTCAGACCGGCTGGGAAACCAGCACCACCACGACCACGCAGACCGGAATCTTTTACCTGCTCGATCACCTCTTCTGGAGTGACCTTTTCCTGTAGAAGCTTGGTCAGAACCTCGTAACCACCACGGCTCTTATACTGCTCCAGCGTCCAGGGCTGGTCCAGGTCCATATTTCGGAAACAGACTTCATTCGCCATAGCGTTTACTCCAGCCCGTCCAGAATCTCATCGACCTTTTCCGGTGCCAGATTCTCATAATATTCTTTGCCGATCTGCATCATCGGTGCGCCACCACAGGCACCCAGGCACTCGACTTCTTTAAGGGTAAACTTGTTATCTTCTGTAGTCTGACCCAGCTTTACACCCAACTTTCCTTCCAGGTGATCGACGATCTTTTCTGATCCGTTGATCATGCAAGAGATGTTGGTGCATACGCAGACCTTGTGCTTACCAACTGGCTTCAGCTCATACATGGAATAGAAGGTAGCAACCTCATATACAGAGATTGGTGGCATATCCAGGTATGCGGCAACATCATCCATGATCTCAGTTGTAAGCCAACCGCCATTCTCATCCTGCATAATGGTCAGTGCAGCCATTACAGCAGACTGCTTCCAACCTGCAGGATATTTTGCAATCCACTTATCTATCTGGGCCCGAATCTCTGGAGTGAACAGATTGCTCTTGTCCTCCAGAGGGGTCACGGTGGTCATTGGTTCGCTCTTGAAACCCATCAGCGGTCAATCTCCCCAAATACGATATCCATGGTACCGATCACGGTTACCACGTCAGCCAACATGTGCCCTTTTACCATCTCATTCATTGCAGAGATATGGACAAATCCAGGAGCTCTGATCTTGAGACGGAACGGTTTGTTGGCACCATCTGAAACGATGTAGCAGCCAAACTCGCCTTTAGGGGCTTCCACTGCGGCGTATGCTTCTCCCTCTGGTACGCAGTAGCTTTCTGTGAACTGTTTAAAATGGTGAATCAAACTTTCCATGTTATTTTTCATGTCCTCACGCTTCGGTGAGGCGACCTTGTTATCATCAACGATAACCGGGCCAGGATTCTCTCGCAGCCACTTCACGCACTGCTGGATTATACGGGTTGACTGGCGCATCTCTTCGATACGTACCAGATAACGATCGTAGCAGTCGCCATTAACACCAACAGGAATGTCGAAGTCCAGCTTGTCATATGCAGCATATGGCTGTTTCTTACGTAGATCCCACTCGATACCGGAACCACGAAGCATCGGCCCACTGAAGCCTCTCTGCAAAGCGCGCTCTGGAGACACCACGCCAATATCAACCAGACGCTGTTTCCAGATGCGGTTGTCAGTCAAAAGTGTTTCGTACTCGTCGACCAGACCAGGGAAACGGTTGGCAAAATCTTCAATGAAATCAAGCAGCGAACCTTCACGCTTCTCGTTCAGACGACTAAGGTCCTTGGCATTGCGGAATTTGCTTGCTTCGTACTTTGGCATTACATCCGGCAGATCCCGATAGACACCACCAACTCGATAGTAGGCAGCATGCATACGTGCGCCTGAAACCGCCTCGTAAACATCAATCAGATCTTCTCTCTCGCGGAAGGCGTAGAGGAATACAGTCATGGCACCGACATCAAGGGCGTGGGTACCCAACCACAGCAGGTGATTCAGAATTCTTGTAATCTCATCGAACATGCAGCGGATGTACTGTGCGCGTTCTGGTACTTCCAATCCCATCAGCTTCTCAATTGAAGCTACATAACCATGTTCGTTACACATCATGGACATGTAGTCCAAACGATCCATATAAGGTATGGACTGATTGAAGGTCTTAGACTCAGCCAGCTTTTCTGTTCCGCGATGCAACAGACCAACATGTGGATCGGCGCGTTCGATTACTTCGCCGTCCATCTCCAACACCAGTCGCAGCACACCGTGGGCGGCCGGATGTTGTGGTCCAAGGTTCAGGGTGTAATTTTGAATTTCAGGCATTGGCGCAGTCCTACTGTTCCGGCTCTTCAGCCAATGGACGGTTATCATCTCGAATCACTCGCGGCATCTGGGTGCGCGGCGGGATTGTAACTGGCTGATAGATAACGCGACGCTGTTCCGGGTCATAGCGCATCTCGACATGTCCGCTAAGCGGAAAATCTTTACGCAGTGGGTGTCCAACAAAACCGTAGTCGGTGAGAATGCGACGCAGATCAGGATGCCCTTTGAACAAAATTCCAAACATGTCAAAGGCTTCGCGCTCAAACCAGTCTGAAGAGTTCCAAATATCAATAACCGAATCAACAATTGGATGTTCGGTTTCGACAAACACCTTCAGACGAACACGGTGATTTAATGATACTGACAACAAGTGGTATACAGCAGCAAAACGATCAGAACCAGACTCACTTAATTCAGAGTTGTTCTTCTCAACACCACGACCAAAACCAGTAGCAGATGCTTCTTTTGTCACCCACTCTGATTTGCCGTAGTCGGCATAGTCAACTCCGCAGATATCAATAATCTCTGTGAACTGGAATTTTTCATCATCGCGAAGCTGGGTGGCAATATCCAAAAGCTGTTCGCGCGGGACCACCATGGTGATTTCGCCCAAGGCGATCTTTAATTCGCAGCCTTTTGCTTCGAACTGCTCTCGCAGGTTGTCCGCTAATGCGTCCAACCTCTGTTCGGGTGTTATCTGGACGGAATCATTCATGAAAATCTATACCTGCCGGGCAATAGTATTCGTGCGTTTTATTTTCTCTTGTAGTTGGTTTATGCCAAACAACAGAGCTTCAGGCGTTGGTGGACAACCTGGTACGTAGACATCTACTGGCACCACGCGATCACAACCACGTACCACAGAGTAGGAATAGTGATAGTAGCCGCCGCCATTTGCGCATGATCCCATTGAGATTACCCAGCGTGGCTCTGCCATCTGGTCATATACTTTGCGCAGGGCTGGGCCCATCTTATTAGTAAGGGTGCCAGCTACGATCATCACATCTGACTGACGTGGGCTTGGGCGAAAGATTATGCCAAAGCGGTCAATATCATAACGAGCAGCGGCCGCGTGCATCATCTCAACAGCACAGCAGGCCAGACCGAAGGACATTGGCCAGAGTGATCCGGTACGGGCCCAATTAATAAGTTTATCGGCAGTGGTGGTTATCACTCCCTCTTTGAGTATGCCTTCTACTCCCATTCCAGCGCCCCTTTCTTCCACTCATATATGAAACCGACAACCAGGACACCAAGGAACATCACCATGGCGAGCATACCCACCATGCCGATCTTATCGAGCACTACTGCCCATGGAAATAGGAATGCGATTTCTAGATCGAAGATGATAAATAGGATTGCGACGAGGTAGTATCGTACATCGAACTTCATGCGGGCATCTTCAAATGCCTCGAAGCCACACTCGTATGGTGACAACTTCTCGCTATCTGGACGACGAGTCCCCAGTACGAAACCGAGGGTGATCATTACGACTCCAACGGCTATACCAACCGCTAGGAACACAAGGACAGGCAGGTAGTTCCCCAACATTATCTACGTCTTCCTCTCCGGCTAATCTTTGAGTTATATATTTATGTATTTCTGGATAAAAATATGGCAAGGAGTCTAGAGCGGTACACCAATCGTGTCAAGTCGGAGACAAATATAATTTTTTTTCTTTTTCAATCAGTTACATATTTTTTAATTAAGTATTAGCTAATGTATTTATTGGCTAATTAAGCCACGAAAGGCGATATATTTCTCATTGGCATAAGCCATTGAAAAATGAAGAAAACAGAATAGTTAACCCACTTTTTTTATGTCGTGGATGACGATACATAATTAATTGATATAGATTAATTCCGCACAAAAAAGCGCCCTCCAAATGGAAGGCGCTTTAGTAAATGGTGCCGATGGCCGGACTCGAACCGGCACGGGTCGCCCCACACGCCCCTCAAGCGTGCGTGTCTACCAATTTCACCACATCGGCTGTTTTAAATCTTTACTTGGGTATATTAGGAAGATCACTAGCTGCCTCTTCCTTACTATCGCTACCAGGTATTACAATCGACTCCTTGGGAGGTGCCACCGCAGGGACCTCTATCTTGTTACTTTCAGTGGCAACACTAGTTTCGACCCCGTCCATCAGGCTTTTTTTCTCTGTTGTCTGCATGGAATACCAAGCCATGCCAAGACTGGTCACAAAAAATGCTGCAGCCAATACGGCCGTTACACGGCTAAGAAAATTCCCGGAACCAGCCGCACCAAATACGGTTGCGGAGGCTCCGCTACCAAATGCTGCACCGGCGTCTGCGCCTTTTCCGTGCTGAATGAGTACTAATCCAATCAGCCCTATGGCGATAAACAGGTGTACTACGATCAGGATTGTTTGCATGTCCTATCCTACTAAATTAATGGTCGCTGGCTATTGTTACCGCAACCTATGAATTCGCCGCTTTACAGATCTCAAGAAAATCTGCAGCCTTTAGCGCTGCTCCACCTATCAAGCCACCATCGATATCCGGCTTGGAGATTAGCTCCGCCGCATTTGACGGCTTCATGCTACCGCCATACAAAATACGTACTTTCTCTGCTATCGCAGAATCATACTGCGCAATAATTCCACGAATAAATTCGTGTACCTGCTGCGCCTGTTCAGGTGTAGCCGTTTTCCCTGTACCTATGGCCCAAACCGGCTCATATGCGATAACTCCAGCTTCCAATGCGCCAACACCACAGTGCTTTATTACTGCATTCAGCTGCCTTTGTACCACCTGTTCAGTAGCATTTTGTTCACGCTCTGCCAGGGTCTCACCAATACAGAGTATCGGCTTCAGGCCCGCTTCCATTGCCATTCGGTATTTCTCAGCAACCTGCTGGTCTGTCTCAGCGTGATAATCGCGTCGTTCAGAATGGCCAATGATCACATATTTGCAACCATAGTCTACCAACATCTGTCCTGAGACCTCGCCGGTGTAGGCACCACTCTCATATAGAGAAAGGTCCTGTCCACCCCAGCTAATCTTAGAACCATGCAATTGGCCCTGAACCTCTGGGATATACACATAGGGAGGACAGACGACAACTTCAGCATCTGTTACCTGTTGAATCCCTTCTCGTATCCCGTTTAGCAGCTCAAAAACGCTCTCACGGGAACCGTTCATCTTCCAGTTACCAGCTACCAGCGGTCGGCGCATACAGATCTCCCTACCAGAAAAATCAAGCGCGCCATGTTACCCGCCAGCGCTATTAAAATCAACGTATTCCAACCCGTTTAATGGGACTGGGTCAGTTTATGCGCATCAGGCACAGCGCCACTTAAGAACATGGTTCAGATCGCTGAAGGCGCTCCAAATAGGTAAAGCCTGCACCTGCTGCTTCGCGCTAATCCAGCAGATGACTCACTAAGCCGTCCGCCAACTTTGGTTCAAACCAGGTTGACTTTGGAGGCATAACCTCTCCTGCATCTGCCACTGCCATCAGGGCTTCCATTGACGTTGGGTACAAAGCGAACGCCACGGCCATCTCACCGCTGTCCACACGCTTCTCCAAACCTTCCAGCCCACGTATACCACCAACAAAATCGATGCGTTCGTCACGTCGTGGATCGGAGATTCCAAGCAGTGGATCAATAAGTTCATTTGCCAGCAGACTTACATCCAGACTTGCTACCGGATCACTTGGGATGCGTGACTTATCAAGATTCAAGCCGTACCATTTGCCATCCAGGTACATACCAAACTCTGCGGTGGTAGCTGGCTTAAACTGGGTTGCGCTTTCAGTCAGAGTAAAGCGTTCTGCCACCTTCTTCAGAAATACATTTTTATCCATGCCATTCAGATCACGTACCACGCGGTTATAGTCCAGAATCTGCATCTGGTTGTGCGGGAAGATTACGCTTAGGAAGTAGTTATAGTCCTCCTCACCCGTGTGACTTGGGTTGGATGCCTTACTACTTGCCGCAACCCGTGAAGCTGCAGCAGAACGGTGATGCCCGTCTGCCACATACAGAGCTGACATTGCATCGAAGGCATCAGTCAGTGTTGCAACTGTAGACTCATCCGAAACAACCCAAACCTCGTGGCGCACGTTATCAGCTGCTGTCACATCCATATCTGGAGTATTGCTGGAGACTTTGGCAAGAGTTGAATCTACAATATTATTACTTGGATAGACCAGAAATACTGGACCAGTCTGAGACTTTAGCGCCTCGATCTGACGCACCCGGTCATCCTCTTTCTTTGGACGGGTAAATTCATGTTTCTTGATGCGGTTATCGTCATAGGCTTCAACTGAGGCAGCTGCGACCAGACCTGTCTGCTGATGCTCACCCATGGTCAAGCGATAGACGTAGTAACTAGGCTTTTCATCCTGAGCCAGAACATTCTGTTCCCGCATATGAGCAAGATTCTCAGCTGCCTTGGCATAGACCTCAGGAGCATAAGGATTTGTATCAACAGGCAGATCCACCTCCGGACGTGAGATGTGCAGAAAACTCCAGGGGCGGCCCTCTACCATATGCCTGGCCTCGTCCGCACTCATCACATCATATGGAGGTGCAGCAACCTCGGATGCCAGGCCGGAGGTTGGGCGCAGCCCGCGAAAAGCTTTTACTAACGACATATCTTTTTCCTAAGGAGATTTTTCTTTTATTTCAAACCAGAATTAGGCCTGGTCCCGCAGGGCCTGGATACGCTCATCCAGCGGCGGATGTGAAAGAAATAGACCGGATATTCCAGTGCTCTTTCCTGAGACGCCAAACGCAGCCAACTTGTCTGGCAGATCCGGCTGTTCATGAGCTTCTTTCAGTCTTTCTAAAGCAGCTATCATGCTGGCTCGTCCGGCCAAACCTGCACCCCCTGCATCAGCACGATACTCACGCTGGCGTGAGAACCACATCACTATGATGCTGGCAAGTATACCTAACACCAGCTCAGCAACAATTGTTGTAATCCAGAAGGCAATTCCGTGGCCACGTTCATTCTTGAATATCACTCTATCGACAGTATGACCGATTACACGTGATAGGAAGATTACAAAGGTGTTCACCACCCCCTGAATCAGAGCCAGGGTAATCATGTCACCGTTCGATACATGTGTGATCTCGTGTGCCAGAACCGCCTCAACCTCATCCTGACTCATGTGCTGCAACAAGCCGGTGCTCACCGCTACCAGCGCATTATTCTTATTGGCCCCGGTTGCAAATGCGTTAGGCTGTGGAGAATCAAATATTGCCACTTCCGGCATTCCGATACCTGCCCTTTGCGCTTGACTCTGCACTGTATTAACCAGCCAGCTCTCAGTGCTGTTAGATGGCTGCTCAATCACCTTGGCTCCGGTCATGCGTTTGGCAGACCACTTGGATATCAAGAGGGAAACAAATGACCCGCCCATGCCAAACACAAAGGCGAATATGAGTAGCGAGTTGATGTTTAGATCAACTCCTTGTGCGTCGAGATATCCCTCAAACCCCAGTAGACGCAGCGAGATGTTTAGAACAAATATGATTGCTATATTTGTAAGAAGAAACAGGCCTATTCGTTTCATTTTTATACCTCTGTAGAAAAGCTGTCAGATTTCCACTAATCTTTTTCTTCAATCCATGCGGCTTGAATGGCTTCTAGAACCTTCTCGCCACATCTT
>RRYU01022095.1_pt1 | contig 33336 bp, 31 predicted proteins | sample 2162651 | NCBI WGS metagenome assembly RRYU01 (sample SAMN10267283, study PRJNA491782) | microbial mat metagenome | isolation source: biomat in the production well | place: Japan: Minami-Kanto gas field, natural gas well KTG3 | collected 2017-06 | reverse complement strand
TCCTCTGGAACGATAATATTCTTGTGTGGATTCATCGTACTGGCAATGGATATGGCAGGGGGAGTATTAAAGGTGGTGAAAACTATATCGATGTTCCAAATCATGAAGTGGGTTTTGTTACGGGCAACAAAGAACAATATGATGTGCCACTACAATTGCAATTAAGTGGGGTTTCAGTTACATTACCGGCCAATAATTATATAACTGAAATAGTTTTTACACTAACAAACAATTAACGGAATTCATCCTTAATTTGCATGAAGTATTCATAAGCTGCTTCGTAGGAGTTATCAATTTTTCCGTCAAGGATGGCATCCTCAATAGCAGCCTTTATTGCGCCGACTGTTTTTCCTTCCTTTAAACTGCACACTTTCATTATTTCATCACCGCGCACTGGTGATTGAAATGCCCGCAATTTGTCACGCTCTACGACATCCTGCATAAATTTTTCGACTCGTTCAAAGTTCCCCATGTAGCGTTTTACGCGTTCCGGATTTTTACTGGTGATGTCTGCACGGCAGAGTGTTAATAAGTCGTCGGTGTATTCACCGGCTGTTACCATTAATCTTCGAACGGCAGAATCGGTAACGCCTTCCTTGGCAAGGGCAATTGGACGCAGATGCAAAATCGTCATCTGCTTTAGGTACTCTTTCAATTCGTTGGACAATTTCATTCGCTTGGCAATATTGTCTAACATTCGCAAGCCTAGGTCATCGTGCCCGTGGAATGTAAATCCTCTTGTTTTGTGGATTTTCCTTGTTTTCGGCTTACCGATGTCATGCACCAGCGCGGCAAACCGCAATTCCATTTTGTCTGACAAGACTGCGGCATTATCCACAACTTGTAAAGTGTGATAGAATATATCCTTGTGATGCCATTCCGGCAGTTGCTCCATGCCGTACATAATATCAATTTCCGGAAACACATGCTTTAATAAGCCGGTCTGCTGCAATATAATTAAACCAATTGAGGGCTTGTCTGTTTCCAAAATTTTTATCAATTCCGCTGTGATTCTTTCCCTTGAGACTATTTCTATCCGGCTTGCTTGTTTCTGCATTGAAATCAGGCATTTTTTTTCTATCTCAAAATTAAATCGACTGGCAAAAACAGCCGCCCGCATCATCCTTAGCGGATCTTCAGAAAATGTTTCATCAGGATTCAGTGGTGTGATTAGGCGTTTGGCATTTAAATCTGTAATTCCATTATATGGATCATATAGATCACCAAATGATTTCGGGAGTAGATCTACTGCCATTGCATTGATTGTAAAATCACGGCGCTTTAAGTCACCAAATATATCGGTATATTGCACATCGGTTGGTTTTCGGGAAGATGCATCATAATCTTCCAAGCGGGCTGAGGCAACCTCAATTTCCATTTTTGGATATGGAATTTTAGCAGTACCAAATTCCTTAAAGGGAACAATCTTTTTTACACCTAATTCATCTGCCAATAATTCGGAGAATTTTATACCGTCTCCTTCGACCATTAAATCGACTTCTTTTGATTTACGATTTAAAAAGAGATCACGAACGAACCCACCAACAACAAAGACTTTTATTTGATGCTTTTCCCCTAATTCTCCCGCAGTCTTGAGAATTGGAAATGCTTTCTTTTCATCAATTATTATATCTTTGATATTGGTCATACTTAAAATTACAAAAGTTGGCCATTTATTATATTCCTTTTCCAAAAACGTATTTTTGTAATTACTACGTAACTTTGGTAATATTTATATGTAATTGATAAACATATTCCCGCAATATACGCAATGCGTATGTTGGGATGTTGGCGGTAATTTGATGGAAATGAACAATTATAAAAATTATTTTGTGGTTTGTATTGACGAAATAGAAATCAAATAATATGAGAAATTACTCTATAAAAGGGCTACCTGATTACTCCAAAGAGTCTCTTATATCTGAGATAAGACGAGTTGCAGAATTAATAAAACAAGATAAGATTACAAAAGCTGAATTTAATAAGTACAGCAAAGTAGATGTCTCTACAATTCGCAGAAAATTTAATGGCTGGCGAAATGCATTAATTGAAAGTGGACTTGGACATAGATACTCTGGGCAAATAATAACACAGGGAATGAAGGAACAGGCTGGTAAAGGAATAACAAATGAAGAACTTTTGGAAGAAATCAGACAGATAGCCGTAAAACTGAACAAGGAATTTATCACTCATAGGGACTTTAACAACAATTCTATTTTTCATTCTTCTACCGTGGTATCTCGGTTTAGTAGCTGGGACAAAGCTCTAAGAAGTGCTGGACTAAAATCTCATATTCGACCAAAATTAACAAAAATGGACTTGTTTGAAAATATTTTGACTGTATGGTTAAATTATGGTAGACAACCGAAATGTTCAGAAATGAATGTTAAACCATCTACCATATCAAGTACAACTTACTTAACCAAATTCGGAAGTTGGATGAAAGCTTTACATGAATTTGAAATTTTTGTTAATAGTGACAATGAGGTTCAAGAAAAAAGAGAAACCGATATTTTAGAAACACAAGATATTTCTACTAAAGAATTAGAAAAAAAAGAAACCGAGATAAAACCTGAGTTTAAAAGGAATATTCCTTTAGGATTACGCTATCAGATATTAAAACGTGATAGATTCCGATGTGTGAAATGTGGTAAAAGCCCGGCAACTGAACTTAATTGTAAGCTTCATATAGACCATATATTGCCTTTCTCGAAAGGAGGAAAGACTGTAATCAATAATTTACAAACCACTTGTCAAGAGTGTAATTTAGGCAAGGGTAATAGGGATACTGAATGAATACAAACTACCGCCAACACCAGCTATATGTCATGTCCGCCGACGGCGGAACACGTCACATAGCTGTAACCGTTACTTAATAAAAAAGGAACGAAATATATCGTTCCTTTTTTTCTTTGTCATTCCGGAATCCGGCAATTGCTGGATATCCGGAATCTATATTAAATGGATTCCGCACCAAGTACGGAATGACATTTTACTCTAAAACATAGATATTTTTTTAGCGCAAATATCTTTAAGCTGTTGCGGCCAAATTGTAACTGTTACTTCTCCTAAATGAGCTGTTCTTAGCAAGTACATGTATGTACGCGCTTGACCAATTCCACCACCGATACTTAATGGTATTTCCTCATTCAAAATAGCTTGATGATAGGGAAGCTTCAGGATCTCTTGCAAGCCGGCAATTTCCATTTGTTTTACTAAAGACAATATTAGTAAATATTTAATAGAAATAATTCTAAATTAGACTACTTTAAACCCCGAAAACGCATTGCGCTTATTATGTTGTTTTATGTAATTCGGTCAGGTTCGCATTAAAAATTTGTTTCCAAAGTAACAGGAAAAATATGACTATTAAAATCTTTGTAACGGGTGGGACTTTCGATAAAGAATATAATGAAATAAATGGAGAACTCTTTTTCAAGAATACACATCTACCGGAATTACTAGCACTCGGACGTTCTAGCATTGAAGTTGATGTGACAACTTTAATGATGCTTGATAGTTTAGATATGTCCAAGTCAGACCGTGAGATAATTGCCCGAAACTGCATTAAAACAAATGAAAAAAGGATTCTTATAACTCACGGAACTGATACTATGGTAGAAACCGCCCGAATACTTGCTGAAAAAGTAAAAGATAAAACAATCGTTTTAACGGGAGCCCTAATCCCCTATAAATTTGGTAGTTCTGATGGTCTATTTAATTTAGGTAGCGCACTTTCTTTTGTTCAAGTTTTACCCACAGGGGTATATATTGCTATGAACGGACGCCACTTTAGCTGGGATAATTGTCGAAAGAATACAAATACGGGTAAATTTGAGGAATTAGACAAGCAATAAATACTAATCGAAATAGAATTTTAATAATTATCTTTTACTTGCGGACGAATAAAATAACTCGATACATTCAATAGCTATGAAATTCAGCAATATTATACGCACACTTCTTGTATTTATATTCGTATCATCCGTGATACTTGCACAATTTGGGAATGTGGACGTTACTTTTGATGACAGGCTTCTTCGGGATGGTGAACGCCAACAGTTATTGCAATTAAAAGATGATATTAAGCGATTTTTTCAAAATACAGAGTGGGATCAAGAATACAGCGACTTGGAAATACCACTGCATATTCAAATTATTTTTGAAGGAACTTCATCTAAAGGATCACAGCAAGTATATCTTTCTCAGGCCTTATTCTCAAATGGTATAGATCAGCGCTATTTTGATAAATCTTTTCAATTTACTTACAACGAAAGCGGTGCTCTGTATTATGATGCGGTTTTGTTCGATCCCTTATCGAGCTTTTTGGCATATTATGCAAATCTGATTCTCGCTGGTGAAGCAGATACTTACGAACCAAAAGGTGGGAATCGTTTTTATGAAATCGCTAGAGCGATAGCATTACGCGGAGCGGCATCGGATTATCCGCGCGGGTGGTCTGAGAGAATAAGAACCGAAACACTGTTAAGCGGCAACCACGGTTTGCGTAAAGTCCGTTTAGCCACTTATTACGGTATCGAGCTATTCGAATACGGAAAGTTAGAATCCGCCACAAAGCAATTTAATAATATGATCACGGGACTTGTGGAAGTTCATTCCCAAACTCCGCGCGATTACTACACAATGCTTTTTATGGATGGCCATGCTGAAAGGCTTACTGAGATTTTATCGATATTAAGGCAAGACCATATACTTAAGGATTTGATTGAATTAGATCCTGATAATAGAGAGACTTACGAACGCGGTTTATCAGAAAGTTCTGAATAGTAATTTTTCTTTAATATATAATGTGCAAACACGATACTGCCTTTGTACATCTTTTTAATAACTTCTTTATCTCTCACTCTCCTCATAGATTTTGACAAAATTCTCTTTCTAAAAATCTCTCGAGGATGAAATACTATCCAAGCGTGAGCTTTGGCAATACCCTTTACATGATTCAAGTCACCGTGTAATATGGCATAAATTATTGCTACCACATCCAATGCCCACCTGATTGGCAATACATATATTGCTAAAGGAATAGAGTAATTAGTTAATAACATTATCAGTGAATTACGATGATTCAAATAGTATTTTTTTGTCGAATACATCGGTAAAGAAACGGCATTTTTATGATAAACTACACTTTTGGGTTCGCATACAACTTCTAATCCCGACAAATGAAATCGCCAACAGAGGTCAATCTCTTCCATGTGTGCGAAAAATAATTCATCAAATTTTCCGGCAGTTTCAAAGGCTGTTTTATGTACTAAAAATGCTGTACCCGATGCCCAAAATATTTTTTCTCTCGAATTATACTGCCCTGTATCAATTTCCTGTTTGTTGAATATTCTCCCGCGGGCAAATGGGAAAATAAGGATATCCATCATACCGCCGGCTCCACCGGCATAATCAAATAAGTTCTTTTGATAATAATTCAATATTTTAGGTTGGACTGCTGCAATTTGTGCATTTTTTTCCATCACTTGCACCAAAGGCTCGATCCAATTTGACTCATGGATTGTATCATTATTCAGAAATAACAAATATTTGCCTTGCGCAATTTCTGCCCCGCGATTACATCCGCCGGCATAGCCCTGATTACTTTTATTTTGGGATATTTTGACCTGTGGAAAATTCGTCCTGATATAATTTACACTGTTGTCCGTTGAATTATTATCAACAACAATGATTTCCATGTTAGGATAAGTGGTCTTCTGAAGTGATTCTAGACATTCAGAAATTACTTCAATGCCATTCCAATGCGGAATTATGATTGAAACGATCGGGTTCATTGGGTAATTAGGTGATCAGGGGAATGGGTCATTGAGAAATCGGGATTATTGGATAAAATACTCATTCAACATTTTCATTTAATAGTATCTTATTTATATCTTTTTTCTAAATAATCTTTCAATTTATTATTTTGTATTAACCCTAATTCTTTATTCCAAAACCCATGTTTGAATTTTACCCGATCTTTTTGTGAAAGTAAGCTATGCCATGTATTATGTAAACTCTCTCCAATATATTCCGTTAGATGGGGACAATATTTTACGTGTGATTTCCGAATTGTATTAAGTTTTTCATTGTCAGAATGCGATAAGTGTAATATTCTGTAATCTTCTATATGATACTCTCCGACCTTTATAGGTGTAGTTAATTTGGCAAGTAATGTCATTCGTAATAATTGATAAATTGGTTCGTAACCAAAATCAAATAATCCGATACCCCCCTCATATTGAAAGTCAAAAGGAACATCTTTTTCTTTACGTAATTTTGCAAAAGACTTTGAATATCTTCTTAATCTTTCACTACCTGCCTCACCAGAAAACCGTTGTAATTGCGCTATTGCAGAATAAACTTCTGTAAATTTCCACTCTATAAATATTTGAGTTATTTTATCATTAATTTCTGCTAATAAATACGCATCAATACTAGTTCTATTTTGTCCTCTTTTACCTCCTGGTTCATTAATCGGAGACTTTTTAGGGCCAATCCATTCATATATTATTGGCCCAATATCATCGTATATTTCTCCACTAATATTGGCTGTAGATGGAAAATCAATAATATTATCAATCTCTAAATCAAAACTATTTAAGAAATTTTTTAAATCATTTCTGTCTAAATTACCAAGTACATTTATACAAGCCGCTGCACTACTACGAACATTATTTAATTCTGTATGTAATTGAACTTTTGAACTGATTTTATTTAATGTATTTTTACTAAAAAATTGATTATCAATCCATTTTTTTTGATGATCATGAGTAAGTTTTTTAATTATCATATAATATATTAAATTTTATCGTACCAATAGCCTAATCACCCAATTACCCAATTACCCGATTAACCAAGTTCTAATTAAATATGGATATTCTTCCAACGCTATCTTTGCTAGTAGTACCTATGTTTTTCCGTACTTCATTCAGCATTTCTTTCGCATTAAAATCGTTGGGATTTCTAGCCAACCAGTCCTCTAATATCGATTCCATCGACTCCCATGAATCTAATGATCGATATGTAAGCACTAAAGATGAAACAATCTCAGCATATAATCTTTGCCATCTGTCCCAAGAAGCTTGCGTTAAACCAGCTTTCTTTATACCTTTGGTTTGAACAAGGTTCTCTACATCTAAATAGCTCTCATATAACCCTTCAAAGATTTTTAAGGCACTATCATAATCGTCAAGTTCTTGTATATATGCTTGTCCGAATTTTAACCTTTCTTCCACAGCAACATTTTTACGATTATTCAGGTCTTCCAAAATTGTTCGAAATACTTCTTTTTCACCAATCCTACTGTAAAGATGTCCAATTTGGAAATAGTGGTCATTAGTAGTTACCGGTATGGTTTCCTGTGGCAGGTTTTGTTCCATTTTTTCCAACACATTTAACACTTTATGCCTCGCTGTTTCTACTACTGGTGTTGGAGAGTTTTTATCTACCAAATCTTGATATTCAAAATAGTACACAACCGCTAATTGCAGATATCCACTGCGGTAATTTTGCATTAGGCGCAGTATAGAATCATCATAATAAACATCTTTATTCCCCAAATTCCGGAATAAATAACCCGATTGGTAGTTGCGCGACCAAGTTATTTTATTAGAATCTGCAATACTTTTTGAAGGAACAAATTCTTTCGACCATGTAACATCGCCGATATCGGTCATCAAATTTGCTTCCATTTTATCCCTGTCAACTAAGGCTATTTTATGACTGTTTAATCGGAATGCTAATCCTTCCATCCCTAAATAATCCTCTAAGCCAATTCTGTTCTCATTACCAACCGTAACCGCAAAATAGATTGGGTAGCGCCATTTACTATCGTTAATAATTCTTAATACCATTAAATCTTGAGTTTTAAGAGCTTGGCCGGCATAGGTGGGTTTTAGATTCCACTCAATATAACCCTCAGTATTAAGCGGATCATTGGCGACTGGAATTCTAACTTTTTTCTCTTGCCAAGCTTGTAAACCATAGGAAATCTCATCAATTTGGTCATCGTTTAAATTAATAAAACGTTCTCCAACCGGTCGTGAATCACGTAATTGTTTTATATGCCATGGAGTATTAAGCAAACTTAAATTTGCAACGGTAACATCTTTGCGGATACCTTCCACCTCCTGTAAATACCATAATGGATAAGTATCATTATCACCGTTGGTAAATATTATTGCATTAGGTTCACAGGTTTGAAGAATATTATATGCCATGTCCCAAGCGACATAATTACCGCTCCGATTGTGCTCATGATAATTCGCAAAGGCCATGACGCCGGGTACAAGAAGTATCTGTAAAACTATGGAAACTCCTGCCAAACGCGTCGCTAATTCTTTTTCTTTAATATATTTAATAGTTTTTTCAGCGATGGCGGCCGCTCCTATTCCAATCCATATAGAAAAGGCAAGAAAACTGCCAACGTAGGAATAGTCTCTTTCTCGTGGCTGCGGATTATCCTGATTTAGATACATTATGATAGCTAAACCAGTAATAAAAAATAATGTTAAAACGCTGAACGCCGCTTTTTTGTCACGCTGAAACTGGTAAAACATACCTCCAAGTCCAAGCAAGAAGGCTAGTGGTAACCCAAATTGTGTCCACTTTACACCATCTTGAGCAATGTTGGCACCAAATGCTGTAACGCCCGGTTCGGAAGATGGTCCCCGTCCAGCAAATTGCCATAAGAAATAACGCATATACATTTTTTTAACTTGGTAGCCGACGAAAAACTGCCACTGCTTACCCAAATTATATAGCCGATAGGATTGATTCTGTCGTGATGAAAACTCTTGTCCATAGGCCGGTCTGCCGACTGCTTCATATTTGGCGGGTAAATCATCATATCTACGTGGGAGTTGATAGACTTGTCCGTATTGTTCGCGTTCTAAATATGCTATGGCAGATTGGATCGTGTTTGGTTCGCCGACATCTATCTTGGGATTCTGATTGGAGCGTATAAATACCATTGTGTATGTCGAATATCCAATCAGGATTAATACTAATGACGAGAAGATTATAGAAAGTATTTGTTTATGACTTGCTATTGCCCAAATCATTGCGCCTACAAGTACAATCACGATTGAAATTACGGCAAGTATTCCTGCGCTGCCCGCTAACCGTGGTAATCCTTTAATAATACCATTATGTATAACAAGAAATGTAACCCCCGTTAATAGCACAGTTATAATGAATGATTTCCATTCAAATTTTTGTTTACGAAAATATATAATTAATGCAATAAATGGGAGTGCTAATAGATTCAAAAGGTGTACTCCTATTGCCAATCCCACCATATAAGCGATGATTAATATGTAGCGTTCGTTTCCTTTTTCTTCGGCACGTTCCGACCAATGCAAAATCAGCCATACCACAATTGCGGTAAAGAAAGTGCTCATCGCATATACTTCTGCCTCGACCGCATTAAACCAATGACTATCGGTAAAAGCAAAGGTCAGAGCTCCAACCAGTGCGCCGCCAAAAGCCACAATCACATCGTCAAGATCGTTAACTGATTTTCTCCAATGCACTATCACTTTAACGATTATCAAATACAAGAGCATGTTTGCTAATGCACTAATTATCGGGGAAATTATATTAACACGGAAAGCAATATCGCTGCTTAGCGGTAACATCGAAAATAGCCGTCCAATGATTAAAAATAGCGGACTGCCCGGTGGGTGGGGGACACCAAGTCTGTACGAGGTTGCTATAAATTCGCCACAGTCCCAAAACGAAACAGTTGGCGCCATGGTTGTAAAATAAATAATAAATGAAAATAGAAATACGATTCCAGCTAGGATTCTATTCCAACGTAAATATTTTGTATCGATCACTATTTTTTGTCCTTTGTTTTTGCGGAAGATTTTTTCGGTTTGGCAGGTTTCTTGATTGGATCTTTGGTTTCAGGTTTTTTCTCACTTTTCTGATTTGTTTTTACAGATTCGGTGGCTTTCTCCTTATCTTCTTTTGGAGATTCATCACCTTTCTTCTTCTCCTCGATATAATTCAGTTTGAGTTCGCTTAAAATACGACTTAGATAAGTTTCTTCTTGTTCGTTCAAATTCCCGTCCATTCTTTTGTAAAGCATATCTAGCATATCAATATTCATGGAAGCTGCAAATAAGTTGCGATCAATTTTATCGGTCATCGGATTCTTAATTTTACCGAGAGATATCCACACGCTGTGGACTAAAGACGAAACTAAATTATCAAATAATTGTTCTTCTGTGAATTTGCTCTCAAGTGGCATAATATTCTCCTCAAATAATTAAAACGATATTTCTTTTACTCGGTTCCAGTTATTTTAAACTCAAATTTAGGTGCAAAATATAAGACTTTATTTACTATTTTCGATTGAATATTGAAGATTGTAAGAACAGCAAAACCACGAATTACATACTCTTAATAACATAATATTAGTGCTTTTCTGTATTACCTAATTCACAGATTTTATAATCTGAATAAAAAAGTATGTAATTAATAATACTGTTAATAGTGTTCTTAACATCTTATATGTGCTCATTTAATACCTTTATTGAATTTTCAGTGATAATTACAAAGAAATAATAAAAGTAAATAGATATTGATTTCTACGCCACACTAATAGCGTTGGGAGTAAAGTCTTAAATGGCGGCAATAAAATGTTTATTCCGGCTTTCTTCGACCATATGTGAAATCCCTCCACTCTTTTCCTTTGGAAGTTTTAAGATATTCACGTTTTTGTGATGTAAGCTTCTCGAATAATTCATCGTAATCCATACGATTAGCTAAAATTGGTGCTTGAAATTGCTTTCGAATTCTTCCCTTTTGTTCGTATTCACCGAAATCAAATTTCTTACTATGGTATTCAGTACCGTAATCATCAAAGTTAAATTCTTTAAATAATTTATAAACTATATCTAATTGTTGAGTACGTTTTATATCAAAATCTTCGAGACTGAAAAATAAAGTTTCCATAGCAAAAATCAAGATTTTATTTTCACCAGCTCTAATTTTCTTATTTGCCTTGACACTATTTTTCAAAGCTTTAATTCTATATTTAAATAATTTGTGAAACCTTGTTTTCTCCCTCATAGGTGCTATATAATCAACCAAATCTTGATTTTCAGAATAAAATTTACTTAAACGTTTAAATTGGTCAAGTGTTTTGTCTCTTACTTCCTTATTATACTGTTTCTCTAATTCGATTCTTTCATTTTTATTCATTTTTAAAAAAAATATGAAATCTTTGGTTGAGTTTATAAGGAGAATGATTTGCTTTTCAGTCAGATTATATTCATTGCCGATCTTTTTAAAAAATGATTCAATTTGCTCACTTGATTGTTCAAACGCCAGTTGAATATCTTTATCTTCATAAACCATAAAAAATATTAGTAATTTTATAATTAAAATTACAAGTTAATAAGGACTATCATTATGGAATTAATTTTTGCAGTTATTTTAATTGTAGTTGGCTATATTGTTTATAAAATGTATTATAAGTCGCGGAAAGTAACTATTGAATATGAACATTTTGCGGAAAGAGTAACCGACAATGATTTAATTCCAATGACAATTCTCCCAGAACCAAAAGGAATTTATTCAGAAGAAGGTATTGAGATATGGTGGGATGAAAGTGATTCCCGTAACAGTAAAACAGATTATAATTATGGAAAGAATAGATATACTGAAAACTTTGGGAATTTAATTGGTGCATCACTAAAGAATGTTATATATAATGTAAATAAATTATACAAAGTTACATATTATGAAAATGCTACAATTGACACAATGGATGTTCAAAGAACAATTATAAATATGGGTAGGCATTACCGTAATTGGGATTTATGGTATAACGGTGGTAAATATGAAATATCTACGGGGTTTAGTTATGAAAATGCCATCGAAGAAGGATTTAAGAGTAGATTTCGCCGAACAACCTGTAAATCAGAAGAAATAATAACAGATGAAGAATTAAAAGATTATTTTAGTAATTATTCAGAAGATTACAGTTTACTTGATAATAGTGAAACGAGGCTACCTCAAGTAACGGAAGTTAAACGTGCAATCAACGAAATATTCGGCAAACCTTTTAGAGATAATTACTATAATAAGGAAGAAAAAATATGGCGTGATTTTGATATTAATGGAGTGTTTTTACGGGTTAGGGCACAAATGATCGATATGAAGAATCCATTCCCACATTACGTTTGGAAGCTAATTCCGGGCGATCCATTTGACAGAATTTACAGTAATTGCAGAGATTATATGAAATGGAAAGGCACTAAAAGAGTTACAAAACTTGTATTCAATAATGTCCGTATGTGGGAAAATGGAGAAATATTTCGAGAAGGTGAACCTGAAAAAGAATTTGAAAAACCTTTATGGATTAATTGGAATAAAGTTGGTAAAAATTTACTGCAAATGAAAACCAAATTAAAGAAGGAAGATAAGGGTGGCATACAATGGTTATCTGAAGAAGTAGGTGGTTATATTAAATCAAGAATAAATTTTTATGAGAAATTCGGGAAAGAAAGTCCATATTATATTTCCAAAGAATTAATTAGTGAATACGAAAAATTAATGTAATATTTTTTATTCGTTCATTTCGTTGTTAATTGCTTTTCTCTGTGTCCTCTGTGGCTAAATCTTTTTAAATATATACAAAATAGAACTCCCCGTTTCCGCATCTTTCCGTCCTTGCCAATAAGATTTCCATCCAATCCATAATGCTTTGATAATATTGTATTTTTTCTTCACTTTCGTTTCAGACAATAATGAAATATAAAATGGGTCAAATGGTAATTGCTTGCTTTTAATTAATTGAAATTTGAACTTTTCCAATAACTTAATCATTGCTTCAAATGAAAAATGATATAGATGTCTTGGCACATCGTAAGCTGCCCAATCCTGTTTATAATATTCGGCATCGTACGATTTATAATTTGGAACGGCAATTATTAATAAACCTTTAGCATTAAGCGATGCAGAAATATTATCAAGATATTTTTGCAGATCCAATAAATGTTCCAATGAATGCCATAGTGTAATTACATCATATTTCTGATTACTTTTAAAGAATTCATTTTGATTCATAATCGAAGAACTGCAATTAACTTCAGCAAGTTTTCGCGCGGATTCATTATTTTCTACACCGCTGACTTTCCATCCTGCTTGTTGCATGGTTTTTATGAATTCTCCCGTTCCGCAACCGATATCTAATATTGAGCCTGTTTTTTGAACTGAATATAATTGTACTATTCTTCTTTTTGAACGTAATGTAAAATATTTAATAATATTATAGATTTTGTTTATAATGTTATTGCCGACACCAGTATGTGATATATAATCTTCGGACTGATAGTATTTATATATTTCATTTGCGTCAGGTATTGGAAATGTAAAACGCAGAGTGCAATCATTACATTCCATTATATCAAAAGATTCATGAGATACTAAATAATCTGATGCTGTCAAGACATTAGATATATCTTTTGAATGGCAAGCCGGACACATCTGAACAGTATTTACTTTCATGTTACCCAAATCCCACATTATTCACAATATGTTGATAATTTTTTTTAAAATTATTTATCAAATCCGCATTAGTTGAATTATTTAACTGCGGGTCTGACCTGATCAGCTCAAAAGCAGCCTGTCTAGCTTCTTTAATTATTGCTCCATCCGATATCAGATTGGCGATTTTAAATTTAAAAAATCCGCTTTGCTGTATTCCAAAAAATACTCCTGGTCCGCGCATTTTTAGATCTTCATCAGCAATTTTAAATCCATCGTTCGTATTTTCCATTATTCTCAATCTTTGATTACCGGTATCGGTAAAATTGCGCTGCACCAAAATACAATAACTTTTATGAACGCTTCGCCCAACTCGCCCTCGCAATTGATGTAATTGAGTCAAACCAAATCTATCAGCGTGCTCAACTAACATTATGGTTGCGTTAGGTATGTCAATTCCGACTTCAATTACCGTAGTGGAAATTAATATGTTGATTTCGTTCCGGGAGAAAGCTTCCATAACTTGATCTTTTTCTTCTTTCTTCATTCTACCATGAATCAAACCTACCTTGTATTCAGGGAAAATATTATCACTTAAATCTTGATGTGCTTCAATAGCGGCTGCTAAATCAGATTTCTCAGTTTCTTCAACTAAAGGATAAACTACCATACATTGTTGACCGCGAGCGACTTCTTCTTTAATAAAATTATATACTTTTCCTAACCGCTCGGGGTTTACCACAGTTGTCGTAATTGGAATTCTATCTTTCGGCATTTCGTCAATTATTGAAAGGTCCATATCACCATAATAAGTAATTGACAGGGTTCGGGGAATCGGTGTAGCGGTCATAGCCAAAAAATGCGGATTTTGTCCTTTTGCCACCAAATCACCTCTTTGCATTACGCCAAAGCGATGCTGTTCATCAACAATTACTAATCCCAATTCTTTAAATTCCACATCTTTTTGGATTAGGGCATGTGTCCCGACAATAATGCTTATCTTGCCCTCCTTAAGTCCATTTAAAATTGATTTGCGCTCTTTTGATTTAGTATTGCCAACAAGCAAAGCGGTGGGTATTTTTGCATTATCCGAAAATTTCTTGAATACTTCGTAATGTTGATGAGCCAAAATTTCAGTCGGTGCCATAATTGCAACCTGAACATTATTGCCAACAGCAATTGCGGAGGCCAAAATTGCAATGATAGTTTTACCGCACCCTACATCTCCCTGCAATAATCTATTCATCATTACTGGTTTATTAAGGTCGTCTTGAATTTCTTTTAGTGCACTTTTTTGCGCTTTAGTAAGTTCAAAATTTAACTGATTGTAAATTAATTTTACATAAGGACCGACCTTGTCTAACGGTTTTGTACCTATCCGATCTAATGTTTTTTTTCGCAAAGCAACACCTAATTGCAGAAAAAAATGCTCATCAAATTTTAGCCGTTGGACTGCCTTTTGCAATTGAGATATATTTTCAGCGAAATGTATGGCATTCAATGCTTCCTGTCGATTTATTAAATTATGTTCTCTAAGAAATTCCGTTGGATAAAAATCAGGAATGTGGGAAAGTTGAGTCTGAATATTTCGTATAAATTTTCGCAGACTGCGATGTTCGAGTCCTGTGTTTCGCAAAGATTGGTTTAAGGGATAAAGTGGGATAATCGCACCAGTGTTTAACGGTTCTGAATCGATATCAAGCTTATCATATTCAGGATGAATTATTTGATAACCACGATAAAATTCCACCTTGCCATGAACAGCTAACTTGTCGCCTACTTTAATAGATTTATTAATATATTGTGCACCGTTAAACCAGATAAGAGTTAAATATCCGCTTTCATCTTCAATTAAAGCTTCGAATAATTTCCCTTTACGAAGCGTTTTCAATCCACAGGACTTAACAACACCAACAATAGTTACATTAGTATCTCTTTTTAGATTTTTGCATAAAGTAATAGAGGTTCGATCTAAATGTCGACGTGGAAAATAATACAACAAATCTTCAATAGTCTCAATTCCCGCCTGAACCAAAGCTTTGGACCTCGCAGGTCCAACACCTTTAATGAATTGTATTGAAGTCGATAATTGGATTGCGGCAGATGCCACTTTTACTTAATTCCACTCTTTCCGATAGGTATAGGTAACTAACATTTCACTATTTGCAGGTACGGTCAATGGGAAATAGATAGTGGAAGCATCCTCTTTCATATACATTGTTGATTCATTACGGATAACCCAATCACCGGAAATTTTCTCAATTATTTTAACGTTTGCGTCTTGGTCTTTAGAATTGGTTATTTTAATCTCAATAGATGCCTCTTCACTTTTCCGCTGCCTATCATAACTCATTACTCTTCTTTTCCCAACCATATCGAATGCTCGGCCGGCAATTACTTTAGCTGTTGCACCCTTGGGGATTTGCTTTAAATTATCTTCACCAATAAATTCAATTTGTCTGTCTTTCATGGTTTTATATAGTTCTATTGTACCTTGTGGTAATGGCAGGTCTAAATTATTTTCCTCATTATTTTCAATTTTTATTTCAACAAATAGCGGTTCTTCTTTTTGGGATCGCTCTGAATTTTCAAATAAATAGGTTTTGGAATATTTTATCTCCCGGGCATCATACAAACGGACTGAAATACTTTCATTATTACCTAATTCTAATTCAGCTGGGAGAGTATAAATATAATAATCACCAAGATTCTCTCTTATCGGTGCCGAGGGAGCATAGCTCATTTCGGCTTCAGCATAGTCCATCATTGCCCCACTTCTATTCAATGATTTAGCAAGCACTTCATGGCGAACACGATTTAAATTACCTTCGACCAATTGCAATGAAAGCTTAGAAAAAGTTAAATTGCTGTTATTAGTTATGGACGCTTCCGGAATTAAAAGAGCATTATCCAATTCATCTAACATAATCATGCGATATTTTGCATTCCAATCAAAACCACTGGACATATAAATTAGCCTACCGTTGCGTTTACCTGCATCCTTAGAAAAAATATCCCATGATAAAAATGGTCTTAATTGATTACTTATACCGGATTCCTTCACTGAAATATATTCTATATTATTTCGTGAATAATTTTGAATATCTCCCCTTGATTGAATTGTAACGTGTGATGAACTGTATTCAAGTAAAGTACCGGATATCGGTTTTTCACCGACTAATTTTAATTCTACCTTATCTCCTAAACTATTATTAAAAACCTGATTACTAGAAAATATATTGCGGTTTAGCCTCTGAGCATACACTTCGGCATTTGGTAAATCTAAAAAGGGAGAGTCTGAAAACATACCGTTGGTTAATCTATCAAATTTAATATTATTATGACCTGCTTTAATGTCCCATTCAACCGGTTGCTTTACAAGTGCAAAACCATCTTTATAAATTGTCAGCGAAGCATTTACTGATTGTCCCCAAACAAGAGACAATGTTAACAAGCTTAATATTAGTTTTTTCACGTCATCATCTCCAAATTCATTTTAACTTTTTCATGTTCACTTTGAATATCACTTAATTTTTCATGCTCTCTTTGAACTATATTGTCGGGAGCACGAGAAAGAAAGTCTTGATTATTCAACTTATTTCTGATGTTACCAAGTATATCTTCCAATTCTTTCTTTCGCTTTTCCAAGCGATTTATTTCAAGACGAAAATCAATTAATCCACCAAGTGGGATGAATATTTCTAAATCTTTAACAACTGCCACTGCCGATTGCGCCGGTTTAATAGCATCTTCACTATAATTGATATTATCTATTCTACACAAATATTTAATGATAGTTTCGTATCTTTCAAGCGTTTTTGCACTGGTCTCATTAGTTTTGATAATCATATCTGCTTTGCGGGAGGGCGGAACATTCATACTGCTTCGAATAGTTCTTACGGCGGAAATCAGTTCCTGCAATAAGTTCATTTTATTTTCAGCATTTCTATTAACCCAATTTTTATCAACTTTTGGCCACTCTGATACTATTAGGTCCTTTTCATCACTATTTTTATAATGATGCCACAATTCTTCCGTAATAAAAGGAGAATAAGGATGAAGTAATGCAAGAATTTTCCTCAATACATGAACAGCCACTGCACGTGAAATATTTGCCGACTTTATGTCATTACCATTAAAACGAGTCTTAGCAATCTCAATGTACCAGTCACAATAATCACTCCATACAAATTCATAAATCACTTTTGCAGCTTCATTAAAATGAAAACGGTCTAATTGCCTATCAACATCTTTGATTGTCTTTTGTAGACGGCTTAAAATCCATTTTTCAGGTAATTCGAGTTTCTCTTCATTGATGTCTATTGAAAGATATTGGTCGTCACTAAGATTCATCATTACAAATCGTGATGCGTTCCACAACTTATTCATGAAGTTGCGCCCAACCTCAAGCCGTTCATTTGCGAATAGAACGTCAAGTCCTTGGGGCGCCATCAACATTATCCCAAACCGAACCGCATCGGTTCCGTACTTGGAGAATAGATCAAATGGATCGGGTGAATTGCCTAATGATTTACTGAATTTCTGTCCTTTTTCATCCCTGAGGATACTAGTAAAGTAAACATCTTTAAAGGGTGGTTTCCCAATAAATTCATATCCGGCAATTATCATTCTTGCTACCCAAAAGAAAATAATATCCGGACCGGTAACCAAGGCATCCGTCGGATAGAATCGCTCTAATTCCTTTTTATTTTCCGGCCAATTATATACAGCAAACGGCCATAACCAAGAACTTGCCCAAGTATCTAAAACATCAGGATCTTGGGTAATGTTTTTTGATTGGCATTTTGAGCATTCATTTGGAGCTTCAACTTGTACCATGACCTCTTTACAGGCCTGACAAGTATAGACCGGAATGCGATGCCCCCACCATAATTGTCGGCTCAAACACCAATCCTTGATATTTTCCATCCAATGATTATAAGTCTTAACCCAGTGAGCAGGATGAAATCTAATTGTACCGTCATTGACTGCTTTAATAGCCGGTTTGGCCAATTTTGTCATGCTAAGATACCATTGTTCGGACAAATAATGCTCGATCGGCACATTACCGCGTTCTGAATAACCAATCTTATTGGTATAAGGTTCAATTTTTACAACATATCCTAATTTTTGCATATCTCGGATAACTTTTTCCCGTGCATCTTCACGCGCCAAACCGCGATAGACTTCAGGAACATTATCATTTAGCGAAGCATCATTATTCAAAATATTGATGAAATCAAGATCGTGAGTTATTCCCATTTCAAAGTCATTAGGATCATGCGCCGGAGTAACTTTTATACATCCGGTTCCGAAAGTGGGATCAACATACTCATCTGAAATAATTGGTATCTCACGGTCAACCAAAGGCAATTTTGCCATCTTGCCAATCAAATTTGTAAATCGTTTGTCTTTAGGATTTACTGCTACGGCGGTATCACCTAACATTGTCTCGGGCCGGGTTGTGGCTACCGTGATAAATTCATCTGAATCTTTTATTGGATATTTAAAATGCCAAAGACTACCGTTAACTTCTCTGTGTTTCACTTCCTCGTCACTGATTGCGGATTTAGAGGCAGGACACCAATTAACTAAGCGATAGCCCCGATAGATCAGACCTTTATTGTATAGTCGAACAAATGATTCCAAAACCGCTTTGTGGTAGCCGTCATCCATGGTAAAACGTTCGCGTTCCCAATCGCATGAGCAGCCCAGTTTCTGCAACTGACTAATAATGATGCCGCCGTATTTTTTCTTCCACTCCCAAGCGTGTTCCAGAAATTGTTCGCGCGTTAGTTTGTCTTTTTCAATTCCCTTATCTGCCAACATTTTTACTACTTTTGATTCAGTGGCTATTGAAGCATGGTCGGTTCCCGGTACCCAACAGGCCTCTTTTCCTTCCATTCTTGCCTTGCGTATAAGGATATCCTGAATTGTATTGTTCAGGACATGTCCCATTGTAAGCATTCCGGTCACATTGGGTGGAGGAATAACAATTGAATATGGTTCTTTGTCGGAATTTTCATCAGCATGGAAATAGCCGCTGCTGATCCATCCTAAGTACAATCGGTCTTCGACTTCGTCCGGTTTATAAACTTTATCTAATATTTCGGTATTTTTCATAATAAATAGTAGTAATTATAAGCTGTAAAGTAATCTATAAATTACAATAACTGAATAAAAATGTATATGATAGAAAATCTTATATTTTTTGCAAGACAGCAACAGTTTCAATGTGCGGAGTATGGGGAAACATATCTACCATTGTAGTCTTAATTAATTTGTATCCCTTTTCCATTAATATTTTGATATCCCGCGCCTGTGTGGTTGGATTGCAAGAAACATAGATAATTTTTTTAGCTTTAAATTTTGGTAAATAATTAACCACATCTATGTGCATACCGGCTCGTGGAGGATCAATGATTACTACGTCAGGTTTGGATATCTTGTACTTTTTTGTGAAATTCGAAAAACTCACATACCCCTTAAAATACGTATCCAAATTTGCTTTAAAAAATTGAGCATTCTCAATTCCGTTGTTAGCGGCATTTCTCTGAGCATCTTCTACTGCTGACCTAATAATTTCAAATCCATAAACTTCTTTAACTTTTTTAGCTAAAAACAGCGAGATTGAACCGGTTCCACAGTACAAGTCATATACAATATCATCTTTGGATAAATCAGCTCCATCCAAAACTGCATCGTATAATTTTTCAGCTTGTAAGGTATTTGTTTGGAAAAAGGAATTTGATGAAATTTCAAAGACTAAATCATTAATTTTGTCAGAGATAGCAGGAGTGCCATGCAGGATAATTTCATACTCGCCAAACGCAATATCAGCTTTGCGAGTATTTATATTATTGATTACCGATGTAATTTGTGGATATTTACTGACCAGTTCCTGAACCAACGGTATCAGAAAATCAGTGTTTTCATAAGCCGTAACGAAATTTACCATCAGTTCATTGGTATTCACCCCGAATCGCAAAACCAAATGTCGTAAATATCCTATATTGGTTTTAGCATCATATGGTTTTAACTTCAATTCAACTGCTTTTTCTCGCACAAAATTTAAAATTTCATTACCTATTTTGGGCTGAAGATGACATTCATTAATGTCTAAGATTTTATCGAATCTTCCGGGAATGTGTAACCCGAGTGCAAATTCCTGTTGTGCATCTTCACTTTCACTGGGCAATGTCCATCTGCGATTTGAAAAGGTGAATTCCATCTTATTGCGATAATTATAAATATTTTCAGATGATACAGCTTTATCAATTGTTACTGATTTCAGTCCTGCTAATCGTTGAAAAGCATCGATAACCTGCTGTTTTTTTTGTTCAACCTGTTTGGAATATTCCAATTGCTGAAATGTACAGCCCCCGCAATGTGCAAAATGTTCGCAGCGCGGAGTGACAGCATCCGGAGAATCCTGTATAATCTCTAGCGGTCTAGCTTCAGCATAACCACTCTTTTTTCTATAGATTAACGCTTTAACGGTTTGATTGGGAATTGCATTTTTGACGAATATCACAAAATCATCAACTTTTGCGATCCCTTTGCCGCCATAGGCAAGGGATTCTATGGTTAAATCTAATATTTCACCTTTTTTAATCATTGTTGAATTTACATTAACATCAACTTAATCAGGTTTGCTAAATTTGAATAATCTACTTTTATAATATTATAACCGAAGAAATATGAAAAATCAAATAATCATAGTTATTTTAGCAATATTTTTATCGAATTTCCTGTTTGGTACAGATATTCAAACCATTAATTCTAAGACAGATATTTCCGGTCAATGGTTTTTAGCGTACAACAACAGTTCAGATATTAACCAATTCGCTTTGAAGCGTGGATATTTTACAATCAAAACCAAAATGAACGATGTATTTTCCGTAAGATACACGCAAGATATTACCCTTGATAAAGAAGGCAGCGATGCCGGAAATGTAGAGATACGGCTAAAGTATTTATATTTAAAGATGAATTTGCATAACATCGAGTTTCTGAAAGATAGTTACCTTGAGGTTGGTTTGGTACATCGTCCTTGGTTTGAATTCGAACAAAATGTGAACAATTATCGCGTGCAGGGTAAAATGTTTTTAGAACGATTCAGTATAATCAATTCTGCCGATTTCGGATTGTTTTATACCGGATTGCTCGGCGGTGAGATTGATGAACATTATCAAAAAACAGTCACAAATAAAAATCCGGGTAAATATGGCAGTTTTTCATTAGGCATCCATAACGGCGGTGGCTACCATGCTATTGAACAGAATAATAATAAAACGCTCGAAGGTCGATTTACCGCGCGACCGTTTCATTCTTGGTACCCTGGATTACAGCTGACCTACGCATTTACTTACGGCAAAGCCAACACAGAAAGTAATTCGACCGATTTTAATATGAATTTAGTATATCTTTCTTCTGAAACTGTGTTAGGAACTTTTACCGGTCAGTATTTTATTGGTAATGGTGATTTTGGTGGAAAATATGTAGAAGACGATACTTCAATATCAAGTGCCGGCTACTCGCTTTTTGGAGAATTGAATATCCCAAATACAAATTTATCTATCTTTGGACGATTTGATGAATTTGAATTGGACAATTCCGATCAACAGAACATTTATATAGGCGGAATTTCATATAAATTCCTTAAAAGCAAAATATTATTCGATTTTGACTATCATAAAACCCCGAGCGAAACAATAAAGGTTTACGAAATTGCTTTAGAAATTGGCTTTTAAAGTAGTGATGTAACTAAAATATTACTATTATAAAAAAAGCCCTAAAAATAGGGCTTTTTTATTACTGAATATTAATTCAGCATCAATTTAAAAAGTTTTAAATTGCTTGTACGTTATTTGCAGCTTCGCCTTTATCGGTTGTTACTACATCAAATTCAACTTCTGCATTCTCTTTAAGAGTTTTAAAACCATCTGCTATAATTGAATTATGGTGTACAAATAAGTCACCACCCTTTTCACGGGTGATAAATCCAAAACCTTTACTATCGTTGAACCATTTAACGGTTCCTACTTCTTTTTTTGCCATCTTTGTGTTTCCTAATTGATTATTAAATTTTGCCCTGAGGTCTGATTAGGGTATAGAAGGTATTACTATTTAAGATTTGTATAAAAAATAAATTGCTTTTGCGTCTAAATCCTTGTCATAACATCTGACAACGTGCGGGATGTTACATTATAAATATTACAATAGCAATAAGTATATATTTTATTTTAACTTATGAATCTATATTAATTTCATCAACAATCCCGACAATAATTGAACGTAGGGGCGCAATATCATCTTTCACTATGGATCTCGCAGAATTACCTTCATCAATTACTAACACGGTTTCTCCGGCACCTGCGTCAACCTCATCAACTGCAATTAAATAATCACCGGTTGGTTTGCCATCGGGATTTAATTTACCTACAACGAGCAGTTTACGGCCTTCATAGAATTTATGATTGATTGTTGAGTGAATTGCTCCGCATACTTTACCGATTATCATTGATCTATTTTCTCCTCTAAAAGATGCACATCATCAACAATTCCGATAATCGTAGAATCAACCGGTACGAACCACGGATCCAATGCTAAAGCCGCTTCCCGTGAGCTTTCATAATAAATCAGTTCATCTTTACCTGCCATTCGAGTTGAATCTGCTGATACAATAATTTCTCCCTTTGGTTTTTGATATTTATCCAAAGGTTGAACCAATAGCATTGGTACACCCTCGATTCCGTTATAAACAACACAGGGAGTTAGCGTACCGATTACTTTTCCCAATTTCATGGATTAGCTCTCACTGCCTGCCACCATACCTAATTTTGCCAAATTAAAGTGGGTGGTATGGTCAATTTGTTTTCTTAGATCAGTATGCAGATTTGGAATAATCGTTTCATTAATCCAATGATCTTGTACAGAAATTGATGATTTCGCGATCTCAACCGCAGCTTCAACTTCTTCCACACTGCCATTATAAATAGTAAATGATTTTCCGCCAATGTCATCAGCTAATCGAGTTTCGATGATCTTTACTTTTGCGCCTTTAATACCCGCATCCGTTGCTTTAAGCATCGTAGACACCGAAGATGCCTCAATGATTCCTAATGATTCTGCCGTACACTTTAAACGAGTACCCAAAATGCTGTCATGTAATTGCTGATGAACATCGGGTAATATCATGCTGTCAATTATATTGTTATTATCAACCGAAAGTCCGATTTCATATGATTCTTCGACAGACGCTACGCTGCCACCAATTAATACTAAGAATTTACCGTTATGCACCGTTCCAGATTTTATTACTGTTATAGGGGCTCTTTTTAACATCTTATCGCCCGCAAAAATTCCGGTGGCAATACTGGCAAATTCAATTAATGCGATTGCAGGATATTTCTTCATCATACGATCCTAAAATGATCAACTAATACACAGCGTCTTTCACGTGTAAAACTGCGCGGGTTTGTCAATCCTTCACCGGTAGGACTTGCTATCGTAAACGATGTGTAGCCCTCACCGCCATGACCAAGTCCGGCATAGGCCGGCCCATTTTTCACAAATATACTGCAATTCATCACTCTTGCCATACGACTGAGGTTATCCAAATTCTTGGAATACATAGTGGCCGTGTGGCGATAACCATGTTCAGCTTCTTTTGCCAATTCAATTGCTTGATCAACATTTAGTACTCTTGCCACCGGTAAAACTGGTAACATTTGTTCCGTCCAAATTAATGGATGACCTACATCAATGGGTGCTATTGCCAGTCTGATATTGTTACCCACCTTTTTCCCTATTTTGGAAAGAATTTCCTGTATATTTTTGCCAATATAAGCTTGATTTATCTTTCCCGCCTTTCTTTGTCCAAGCGTCTCTTTGAAAATTACTTTTTCTAATTGTTCAACTTCATGGCTTTTTAGAACTACGGCATTGTAGCGTTCAAAGGCAGATAGCAGCTGATTGGCAACCGACTCAACTACGAATACTTCTTTTTCCAGGACACAAATAATATTGTTGTCCATTGATGCCCCAAGAACAATATTTTTGGCGGCATCTTCAATATCCGCGGTTTCATCTACAACGACCGGCGGATTTCCTGGACCTGCGCAAATCGCCCGTTTCCCACTTTCCATTGCCGCTTTAACAACACCCGCTCCACCTGTAACCACAAGCAGATTTACATTTGGATGATGCATCAGCTCTTGGGCGCTCTCAATGGTTGGGTTAGCAATAGTAGTAACTAAATTAACAGGTCCTCCCGCCGCAACAATTGCTTGATTTAGCAATTCAATATTATAAATACTAACCTTTTTTGCTGATGGATGCACATTAAAAACCACGGCATTCCCGGCAGCTATCATTCCAATTGTATTACAAATAATTGTTGAAGTAGGGTTCGTAACAGGTGTAATTGCACCGATAACACCATAAGGTGCCAACTCCATTAATGTTAATCCACGATCGCCGGAACGCGCTTTGGGTTCAAGTACTTCAGTCCCCGGGGTTTTTTCTGTCACTAATTTATTCTTTACTATCTTATCTTCAACTCGGCCTAATCCTGTTTCTTCCAACGCTTTTTGAGCAAGATCTTCGGCATGTTCCAGCATTTTAATCCGTATACTGCGAATAATTCTATTCCGTACTTTCAAAGAAAGCTCCATCAATTCTGTCTGTGCTTTCTTGGCTGCTTCCGTTGCTGAAGTAATTGTTGAATGTACTCCTGAGCCGTAACCCGATGGATTATCCGTTGTATATTTGACTTTATTTATATTTACATATTCATTTACCGGCTGCAGTTGGTGCAGAACTCTTTTGGCAATTAGGTCAACCTGTTCTTGTGTTAACTGAGACATATTGCACCTCCTTTAATCATTAACACCCTTTTTATATTTGAATTTGCCATCGGTCTCCCAATTGTCAACAATTGCCATCACTACTGCATCGCAGGGGCGATTATTGGTTTGGACAGTTTGTCTTGCAGAACTTCCACTGGCATACAATACCATTTCGCCAATTCCTGCGTCAACTACATCGGCTGCTACCACAAACCCTCCGGTATTTTTACCGTCTATATCGACATTTTGAAGTACAAGAAACTTGAGACCGTCCATACTCGATTCTTTTTGTGTGGATACAAGCGTACCCACAACTTTGGCTAAAACCATGTCAGCCTCTTTTTATTTTGATTGTTTCTTTAGTTCAGTTTTGCCTTGTTCTTCACGACCAAGTGGTAATACTGCATCTACGTTAATATGCGGACGTGCAATTATATGTACAGACACAATTTCGCCAACTCTTGCGGCACCGGCTTTACCTGCATCGCAGGCGGCTTTTACCGCTGCTACATCACCGCGTACCGAAACGGTAACATAACCGCCACCGGTTTTTTCGTATGCTACTAATTCAACTTTGGCAGCTTTTACCATGGCATCCGCAGCTTCAACTGCTGCCGGGAAACCTCTTGTTTCGATCATTCCTAATGCTTCAGACATTTGTTTCTCCTATTTTGTTATTTTGGATTTGTTTCTTTAGACCAATTTGGTCCATTTTAATCTTCTTTTACCTTTCCGGTAACTTCTTCTATAGATTTAACTGCTGCTCTCCAGCCAACTTCGATATCGCGCTCATCTCCGCCAAGATATACACGTCCAAAACTTCCAAACGTGCGTACTTCAAGGATATTGATATTCGCAGCTTTTTCAGCTTCGTTAGCTGCTAAAGCAGCATAGGCAGCTGGCGCTACTTCCATTACATGCATTGACTCGCCAGGGACAATCATATTGCCATGTCGCATCCGATTTATCAGTTGGGTTTGGTGATCATCAATTCTACGAATTATTTGTGATGAATAAATTTTTGGTTTCCAGCGATCCTCTTCCTTCAAATCAAGAGCATCCAAAATAGCTTGGCCTGCCTGCCTGACATCCGCTTGCGAGGTTGAATGTATCTCGAGCATCCCAAACATTCTCTCAACAATCTGCATACCCGGTGTAACATTGGTTGATTTCAATGCAATATCAGTTATCCGATTTATTTCAATACCGGGTGAAATTTCAACATATAATGATGCCATTCCCGCCAATGGCAAAAACCCTTTTGCTACTGTTCCGAGAAAAGCAGCATATTGTGGCTGCAGTTTATCAATAAATACATAAGCTCTTAAATCTACCATTATTAATTCCTTATAATTATTTTGTATTGCATCAATTCGAAATTGTAACTGATTGCGCTTGTTGTAAAATCTTGATTCCGGCACTGGCTCCTAATCGTGTGGCACCGGCTTCAATCATTTTATGAGCATCATCGTATGATTTAATGCCACCTGAAGCTTTGACTCCAATCCCCGCATTTCCGACAATCTTACTCATGAGAGCTACGTCTTCTGCTGTAGCACCACCAGGTCCAAAACCCGTGGAGGTTTTCACATAATTTGCTTTTGCTTTTTTAGCAAGCGTACAAGCCCGTACTTTTTCATCTTCGGTTAGTAAAGCTGTTTCAATAATCACCTTTGATATAGCACTGCCGTCTTCGCAGGCCTCAACAACTTTCCGAATATCATTATAAACAAGCTCATCCTTGCCGCTTTTTAAGGCGCCAATATTTATAACCATGTCTATTTCTCTCGCGCCTTCACGAATCGCGCGGCGCGCCTCCATGGCTTTAATCTCCGCCATGTGCGCTCCCGATGGAAATCCTACCACTGTACAAACTTTAACCTGCGACCCTGCTAATTCCCTTGCGGCCAATGGAACGTAACTCGGGCTCACACAAACGGATGCAAATTGAAATTCTTTTGCTTCCGAACAAAGTTTAATAATATCATCTTCAGTAGCATCGGGTTTGAGGATGGTATGGTCGATACATCGTGCAATATCTTCCGGCACACAACTTCCACCAGTCCCGGATTCAATACCTAAGCGATCCACGCCAAAATCTAAAAATTTGCGAATTGTTTCCGGCTGTTTCTCTACACAAACTCCGCAAGTACAAACCATTTCAGAATCACAGTTACAGGATTCTGATTTATGAGCTTGAGTACCTGGTAAGATTGCTATTTCGCTAATGCGATTAGCAATTCTTGAAATATCTTCATTTGTTAATTCAATCAAGGAATCCTCCATTTGAGATGATTGATTCTGTATATTTTTATCACTATTTAATTTTTGTTTGCTATCTAAACTGTCAATCATTGCCACTCTTTGCAAGTGACGTTCTACAGTACATTCAGTTGAAATAAACGTATCAACAATCTGTTTTGCCAAACCTAAACCAATAAGTCCTGCCCCGAGAGTAAGAACGTTTGCATTGTTATGCTCCCGAGCGTTGCGAGCTGTAGTTATATCATAACACAATGCTGCTCTAACGCCACTTACTTTGTTAGCAGTCATGGCGGAACCAATCCCGGCTCCGTCAATCATGATACCAAGTTCAGCTTTATGGTCGGCAATGTTGCGTGCTACAGCATAAGCAAACTTTGGATAGTCAACCGCCACAGGTGGCGGTATGTTTGTTCCGCAATCGGTTACATTATGTCCCCCATCAATCAAATAGGCTTTTAATTCTTCTTTTAAAGAATATCCGCCATGGTCAGCCCCGATTGCAATAGTTAATTTGTTACTTTTATTACTCATTGTGAATCTTTTAATAATTCAGTGGCAATCCACTCATCAGTTATTAATCCATTGAACCACTTACCACTTAATCCTGCTCGTATTGCAGATAATTTATTTTTGCTACCAGCTACCGCGATCGAATACGATTTTTTCTTTAATTCTTCTAACTCAATTCCGATAGTTCGATTGTTCAAATCTTCGGAACAAATTGTTCCATCCGATTTAATAATTCGTGAACAGATATCACCTACCGCCCCTTTATCCAATAAATCTTTTACCTCATGTTTATCAAAATATTCAGCTTTTGATAATATTGAATCATATCCAAATGATCCGATCGTGAAAATTGCTATATCTGCGTTGCGGCCTAATTCTAAGGTGCGAGAAACATTTTTGTCGGATAAAATGGCTTTTTTCAAACCGGAACTGTCAACAACAGCAGGTAAGGGCATTAAATAGGGAATCGCATGGTAGCTCTCGCCAATTGTCTTGGCAATTTCACTGGCATGCGTATCAATTTCAGCACGAGAAATACCACCATTTAATTGCACAACAATCATATCCTTAACTTTGCGCGGTCTGATCTGCCTTGCAACTTGTTGCATAGTTGTTCCCCACGAAATTCCTAAAATCGTTCCTTCGGTCACGAGTTGGTCAAGCAGCAAAACGGCAGCTTTACCAAGACGCCTTTTCACCGTTTTTTCATCATCAGAATCATTTGGAACAACGATTACTTTTTTTAATCCATATTTCTCACTCAATTTCGCTTCAAGCTGAGTGCCAATTTGAGACGGATCTATTATTTCGATTCGTACTATACCGTTATCACGCGCTTGCTGAAGGAATCTTGATACAGTTGGACGAGAAACGCCCAATTTCTTTGAAATTTTTTGTTGGCTATACTGATGCTCGTAATAAAGCTTGGCGGCTTCAACTAAAATAGTAGATTTATATTTATTTATCATTGTTTTAATATGAACATATGTTCACTATATATAAACATTTGTTCAAAATTAAAAGCAGTTTTATTAGTTGTCAAGTAAAAAATATATATTATTTATATCAGTTTGAGTTTAGAAGTAATTAAAAATATAACTATTAATTACAAATCAGCTTATAGCAGTTTTTAATATTGATATCAAATTTTTTGCGATTGATATCGTGGAGGCTTCTGCATAGATCCTTAAAATCGGTTCAGTATTCGATGCTCGTAGATGCAGCCACTTATCATCCCAAATAAATTTTAATCCATCAACTGTATTTATTTCTGCATCGTTAAAAATTGTTTTTGCTCTATCAAAAACTGCGGTCGGATCGGGCATACAGACATCAGCACGGTTTAGAACCACCTTATCCTTCACAATTTCAAATTGTGGTAGCTGCTTCTTTATTTCACTGACAGTTTCTTTTGATTGCGCCAAGCGGTTTAACACCATCGTAACTCCAACCAATGAATCGCGACCCAAATGTGCTTCTTTAAGGATAACCCCACCGTTGCCTTCCCCACCCAAGTTAGCACCAATTTCCAACATCTTCTGAACAACATTTATTTCTCCGACTGCTGAGCGTACTACATTGCATCCATATTGTTCAGCTAATTTATCTAGCGCCATTGTTGTCGATAAATTTGTAACGAAAGTTTCATTTCTTCCAGTAGTATTGATGTATCCTTCAGTCGCTAATACTAACGTGTATTCTTCCCCTATAGGATTACCTTTTTCATCAACTACCGCTAAACGATCCGCATCCGGATCTACGGCAAATCCGATATCCGCGTTATTATCGACTACTGCGTCACAAAGTTCCTTCAAGTTTTCAGGTAGTGGTTCCGTACCATGAACAAAATCACCGGTCGGCTCACAGTTGATAGGTATCACCTCGCAGCCTAGAGCTTCCAGCATGGCAGGGACAGCTACTGCTCCCGCTCCATTTATTGCATCAATTACAACTTTAAATTTTCTTTTTCTAATTTTATAAGTATCAACGCATTTCAAAGAAGCGTTTTTGATGATATGTTTTTGGATGGCATTTTTATCTTCTAAAACAATCCCGCGCACTTTACTTTCTTTATGTTTGGTGTTTGCATCAACCACTTCAAATAACTTTTCATTTTCTTCAGGCAGAAAAAAAGTGCCGTCCGAACGGACAAATTTCAATCCGTTCCATTCTTCAGGATTATGACTAGCGGTAATGACCAGTCCACCGGCGGCATCCGTTTGCTCTACCATGAATTGGACGGTTGGAGTTGGAACAATATCGCAAAATATTACATTTCTGCCTAGTCTAATAAATTCATCGATTACCACATTTGTTATTAATTGGCCTGAGGGGCGCGAATCACGCCCAACTATAATTGCCCCCTCTTGGTATATTTGATGCGCTCCTTGGATATATTTGCGGATTACCTCATCTTTTAGATGCGTTTCAACAATAGCTCTGATTCCAGAAATACTTCTGATAAACATGATTAAAATTCCATTTATATTATCTATAAATTAAAAAGGTTCAAGAGAATCCTTGAACCTTTTATTTAAATATTGCAGATACACTTAATCGTACAATCTTTTTATTCGCTCAAAACGTGCCATTCTACGGACCGCTTTTTTTCGCGATTCACGTTTTTCAACGCTCGGCTTGACAAAAAATGATTTACGTCGCACATCACGCAGAACACCAGCTCGTTCCCATTTCTTTTTGAAACGTCGCAGCGCTCTTTCCAATGGTTCGTTATCGCGTACATTCACTTCTATCATTCCGTACCACCTCCTTAAGGGGTTATCAATTAATAAAATACACTAATTATGTAGCCAAGTATTTTAAATATAAAAAAGATGATTTTCAAATAAGTTCCGCAAATTCTGCGATACTTAATGTTTCGGGTCTCCGTGTGAAATTTATCTTTGCTTTTATTTCCTCTGATATTTCAAACCCGCTCAGTGAATTATGCAGCATTTTTCGTCGCTGAGAAAATGCTGCTTTTACGACTTTCTCAAATTTTACAAATTGGTCATCATTTATTATTGGAGTTACTTTCTTCGTGATCTTAATAAAGGATGAGTCGACCTTGGGGCGCGGAACAAACACTTCCGGCGGTATGCTAAAACACCGTTCTATATCAAGGAATGCACCAGTCATAATGGATAACCGACTGTAAGCTTTTGTTCCCACTTTGGCAGTCAATCTTGCTCCTACTTCTTTTTGAACCATCAGAAAGGCTTCCGACCATTCTTCACGCTGCTCAATTAGCCAAAATAGGATTGGCGACGTGATATTATACGGTATATTGCCGATAACTCTAATGGGGCCTTTTATGGGCAAGGTTTTCAATTCTAACCACAGAACATCACCGTGAATAATATGACAGCCATTAATTGAATCCGTTGTTCGCAAATGCTCAACCAAAACCGGATCAATTTCAATTACTGCCATGCTATTGACTATTGGCAAAATAAGTTCGGTTAATACACCTTCACCGGGACCAATTTCTAATATTCTATCAGTCCTAACAGGGTCAATTGTTTTAATTATCTTCTGCAATAAATTAGGATCAATTAAAAAATTCTGACCCCATTTCTTTTTAGCAAAATGTCTCAAATTTTTGGAAGGTTAAATAATTTTTCGGTATTGTTCTTGGTGGCCAATGCTACAATTTCAGCTGAAACCCCTATGCTTTCAGCTAGTTTTTCAACCACATACTTTAGGAGACTCGGTTCATTTTCTTTCCCACGATATGGTTTCGGACTTAAAAATGGGGCATCTGTTTCAATTAATAGTCGGTCTAATGGAAGTTCCTTTGCTACCTCAACCAATCCACTGTTTGTGTAGGTTATATTGCCCGCAAATGAGATGTACAAACCCATGTCAATTAGAATTTTAGCAGTTGGCAGATCACTGCTGTAACAGTGTGCTACTCCACGAATTTGACCCACCTGTCTAATAATACAAATTATATCGTCATCAGCATTGCGGTTATGTATAATGACCGGCAGGTTCATCTCTTGTGCCAATTGTAATTGTTTTTTGAACACTTTGCGTTGTGTCTCAGCATCAGAAATGTTCCGATAGTAGTCTAAGCCAATTTCACCAACAGCAACTATTTTTGGCTGAGCAAGAATGTCCTGTAATTGATGTATGAAATCCGCGGGCGCATTTTCTGCATCATGCGGATGTATTCCCGCGGCCGCGTAGACCATTTTTTGTTTTTTTGATATTGCCACACTTCTCCAAGAACTGTCAATGTCAATCCCGGGGCAAATTATTCTTTCTACTCCACGTTCTTTCGCCCGCGCCAAAACAACATCAAGGTTCTTTGCCCAAGAACCCATGTAAAGATGACAATGTGAGTCGATTAACATCCCTTAATTTACTTTGAATATAATTGTTTATTGTAATTAACTTGATACTTGATATGGCAATAAATGACCTATCATCTTGTTTCAACTTTCAATAACTTTTGATGAATTAATATTTCTTACAAACTTTAATTGAAGTTAAATCTTTAGTGATTCTTCAAAATTGTTAAAATAATAAAAATAACTGTCTCGTGAAATATAAAAAGTAGTTAAAGGGTGTTTTGGGCATGCGATTTAGTAAAATACCAAATAATGACACTATAAGAATGATAGTAAGTATTTTTTTATATTATATTTTTTGGTTATCATTTTTCCAGATATTGCGATTATTTTTTGCGATATATAATTATGAAAAATTCTCAGAACTTTCCTTTACTGACATCTCTAAAGTGCTAATATACAGTTTGCGTCCTGATATTTCTGCAGCCAGCTACATTATTTTAGTAATATTTTTTTTGTTAATATTGAATGAATTTGTAAATAAAAATTTTATACATAAAATCATTACTTATTATTCTCACACTTTGATAGTTGGAATTGTCATAATCTCGGTAACTGATGCACAGATTTATAAAGAATGGGGATCGAAAATTAACAGAGAGGCATTATCATTTTTTAACACTCCAAATGAAATTTTTGCCTCAATCCCAAATTCTCCACTGATACTGTTACTTGTTATTTCAGTTATATTCATTGCAATGGGTATTTTCCTATATAATCATGTATTAAAATTAACACAAAGATTCAAAGTGGTCATGAATGGTTATAAATTATCTATAAGGATACTAAAACTAATATTATTTTATATTGCGCTTCTTGCACTCTTAGTGATTGGCTTACGGGGGGGG
>RRYU01004420.1_pt1 | contig 33434 bp, 32 predicted proteins | sample 2162651 | NCBI WGS metagenome assembly RRYU01 (sample SAMN10267283, study PRJNA491782) | microbial mat metagenome | isolation source: biomat in the production well | place: Japan: Minami-Kanto gas field, natural gas well KTG3 | collected 2017-06 | reverse complement strand
TGCATGGGAGATTCCTCGGGCCGCCCATGCGGGTGCTGGTCTGAAACGGGGCCGGGTGGGCGGCCCATCGGAATGACATGGATGTTCGCTGGAGATTCCTCGCGCCGCCCATGCGGGTGTTGGTCTGAAACGGGCCTGGGTGATGCATACGGGTCAGGATGACATGGTTGTTCGCTGCCTCCAACCATGAAATACCATGTCATCCTGACCCGCCACATGCACCCATGCGCTCGTGTGACCCAACACCCCCGTGAACCGGATGAACCGTGTGGATGGGTCAGGGAAGGATCTCCCGGTGTTTTCCGTGCCCAGACGACGAGATCCTTCCCTCGCCCTGCCACACAACTCATCGCGTTGACTAGCAGGCTCCGACACGGGGGGGCCGGGTGCTGCACGCGGGTCAGGATGACATGGATGTTCGTTGTGTGCTGTAGAGTGGGCGTTAGACGCTGACGTGCGCTGTGCGTTTTGCGCTGTGCGCTGTGTGGATAAACTCATTTTCAAAAAAATCGATTCGCGCTACGTGCGGGGTGTCTCTGCCGCAAAACCCTTTACACCTTCCCAGAACCCAGGATGCAGGAATCAGAAGACAGAAAATAGAAATCAGAACAAATGTTCTTGCACACGAGGGGAGAACACTACCCGAAACCCTCGATGGTCGAGGATGTGCGGGACGTTCCGGTCGCGCGCCGCGCAGCGAACACTTGTTCCATTTTCATACCATGAGCCACCCCGCACCGGGACATCATACTCGCTAAGTGTAAAGTCTTTCTGTACATCAGCCGCGCCCTGAGGATACGCCTTATACCTGCTGTTGCACCACTCCCACACTTGCCCAACCATGTCCAGTGCGCCACAGACAGCCGCACCAGCCGCACAGACGCCCACTGGCGCGGCGGCGTCCAGACGGTTGCCCGGGTCGTCTGCAAAAACATGCTCCAGGGTTGGTGCTGGCCTGTCGCCCCAGGGATAGCTACGGCGCTCCATGGCCGCATCATAGGCGGCGGCTGCTTCCCATTCGGCTTCGCTAGGCAGGCAGATGGCGTACCCGGTCGGCAGGCAATCGGCCAGTTCGCTGGTCAGCCAGGCGCAGAAGGCCATCGCCTCATACCAGGTGACGCCGATCACGGCCTGATTGGCACTGGTGTACTGTGGGTCGTCCCACTGCCATGGCTGGATGCGGTGCGCCTGTTGCTGCCACTGCCACCCATTCTGAGTCCAATAGTCTGGCTGATGGTAACCATCGGCTGCGATAAACGCCCGGTACTGCGCCACGGTTACCGGGTAGCGCGCAATCCAGAAGCCGGGCAGGGGAATATTAGCGCTCTCCGCTTGTTCACTCCACTTTTTACTCCACCCCCCGATGCGATACGTCCCAGGCCGAACATAACACCAGTAGCCGCTCGCTGCGCCGAAGGACTCCGTGCGCTGCAACAGTTCGTGCCGCCATGCGTCTTGTTCAACCGGAAAACGTGGATCACCCAGGTCGCCCAGCAGAACGCCAGCGCGCATGCGTTCGGCCACCGGCAGGGGCGGTGCGGGGTCGTTGAGCAGCGCAGCCAGGCCGCCGCGCAGGTCGCGCTGTAATGTCACTCCATCCAGCCCCTGTTCCTGCAGCGAGGCCCAATCGCGGTCGACGCCGATCTCGGCGGCCAGGATCAGGTCACGGTGCCAGCACTCGGTTGATTTCTCGGCGTCTCGCTGGATCAACCGTCGCAGCACGCTCTCGATCAGCCAGGGGTTGCCTTCCTGGATTGTGCCCAATCCCAGAAAGATCGGCTTGCGCCAGCGGTCGTCGTCGCGGTGATCCAGGATCAATGCCAGCGGATTGCTCTGCCGCACCAGATGTCGTCCGGCACAATGTTCTTGCAGCGTCAGGTGGGCAAATTCGTAATCGTCTGCCGCCGGTTGCAAGAATCCGCTGCGCTGATCTAAGCCGTCAGCTTCAAATCCACCCGCCCGACCCGAATGATATCGCCCACATTGACACTCGTTGCGTCACGCACCTCAAAGCCGTTCACAAACGTGCCATTGGTACTATGCAGATCCTCCAGAATCCACTGGTCGCCCCGGCGTTCCAGGCGCGCATGGTCAGCCGACATAAAGGTGTCATTCAGGGCTATATCGCTCTCGACACTGCGCCCGATCATATTGACCTGACTCAGGGGAAAACTCTTCCCCACCGCCAGACCCGTCGGCCCGGCATTGACCACCACCAGTTGACCGAGCAACCTGCTCGTATCAGCCGCTGGCAGTCCCCCCGTACGCAAATCGCGCAGCACCACACGCAGCACCTGCCAGAGAAAAAAATACAGCAAAAAAACCACTGATACGCGCAGCAGCAGAATAATCACATTCAGCGAAACATTGGCTACATCAAACATAGGCTGATTGAGATTGAATAGAAAAGACATGGTTTTACACATGGGCATGCCGGTTAATGATTGGTGTAGGGGCGAATAATTCCCCTACTGGATGCCCCAACTGTAAAGTTGTAAAGTAACCTGAACCATGTCAAAGGTAAAAGGAGAAAGTCCAGAATGCCGCCCTATAGTAGCATCGGCAACATGCCAGTGCTACAGTTGCCCGTTGCGCTTTGCGCTTTGCGCTTTGCGCTTTGCGCTTTGCGCTTTCAAGCCCCTTCCTGAAACGTCAACTCCAACCCGCCCAGCGATACCACATCGCCATTCTGCAAGGCCGATTCGACCACCCGTTCATTGTTGACAAATGTGCCGTTGGTACTACCCAGATCCGTAATCCAGAACTGACGGTTCTTATAGCGCAACTGCGCATGATGCCGCGATACACGCGTATCTTCCAAAATAATATCGTTACTCAAACCACGTCCCAGCGTCAGCATGGTGCTTTCGAGCGGAATAGCCTGTGGCCCACTGGCGGCATGCAGCATCAGCAGCGCATTGCCTTTGGCTTGCGGACGGATCTGTTGATAAATTGTCGGCGACATGGCCTGAGTAGCACTGGACGCCTGCGCCTGGGCCTCGGTGGTTTCCGCCACAACCTGAATCGAGCGACGCATAACGTCGGCATCTTCGGCCAACTCAACACGCGGATGCTCTAGCATGGTAAAACTCCGTTCGGCGGCAAGCTCACTCAGATAATTCGCCATCTCGCGTTCCATTTCGCTGCGGATCGGCTGAAATGCTACAAAGTCCTGCGGATGCAAGAATACGCGATACGTATTGGGCACAATCACCCGCCGTACACTGATCGTCTGATGGCTCTCCATCGCTCGCTCTAGCCGCCGCGCAATTTCGGCTGGCTGCACCGGGCTACGGAAGAAACGCGCAACCGAGCCTTCAACCATACTCTCGATAAATTGTTCAAAACGACTAAGCGCCGACATAACTGCGCCTTCCTCTTACATCACGCCTGGCAGCTTAACCGGCTCACCCAGGTAGAGCGGTTCCAGGTACGCTGCTTGATCGACATCCCCTACCAGAAAGCGCTGCCAGGCCATCTCTGCCAGATAGCCTGGTCGCCGCAGATTAGCGGCGTTGCCACAGAAACGCGCCTGTTCACCCAGGCTCTCGCGTAGCAGCGCCTGTACATCAAGGCCAGTATCACCACAAAAAAGTACCGGTTCATTGATCAGAGACACCAGTTCATCCAGCGAAACATTCTGATAGTCAGTCTGGCGCTGCCACTGGCCATGGTACTGATAGTGCGCAGTCGCAAAGCGCATGCGCCCCAGGCGAATCAGCGGGAACACGGGCGTATCTGCCGCATGCTGCTGGTATGCCAGTATGTCGAGCGTATTCATGCCAATCAACGGGATATTGCCTGCCAGCGCCAGCCCCTTGGCAATACTCAGCCCGACGCGCAAGCCGCTCCAGCTACCCGGCCCCAGCGCCACCGCCACTACCCGGATATCATCCGGCTGGCGGCCCAGTTGCCCCAGCATCAGATCAAGCTGTGGCAGCAGCTGCACCGTATGATTGCGCCCCGACTGCCACACATGTTCACTCTGCAAGCCGTTTTGATCATACCAGGCCAGCCCGGTTAAGGTTGTAGATGTATCGATTGCCAGCAGCATAACTCGTCCTACTCAGCCAGCATTGCCGTCAGGTGCTCCACCAGGGTAACGTAGCGCCGACCATGTGGCTCAAACACGAGACGCCGTTCCTGGTCACCGGCATGCTCCATCTTCAGCGTAAGATGATCATCGGGCAGAACATCCTGGGCATGTTCGGCCCATTCGACCAGACAAACGCCCTGGTCACTCCAGGTTTCCTCCAGGCCGATACTGGTCAGTTCCAGCGGATTATCGATGCGATACAGATCGACATGATAGATCGGCATGCCCTGATAAGCCGGGCCAGCCCGATACTGATTGATCAACACAAAGCTCGGACTAGTAACCAGATCAGGTGAACCAAGCCCCTGGGCAACGCCCTTCACCAGATGGGTTTTGCCCACACCAAACCCGCCCAGCAACAGCACCAGATCACCCGGCTGCAAACTGGCCCCCAGGCACGCACCAATGTGTATGGTCTGTTCAGCACTGGTGCTCAGAATATCGATCATAGAAAACCATCAGGTAATGATCAATCCATCCATAGGCCATAGGCCGCATATCGGCCATTATTGTAGCACAGAACACAAGAAACCAGGAAAGGACGTAACTGTTCACGTGTGGGGGAAGATTCACCACGGAGGCACAGAGGCACGGAGGATATCTCTTTCTGCTGCTGCCCATGCCATCGCTAGCTGGGTGGCCTGCGCACGGATTATCTGGCGATCCCTCGATAGAACTGTTCACGTTTTGGGGAAACCCTTCACCACGGAGACATGGAGGCACGCAGGATCGGGTCAGAGACAGCAATCTCGCGTGTGATATACTTTGGATTGGGTGCAGCAATCAGGTCTATCTGACAAAATTTATGCCAGCACGAGACATATTTTACAAATCTGGCAATTCCAACTGATACCTATTCAACTTTTTTCAACCGGGCCTTTCTTCAGCAAATTCTCCAGCGATATCAGGTAAAAATAGCCAATAGATAGATAGACGGTAGGGGCGGTTCGCGAACCGTCAATACCATGCGATTGTCATCCCAAGGTGCGCCTCTGGCGTATGGAAGGCTAACTGGCGGAAGCGCCTGGTGCGCAGTCGGGCCGGGTTGGCCGGGTTGCTGCACGAATGCACCAGCGGCGACCTGCAGGCCCTTGCTGGCGAGTATCCCGGATGCCGCGACCACAACGAACCCCGTGGACATGGAGATACCGGTCTGGGGGAGCGGGTGGCGGGTGGCCTGCTCAGCGTGATCACGCTGTGGCAACAGGTCGGGGGCACATGGATGGACGGTGGTGCGGGTGCGAACCTGGCTGCCCCGGCTCATCCAGTTTCTGTGTAGCTGGCGGCGGCGGCAGCAGGAGAACGTGGTGCGTCGCTGGTTGAGCATGCGAGGTGTTCCACGGCAACCCGTTCTTTGGTCGTCAGATTGCTGAGCCGTCTTGTTGTTCCCATCCAGCACCTCCCAGAACAGATACAGATGCTGGTATTGTACACAAATGTGCTGGATGCACCACTAAGTGGTGCATCCGCTAAGATCGTTGACAGTAGGGATGCGCCTCGTGCGCTACACACCGAGACGAAAACAGGAATGGTGTCTAGCAACTTGCCGGATGCACCACTTAGACATCAATGCGCCGGGGGCGCACACGGTCAACATGAAAACGGACTACAAATCTCCTATCCCACCCCTGGCGGTAGAATTCTGTGTGCTGGTAGGAGACGGGGGCAATGTAGCTGTTTCATCCTCAGCTTCCTCCGCCTCTGGTGATGGTGTAGCCGTTGGCGGCGCGGTGGCCTCCGCTTCCTCGGCATCCTCCGCCTCGGGTGACGGGGTGGATGTTGGCGGCGTGGTAGCCTCGGGTGACGGGGTGGACGTTGGCGGCGTGGTAGCCTCGGGTGACGGCGTAGCCGTTGGCGGCGTGGTGGCCTCCGCTTCCTCGGCATCCTCCACCTCGGGTGATGGCGTAGCCGTTGGCGGCGTGGTGGCCTCCGCTTCCTCGGCATCCTCCACCTCGGGTGACGGCGTAGCCGTTGGCGGCGTGGTGGCCTCGGCCTCCGGTGTAGCAGTCGGATCGATATCTTCCTCTGAAGTGTCCTCAGTGTTGGCAGTACTCACAACCCGGCCCAGCGTTGTCCAGACACCATAGTTCCCGGCAAAATCTTTTGGCTGGACACGCAGCCAGTACCTACCGGGGGCCAATGCAGGCACATCGACCTCAGGCTCATCGGTAAACCAGTCCGACTCGCCATCAGGCTCACTGCCAATATACACACGATACCCGGCCACACCGGATGCATTATCCGTCGCGGCATCCCATTGCAGATGAGGATCGCTGGCTTCAACAACCAGTGCAGAGGTAAAGAGAGACGGTGATTCAGGTGGTGTTGTATCATAGCCAACCGGCCCAAAGGTAGCCAGAACCTCGTCGCCATTGGCGCCCCAGACGCGCACGTGCAACGTATGCAGGCCTTCGCTATCGGCCCAGGACAGTTGCACATAGCCATCGGTAGCATACTCAAACTCTGGTGCTTCGTCGGTAGGATCGATATTCCACTTCTGACTGAAACCCTTGACGGCCCCCTCAATCTCGAAGTCGATGCGCCGATCTTCGTTATACCACTGATCTGGCTCCATATCGCTGCTGAAGCGCACCTCTGGCGGTGGCAGATCTTCTGGCGCAGTGGCAGTTAAAATTTTGCCGCCATGCTGGTTACAGCCACCGATCTCGGGCAAATTATAGCCATCGGCAAAGTGAAGCGGAACCGTTTGTCGTCCACTGGCATATGCACCACTGGCAGTGAAGGCCATAAAGTGCAAATGTGGATTGCCCACCGTTTGCCGGTCGCCCACTGTACCGACAATAGCCCCCTGTGGCACAAACTGACCACGTGCCGCCGTGGTGACGGTGGCCAGATGGGTATACTGCGTATAGAACGTGGGTGTATGTTTGAGAATCAGTGTACCGCTATCGGCAAACCAGCCAAAGACGGTACCATCGGCAGAAGCACGTACAGGTGCGCCATAGATCGGGCCATGGGCGCGCACAATATCGAGGGCATAGCGGTCGTATGAGTTATGTGTCCCGCAGGCGTAGCCCTGGATAATCTTGGACGCCTCGCCAATCGGGGTTGGCAGCCAGAGTTGCGGCGCAGCATGCGCAGAACGGGTGGTAGGGCCAAAAGATAAAACGAGTACAAGGATAAACAGGAAACGATACAACGCTGGCCAGGAGCGTTGGGCTGATGGACGGCGTGGACCATCGGACACCGTGTTATAGTGCATTGTTGCAGTGACCTCCCTGGGTCAGATAGATCGACTCGGATACGACACAAAAGCGAACTCGGCCTTTGTGGGCAGCGGAGAATACCATATTTTTCGGCAATGGTCAAATTGAGGTAAAAGAGAATTGTTTACGTTTGGGGGAAGAGATTCACTACGTAGGCACGGAGGATATCTTTTCTGGTGCTGCCCATGCTGGAGTCAGTTAGGGAGCGTTGTGCCCGGATCATCGGGCACTCCCGCGATTGTGAATAGGTACGCGGCCCGATGAATTTTCCCTGAATCGCCATGATCGTGCGCTGGAGATGCCTCCCTGCGCCGCTGATGTGGGGTAGCGTTCACGGAATGCCAACTGGCGGCTCCGGTCGGAATGACATGGTCGTTCGTTGTCTTTGCATGGGAGATGCCTCCCTGCGCCGCTGATGCGGGGTAGCGTCCACGGGATGCCAACTGGCGGCTCCGGTCGGAATGACATGGTTGGGCATTGGTTGAGCTACCGCCCATCGCCTCTTTTTAAATCAGGTATCGACGCCAACACCCTATCTGCCACACGTTGTAGATCCATTTCAGACGTATCAATGGCATACGCTGCCAACGATTGGTAGAGAGGAGCACGGGTTGTACGCAGGGCTTCGATGCGCCCACGGGGATCGTCGCCAGCTAGCAAGGGCCGCTGTTCGCTGTGGGTGTGCAACCGCGCAAGCAGGGTATCAGTTGAGGCATCTAGCCAGATGACGTGGGTATGCGTGGATAGCAGCAGCCGATTCTCTGGACGTAGCACGATGCCCCCGCCAGTAGCCAGTACAACCGGGTGGTTGGTATGGATCTGGAACACCTCGCGTAGCACTGCCGTTTCGAGGTCACGGAAGAATGCTTCACCTTCAGCCGCAAAGATCGCCGCAGCCGAGCGACCAGTTTGTGCGACGATTTGTGCGTCGGTGTCGGCGCATAGCCAGCCCAGGCGCTTTGCCAGCAGATGCGCCAGCGTAGATTTGCCCGTGCCGCTTAACCCGATCAAGGCGATATGTTGGGGCATTGTGTCACCATGAGTCATCCCAGATGGAGCACCTGTCAATCGCCCCAACCGGTCTTTAGACAAGGTTTCAGATAGGCGATTTGAGATTGACAGTTGGCGTAGAGGCGACCGGTCGGTCGCCCCTATAGGACGGCATAACGGGATTGACCAACTGGAAAGTACCTACAAACCTTGTCTTAGCGTTTCCAGCGCAACCAGATCGCAATGACCATACCAGCCAGCAGTAAGGCCCAGGCCACTACCATCGAACCGGTTAGAAATGTAACCACCAGCGAGGCGATCACCAGGATCAGCCCGATCACGGACATGATTTTGCGCACACGCGGATCATCTCTGTCCATAGTGCCTCGGTCACGCCTAACCGAGCATTGCGACATAAATGCGCGGGCCAGTCTCACGATCGATCACGATCACGCATTCATTATCGGGATCATACGTGGTGATCTCCTGCTCGATGTTGACTGCTGGCCAGACCAGACCTTCCTGTCGCACACGTTCAATCGAAATATAGTACATCGGTACACCGCCTTCGCTAGTATTGCGAACGTCGATACCGTGCATATCAATCAGGATGGCACCACGACCTTCGCGTTCATATGTCTGTCGGGCCATCTGAACCACCTGTTCACCGAGAATCTGGATATAGACTTCGTCGATATCGCCCAGATCTGCGTCCGAGTTCTCCAGCAGAGCATGTAACTGCCGGGCCAGTGCCTGTTGTTCGGTCATGTTTTTCCCTTCGTCTTATGTTCGGATCGACTACTACTTGTTCTGGTTGCTCGTATGGTATCACCTTTTTTTGGGTAACCGTTCAGGAGGAGTGCAGCCTCCTCTATTTCATGTCAGTCCCAGCCCGATGCGTCCGCGCTCAGCCTCGACGCTCAGAATCTCAATGTCGATCACATCGCCAACCTGAAGTGTCACGCCAGTTGGGATCTGGCTGCGATGGATCAAGCCGTCCTGTTTGACGCCGATATCGACAAATGCGCCAAAATCGACTACGTTGCGTACGGTGCCTTTGAGTTGCAATCCTGGCTTGAGATCGTCCATGGATAGAACGTCGCTACGCAAAATGGGCGTGGGCAGATCTTCGCGTGGATCACGCCCCGGGCGCAGGAGTTGTTCAAAGATATCGGCAAGCGTGGGCACGCCGGTGCCCAGTACCTGGGCCAGGCTGTCGAGCGACTGGCGCTGCTGGAGTTCTTCCAGTGCCGGGCGACGCAGCGACGGTGGTGTGTCAATAGACAGACCGGCGCGTTGCAACACAGTTTCAGCAATCGCATAGCTTTCTGGATGAATGGCGCTGCTGTCGAGGGGATTATGGCCGCCGCGAATGCGCAAAAAGCCAGCCGATTGCTCAAATGCCTTTGGCCCCAGGCCAGACACCCGCTTGATCGCCACGCGACTGGCAAACGGTCCGTTTTCATTTCGAAAGGCTACCATGCGTTCGGCCAGTTTCGGGCCGATGCCAGCCACATAAGTCAACAAGGCGGGTGAAGCTGTGTTGACATCAACCCCCACCCGGTTCACCACGCTCTCGACAACACTGGTGAGCGCTTTGGACAGGCGGGTCTGGTCAACGTCATGCTGATATAATCCTACGCCAATTGACTGCGGATCGATCTTAACCAGTTCAGCCAGCGGATCTTGAGCGCGGCGAGCAATCGATACGGCCCCACGCATACTGACATCGAGATCAGGTAGTTCAGCGCGTGCCAGCGGGCTGGCGCTGTATACGCTTGCCCCTGCCTCATTCACAATCAGGTAGTGTACCCCACTGAGGCTACGGGTGAGTGTGGCAACCAGTTGCTCGGTTTCGCGCGAAGCTGTGCCATTGCCAATGGTGATCAGGCTGACAGTGTGGCGGCTAATCAGTGTCGAGAGCGTGCGCAGGGCTGTGTCCCATTGTTGCTGCGGCTGATGCGGATAAATTGTCACCGTCTCTAGCACTTTCCCGGTCGGATCGACCACGGCCACCTTGCAGCCGGTGCGATAGCCCGGATCGATGCCCAGCACGGTCTGATTGGCCATAGGCGGCTGACTGAGCAACCCGCGCAGGTTGGTGGCAAAGACGTTAATCGCATGCGTTTCGGCCTGTTCGGTCAATACGCGCCGCACATCACGCTCGATGGCTGGCAAGAGCAGCCGTTCGGCGGCATCCTGAATCGCCTGTTCCATCTGATCCGCCAGGGGCGAGCGTGGGTCGGCGCGAAATGCCCGGTCAACTGCGCCGTGCCAGTCTCGTTCGGGCACATGCAGACTAACGCGCAGAACTTTTTCCGCCTCTCCGCGATTGAGCGCCAGTACCTGATAGGGCCGCAGCCGGCTGACCAGTCCTTCAAATGCATAGTAGGTTTGATAGATACCACGGGGATCTTCAGCTTTCTCGATCTTTTCACAGCCGAGTGACGCCCACCGCAGCGCCTTTTCGCGTGTCATGCCCCGCACATCAGGATGATCACTGATTGTCTCGGCCACAATATCACGTGCGCCTGCCAGGGCATCTTCAATGGTTGGCACTTCTTCGGAGATAAAGGGCGTAACTAGTTGATCAAGTGCCTGTGCGCCGGGTTTCTGTTGTAAAATGAGATCGGCCAACCCCTGCAATCCACGTTCCCGCGCTATACTGGCGCGTGTGCGCCGCTTTGGGCGGTAGGGTTGGTACAGATCCTCCAGGGCAGTACGGCTATCAACGTCCAGGATCTGCTGTTGTAGTTCAGGTGTCAGTTTGCCCTGCGCCTCTATCGAGGCCAGAATCGCCTGGCGGCGCTCGTCCAGGGCACGCAGATGTTCTAGCGTCGTGCTAATATGACGAAGTTGTTCTTCATCCAGTCCGCCAGTACGTTCTTTGCGATAACGGGCAATAAACGGCAGCGTATTGCCTGTATCCAGCAACTCAATTGTTGCTGCGACCTGGGCCGGGCGCACTTGAAGCTGGGCGGCAATTGGTTGGGCGTAGGGCATTGTTTCGGTCATACACGATACTCTTTTACACGACATATAACTTTTATTCGCACGTATCATACCATGGGAGCCGCATCTGCGTGTTATGGCAGATGACGTACATAGCCGGTGGCGAATATGCAAATTTTGCTGATAACTCAGGTTGTGCCCTTTCCACCCCACAGCGGGCCACGGGTTAAAACCCACTATGTGCTACGCTATCTGACGGCGCATCACCAGGTGACGCTGGTCACCTTTACACGTAATGCAAATGAGGAAGCACATGCAGATGCATTGCGTACAATCTGTCGGGCTGTGTATACGGTTCATCTGCACCGTTCGCGCCTGCATGACGGGCTGGCGCTGGCGGCATCGCTGGTGACCGGGCGACCTTTCCTGATTGAGCGGGATACCAGTCGTGCCATGCAGCAATTGCTGTTGCATCTGGTGGTCGAAGCAGCGACGGCCGGTCAGCCGTTTGATCTGGTGCATGCCGATCAGTTAAACATGGCGCAATTTGCCCAACTATTGCCCATACCCCGCTTGCTGGATCAGCATAATGCTGTGTGGTCTATCTTAGAACGTATGGCCAGGCAAGAACATGGCCTCAAACGCATGTTTTTGCAGCGTGAACAGCGCCTGCTCCAGCGTTATGAGGGTGGCATCTGTAGCGAATTCGAGGGCGTGATGGCTGTCAGCCAGGCGGATCGGCAGGCATTACTCCAGGTGATGCCCCAACCACGTCCTATTCCCGTGATTCCTATCGGTGTGGAGGCACAGGAACAAATTCCACTGAAGCGTGACCCGGCTGCGTGTGCGATTCTCAGTGTGGCGACGATGATGTATCCGCCCAATGTCGATGCGGTTATCTGGTTTGCGCGTGAGGTGTATCCTCTGGTGCAATGTGCTGTTGCTCAGACACACTTTTATGTATGTGGACAACGTCCGGTGGCGGCTATCCAAAAACTACCGCAGACCAACCCTGCCATCACGGTTACGGGCTATGTTCCCGATGTACGTCCCTTTGTGGCACAGTCGGCATGTCTGGTTGTACCACTGCGCAGTGGTGGCGGCATGCGCGTAAAGATCCTGGAGGCGCTGGCATGGGGCATTCCGATCGTCTCGACGACGGTTGGGTATGAAGGGATTGATCTGATACCGGGCGAACATCTGCTGGTTGCCGATACGCCGCATGCCTTTGCCGAGGCGGTTGTGTCGCTGTTGCAAGACCCGGCCCTGGGCTTGCGACTGGCCACGGCAGGACGGCAGCGTCTGCTAGATCGCTATGACTGGCGCACGGTATGCCCGGCTATTGATAAAGTGTATGGTGATATTAGAGAAAAAAACGGTAGAAAGTAAAAAATTTATGCATATTCTGTTTGTTACCGCCTATGTGCCCTCGCCTATCCGGGTACGCTCATACAATTTTATCAAGGCCCTGGTGCAGCGCGGCCACCGTGTCACCCTGGTATGTGCTGCCACGGTGGGTGATGGCGCGGCTCTGGCGGAAATGGATCATATCTGTGATCGGGTTGTTGCCGTAGAGATGAACAAAGCCCGGATGACCTGGAACACTCTGTGTGCGCTGCCGGGTGATCTGCCAATGCAAGCGGCGACGAGTGCGGGTAGACCTTTAGCGCACGCTGTGCGCCAGGCCGTGTACACCGGGCGCTATGATGTTGCCCATGTTGAACACGTGCGTGCCGCCGCTATGAGTTCTACCCTGCATTCATTGCCCCGCGTGCTCGATGCGGTTGATAGTATCAGCCTGCTGTTTGAACGCACCCTGCGCGGCAGTGCGAGTCTGAAAAGTCGGCTGATCGCCCTGATCGACCTGGCACGTACCCGACGCTACGAGGCCAGCTATTTTGCCCACTATAACCAGGTACTGGTTTCGTCTCCGGAAGATGCCTGGGCTTTGCAGGAACTGGCATGTCTGATCAACAAACGGCATGACGTCCAGCATGTGCATGTTGTGCCCAACGGTGTCGATCTGACCTATTTTGCGCCGCAGCACGTTGAACGCCTGGCTAACACCCTGATCTTCAGTGGGAAAATGAGTTATCATGCCAATGTGGCAGCGGTTCTGTTGCTGGTACGCGACATTATGCCGCTGGTCTGGGCAGAGCAGCCTGATGTACAGGTTCAGATTGTTGGGAGTGCGCCGCCGCGCATAGTGCGTGCCCTGGCACGTGATCAGCGAATTAGCGTGACCGGGTACGTAGCTGATGTACGCCCGTTTATAGCACGGTCTACGCTGGCCGTCTGTTCGCTGCGTTATGGCGTAGGCATTCAGAACAAAGTGCTGGAAGCCATGGCCATGCAGACGCCCGTGATCGCGGCATGTCAGGTGGCCCAGGCGTTGCATGTACAGCATGACTGCGAGTTGCTACTGGCCCAGACGGCTGCGCAGTATGCCCAGTTCATCCTCGAACTGCTCGCCGATGCGGTTCGGCGCGATCGCCTGGGGCAGGCAGGCCGCCAGTATGTGGCAGCCCATCATCGCTGGGATCATGCTGCAGCCCGGCTGGAAGAGATTTATACCCATAGCCGATAAAAACCGGTTCCTTCAGCCCGGAGCTGGCATGCCAGTAGCATATGCGCTGGCCTTTCTATTTTTCTTCAGGGGAACGCCGCTGGATCATCTGCAACAGCGTATCGTTCAGCGCGGGAGTAGCAATCAACACCGGTTGACGTGATGCGCTGCCATCAAGCAGCGGGCGTGGGTCAAACGGTCGCCGATCCAGAAAACAGGCTGTGCCGCCCGCCGCCCGTAAAATCGCCAGACCAGCCGCAATATCCCACAGATGAGGATGCCCCAGCAGCGCCCCCAGGGCACTGCCCCGCGCAACATAGCAGATATGTACCGCCAGACTGCCCAGAGAGCGAGTTTTGCCCGGAAAGCTGATGCTGTAATCGCGGTGTGCCCGTGATGTCACCAGCATCCAGTCGCCTCGCTCAATCGACGTGGTAGGGTTGACATAAATCGGCAGATCATTCAAATAGGCGCCACCCTGCTCATCGGTCCAGTAGCAATCCTGCATAATCGGCACATACACGACACCCATATATGGCCGACCAGCCCGCAGAATGCCGATAGAGACTCCCCAGACCGGCAGGCCCTGGATGAAGGCATCCGTCCCGTCCAGCGGATCGATAGACCAGACAAACTCACGGTCGATCTTGTAGGGGGGGTGTTCTTCACCCATAATACCGTGATGAGGATAGTGGGCCTGGATTTTCTCACGCAAGAAGTGCTCGATTTCGATATCTGCCTGGGTCACCCAGCTGCGATCCGGTTTGCGTCTTGCATCGACCTTGTTAAAGTAACGTAGTGCAATGTCACCACCCGCCCTGGCCCACTCGCGTACTTGTTCAATTTGAATCTCACTCACAGTTATTGACCTCCCCTGAACAGTGATAGCGACCAGTGCGGTTGCTACTAGCATTGTAGCATTTGAAGGGGATGGTATGTGGTTCCTTCAACGTGACACAAGTTCTGATACCAGCTTGATCTTGTTTGCCATGATATGTCTACTCTCGTATCATGAGAGCAGGTACGCGGTCGTGCCAGGGGCGCACATGGTTCTCTCAGGGGTAGGTTCTTTTGATGTATCGCATCAGGACGCCACATGGCTCCTCTCACTCCTGCCCCCTCTCCCCTGGAAGGGCTATGCGTTACCCACACATCGGGGGCGGGAGCCGGAGGCTCCCGCAAAAAGAATACTGTTCGGTTTGGTGTGGCGGCAAAGCCGCCACACCAAACCGAACAGTATTGATCTCGACGGGGCGCAGCCCCGCCGGTACCCGTGGAGAGCAGGAAACTGCTGGTTCTACCGCATCCTGATGCGGTAGAATTGTGGGTCATGTATAGCCTGGAAGGGTAGGAGGGTGGGGTATCCTTGATGTCACGAGCATCGTGGTAAAAAACCTATCCCTGTAGGATACCACTGGTTCATTCGGATTTTGGCGTGCGCACGCCTTGCGTGCGCCGTTCCGTATCAGGAGTACAATATATGACGACAACCGCTAGTTTGCCGCCACGTTTGAGTGAGATTGTCGAGGATTTTAACCTGTGTGAGGGGCAAGAGAAGCTGGAACTGTTGCTTGAATATGCCGCGAGCCTGCCACCACTGCCTGATCGGCTACAGGGCCGCCGTGACATGATGGATCATGTGCATGAGTGTATGACGCCTGTCTTTGTCTGGGCCGAACATAACGAGGATGGCATGATCTTTTACTTTGATATTCCCGCCGAGTCGCCCACTGTGCGCGGCTATGCTGCCCTGCTGGGTGAAGGTCTGCGTGGAGTCACGCCCGAGGTCGTGCTGAATGTCCCCGTCGATTTCTATACGCAAATGGGTTTACATAAGGTACTGACTCCCCAACGCCTGAATGGCATTGGCGCTTTGCTGGCGCATATGAAACGGCTGGCAATGCAGTCGCTGGAACATTGAAAGTTACCTTATGATCACAAGTGTGGCCATTATCGCCGGATATGCCATCTTCTATGGCATTCTACATAGCTGGACGGCCAGTCGATCGATGAAGGATCGCATACGCCGAGTGGGCGGCACAGCAGTGGATCGCTGGTATCGGCTGGCCTATAATGTTGTTGGCACAGTTCTGTTGCTGCCCTTCGTGCCCATGTTGCTCTGGCTACCGGATCGTATACTGTATACCATGCCGATGCCCTGGTTCTGGTTGGCCCTGTTGGCACAGGCGGCTGCCCTGGTTGGCATCGTCTATGGTGTTGCCCTGACCGACGCCTGGCAGTTCCTGGGATTGCGTCAGCTTGACCCTCTGCCATCGGATGTTCCCCCACGGCAAGCTCATCTGGTTCTATCCGGCCCTTATCGCTGGGTGCGGCATCCACTCTATTTCTTTGGCCTGATCATGATCTGGTTGACCCCACAGATGACGATCAACCGGCTTACGCTGGCAGTGGTGTTGTCGATCTATCTGTATGTGGGAACATTCTTCGAGGAACGTCGCTTGATCGATGAGTTTGGTGCTGCCTATGAAGAGTATCGTCGCGAGGTGCCGCGTCTCTTGCCTATTCGTTTTGGTCGTCGCTGATGGAAAAATAGGTGATGGACGATTGATTGACCGTCGGCATCCGGTAATTCCATTTTGATCCCGACCGTGTGCTAACAAAAGTGTTATATACGATACTAAATCGTAATAACGGATGCAATATCTCTTTATGGTACACTACCTTTCCCTCGCATCAGGGGCATATGCCAGCTAGAAGGCATACTTTGTCTCAACCGCACAAAATATAAAAATATAACTCGGGAAAGGACATTCAAGTCGTCATGCATCCATCTTACCATGTCATTATCGCTGATGATGACGATACTGTACGGTCTCTGGTAGCACGGCTGATTGTACGTCTGTATGCGAATATTTCAATTACCGCTGTATCCGATGGCGTTGACGCGTTGATGATCTACGGGCAGCGTGGATCGGATATGTTGATTACAAACTTCGATATGCCTATGATGAATGGTATTGTGCTTACCCAGGTACTCCGTTCACGCCAGGCGACAATGCCGATTGTGATGCTTTCGGCAGATGATAGTATTGAGCAGCAGGCATTGATGGCCGGGGTGACGCACTTTTTACTCAAACCTTTTGGCATTCAACAGTTTGATCAGATCGTGAGCAGCGTGCTTACGCGATAAGAAAAAATCTATGCCAACGTTTTCATCCATCGAACTGACTTTTCTGCAGCAGCAGCGGGTCGGGCGCTTTGCCACCGCTGATCATAATGGTCAACCACATACGGTTCCGGTTTGCTATGCATGTAATGGTACTTCATGCTATATCGCCCTGGACACGAAACCCAAGCAGGTCGAGCCGCTACGCCTCAAGCGTGTGCGCAATCTGCTGGCGAATCCTCAGGTGGCTCTGGTGGTTGATCGGTATAGCGATGACTGGGATAAGCTGGCGTTTGTGCTCATACAGGGTATGGCGGCGCTTGTGCCACCCGAGGCAGCCGAGCATGGTCAGGCTATTGATCTGCTGCGCGACCGCTATCCGCAGTACCACGAGATGCCGATTCATGCGCAGCCGGTGATTGCCATCCGTCCCGTGTCAGTTATTGCGTGGGGTGCGTTGGAAGATTGAAGATAGAGTACACACAGTAAGGAGCCACGTATGAGCGTGGGTGCAGCACCGGTATGGCGCATGCGTACGCTCAGCCTACGTGGTTGCGCTCCGTATCAGCATCTGTCAAAGTTGGCGTGGCTGGTATTGCCACGTTGTAGAGCAACCGGGGCGCATTATCAACATTATCATGAGGTTGGTTCGTCTGCCAGGATCTCCTTCACACGGCCCACCTGTCCAGTGTCGAGTCGCACCTTGATTCCGTGGGGATGCGTGGGTGATGAAGTCAGGATATGGGTGACAATTCCCACCGTGCGCTTGCCCGTGCGCTGATCCTGCTTCATCACCACTGCCACCCGCAGACCCGGACGGATGTCCTTGCGTTGCTGTCCGTCCAACTCATTCTCCTTTAAAAACGTCGTGCCGCCTTATGGAATGTTGACGTTGTAATCCAGACCGTGTGTCATGTGAGCACCCTGGTTGTGGCAGCATGGCTGCCACACTCCATAACTGCACCCGCATTAAATCTCATCATACAACTGCAACAGTTCTTGCCACTCTCCCTGCAACTCTTCGCGGCGCGCCGCATAGAAGAAGTGATCCTTGCCATACTCGTCACGATAAATCAGATCCACCTGACTGCGCATCGGGCGCATATAACCGATATTGCCCCACCAGCGCACCTGCGTTTCATCGAGCGGTGTATCGCGTAGATACATACGCGCGGCATACTCGCGCACAGTGCCTGGCTCGATATCCTGCAAACGCCAGGGCATACTACTGACATCCCCCGTGCGCAGATTGCGAAAGATATACCGCCACTCGTTATGCTCGTCTAGCTCGGCATTGACCACCTCGATACCAGTACGCGGTCGAGCCACGCGGATCAACGCCAGCCATGCTTCCGTCAGCTTGGTACGGGGCACATTCTGAAATTCCTGGTAGCCATTGCCCTCTTTATCTTTCATCGCCAGATCGAAACAGACCGTACTACTATGATCGCTATAGATGCGCCAGAGACCCCCACGCCCGCGCCAGCGATGACGTCGCTCGCCCCAGATTTTGGTCGTCTCGATCAGATCGGGAATATCCTCTTCCGAGTGAAAAGGTGACTCGTCGTCGTGATCGAACACGCCTGGTTCCTGTTCAATCATATGACCGTTGCGTTCACTAAGCAACTCAGACCAGCCCTCGCTCAGACCCCAGTCGGACACACCATAAAAGATATGGTCGATCTCGCCATTGGCATCGCGATGCACCAGGTCATACTTCGTTCGATTGCCCTGGCGATAGGCCCGCCACAGCCCTAATCGTCCACGCCAGCGTACCTGACTCTGTAGATCCAGGCGGCCCTCACGCAGATCTTCGTGGCGACTGATCGCATAGGCCCACAATCCCTGCGCCTTATCGCGGGTAACACCAGCCGTTGTTCGCAAGTCGCGCACTTCATACGACCAGATCCCCCCACGCCGCTGACCAACGACAATCTCCACACCGCTGCGGGGCAGATCTATCTCCTGACCATTATCCAGCGGGGAACTGGCCCCGGCTGCCAGCGCTCGCCGGCAGAGTTGCATAATCTCGCCACGGTCGGCTGGTGCTGTATGGCCCTCGTGGCGAACATAAATAATGCCATCGCTCCCCACATACGGTGGCAATTCATCAGCTTTGACTTCGACGCGCAGCACATCCTGCCCTTCATAGGGCATAAGTTCCAGCGACATATATGGCTGGGGACTAACATGATCCTGCACACCCTGGCGCAGCAATTCACTAACCTGATCCGGGCGAGCAATTCCGGTGACGCGCCCCCCCGGTTCGCAGCCAATAATAATGACCCCGCCTTCGGCATTGGCCAGGGCTGCCACATCGCGCCACAATTCCGCCACGTCGGCGACATCATCACCAATGCTGCGCAAAATCTGGCGTTCAGACGTGGCCCCTGAGCGCAGCGCATCCACAGCCCATTGCTTCTGGTCGCGCTTGGGCACACGTACCCGGTCGAAGTGTTGGCTTAGCAACAACTCCATAAGTGATTCAAAACTATTATCAGACAGCAAAAATTCGACGTAGCGATCACCGATGCCGTGTCGATGCCAATCCTGCACTTCTCGATCGGGCAGGCGGCGTAGACGGTGTGCATCACTGCCCTGGATACAGAACATACGCCGATCGTAATGCTCAGTTCGTCCGTTATAGAAACCAGGAGACGTAAACTTCTCGTGATCCGTATAGAAGTTAATAAACTCCATGGCATGCAAAAAGGCACTCTGGGTGGCTGCGACACGAGATTGCCCGCTGGTACCCATGCGCAGTGTTTCGGCGATCACACCATTGGGAGCATTGACATGGGGGGCAATCACAATTCCCCCCGCACGCCCAATAATTTCATATGCCTCGGTAACATAGCGGGTGTTAGCAACGCTACATATGCCCTTTTTTAGCAACTCTGGTGGAATACCAAGCTGCAACAGGGTTGCCTCGATCAAACTGAGCGGGTGATTCGGCGAAAAGATTCCCAGGATATGGGCGCCATAATGGGATGTAAACTCAAAGCCTGGCAATACAGTTATTTTTGCCAGCAAGCGCCGATATTCGTCCAGGCGGGTCTGTTCTTCGGGAGTCAGCCGTTCGGCAGATTCCAGTGTACGTAGAAATTCAATTTCGCGCTGGAATTGTTCATACCCTTGAACGGTGTTATGATCCGTAAAAGCAATAATTTCTAAGTCGCGGCGCTCGGCCTCCTGTAAAATATCCAGATAACTTACTTCTGGTTCGGCATAATCTTCAGATGCAGGGGTATGTATATGTAAATCGGCTCGTATCCAACGTAATCCATTGCGTTCATCAATCGTGGTACTCATACTTTATAACTCCACAATAGCGAAGGTTCTCTTTTTCCCTGAGATGCTCTAAATTATTTGATTTTACTACCGGTCTGGCTATCCCGGTGGGGCAGTGGTTTGTAACCTCCTCTTTTTCGATATCCCTGTTGCTTTTTCAAGCACGGTGATACGTTGGGAACAAAAGGCAATCGCTACAGGGAAGCGATTGCCTGCTCGTCACTGGTCTGTAGCCTGCATAGAAAGCGCATTATATATATCTATCTTCTTTTGCGGCATGTTGTATGTCTAGCCAGTATACCTGCGTGTTTGGGCAGGTATTGTTGCCGCTGATGGTGTATAGCATACAAGTTGCTGCCTCTATGATACCTTAAAGCGGCAGAAGTGACAATTGGTTTCCAGGCAAAATTTGTATATTCGGGTGTCCTGTTTATTGTACAGATTGACCATCCTGATGTGAAAATAGGTGATGGACGGTAGGGGCGACCGTCCGGTCACCCCTACGACGCCATTTTCATCCCGACCGTGTGCGGCGCAGCCGTATGGCGAACTGAATCACCCCACCCCCCGGCCCCTGAGGGCGTATCATTACCCACAACTTTACCGCATCCTGATGGGGTAAAGCGAGCGGCTGCCTGCTATCCACGGCTACCGGCGGGGCGCAGCTCCGCCGAGATCTAAAGAGTTTTCGGTTTGGTGTGGCGGCTTTGCCGCCACACCAAACCGAAAACTCTTTTTTTGCGGGGGCCGGAGGCCCCCGCACGCCCCCACGTGTGGGTATGGAGGGCTGATGCTATCATGAAAGTGTAATATAATGTACAGACGTGTGTTAACTGGATGCGTTACGATGAAGATCTATCTATCGTTGTGCAACGTATCCTTATATTTATTCTAAAGATATCTTTATACCCGGAAAGACTGCCCATGCTAGGTCAGCCCCATCCCGACTACAGCCCGCTGTCTCGCCGCCGAACAGTCGAACGCTACAGGCACGCACGCCAGCGGCTATCATCGTTACGTCGCCGCCATTTCTCTTTGCGTACACAGCTTATCATACGTCTTGTCAGTTTGCTGCTTTTAATCTGTTGCCTGGTCGCCGCTGTTGGTCTGGTGGCGCTGGATCGATCTACACGTGGCTACCTGGTGTCTAATGTCACCGTGCGTGGCTTTGATGTGGGTCAGATGCGGCCTGATGAGGCGCGCAGTGCTTTAGCTCAACAGTATACCGATTTCCTGGCTGCTCCAGTGACGTTCGAGTATGCCGGGCGTACCTGGCAGCCGCCGTCCGAGCAACTGGGCCTGTTTCTTGATATCGATGAGGCGGTGACACGTGCCTATAATCTGGGCCATCACGGCGACTTGCTTTCTGGCTTCCGCGAGGGTCTGGCCATCTGGCAGGCTGGCTTTGAGCTGCCGCTGCGTTTGCGGATCGATCAAGCTGTTCTACAAGCCTATTTGCTTGAACTGGCCGCCGAAGTCGAAGTCGCGCCGCGTGATGCTACGCTGCAGATTGAGTCGGGTGAGGTGCTGTCTGTTTCTGCCCAGAGTGGTCAGCAATTGCTGGTCGACGAGACGATGCGTGATGTGCTGGCAGCCGTGCAGTCCTTACAGCCGCAAACGATTGCACTGCGGACGCGTATGTTGCACCCGACAGTCGAGGATACTGGTATTGTGGCCGCCCATCAGCAGGTGCTTGATCTCTTGCAAGAGCCGGTAACGCTCACGGCTGGCGATCAGAGCTGGGTGTTGTCGCCGACTGAACTGGGTACCCTGGTACGCCTTGATCGTGTGCCTGATCCAGAGGGCGCTGGCGACCAGATGACTGTGACATTGGATCAACGTCGCCTGAAGGGGTGGGTCGAATATCTGGCGCGTGACTTTGATACGCCACCGGTTGAGCCGCGCCTGAGCTTTACCGGCAGTGGTTTGAATATTATCCGTGAGGGCCGCACTGGTGTGCAACTGGATGTTGCCGCGGCTGTCACGCAGCTTGACCAGGCGCTCTGGCAGCATGAGCGCACGATCAGCTTGCCGGTACTGGAATTGCAGCCCTATGCCCGCCCCGAAACACTCGCCAGCCTGGGAATTGTTGAACTGGTCGGTCAGGGCAAGAGTAGTTTTCTGCATTCAGAAGCCTATCGTGTCACCAATATTCAGGCCGGGGCACGCCAGATGAACGGGGTGCTGATCCCGCCCGGCACGGAGTTTTCTTTTAACCAGACTGTCGGCGAGATTGATGAGACCAATGGCTTTACGAAGGGCTATGCGATTGTCGATGGACGTACCCAGATTGAATGGGGCGGGGGTGTTTGCCAGGTGTCAACAACGGTTTTCCGCGCAGCGTTCTGGTCAGGCATACCCATCACCGAGCGAAATCAACATTCGTTTCGCATCAGTTGGTATGAGAAGTTTGAGCCAATTGGTATGGACGCGGCAATCTTCACCGGGCCAAATGGCTATGATCTGCGCTTTATCAACGATACAGGTAACTGGCTGCTGATCGAGGCCTATGCCGATACGGTCAACGAGGTGCTGACTGTCAATTTCTATGGCACCGATCCTGGTCGCCAGGTGATCCAGACGCCACCCAGCATTACCAATCGCGTCCCGGCTCCGTCGCAGCCGCGCTATGTCAATGATCCGAAATTGCCATCCGGGACGGTGCGGCAAACCGATGTGGCGCGCGGTGGTATGGATGTGCGTGTCGGGCGTATTGTCAAGAACGCCAACGGCACGGTGTTGTTTGAGGATACCTTCTTCAGTCGCTTTGAGGCCTGGCCGAATGTGTTTGTCCGTGGCACGGGGTAGGGGCGCGTAGGGGCGGCAGCTTGTTGCTACGTCCCCACAAGGAATAGTTGTGTCTGATTTCGATAAGCTTATTCAAAACATATATCGTGGCATTGGTCATCTCTATACGCATGTGCCCGTGCTGGCGCGTTTCTGGGGCCAGCGTTTTGATGCGCTGCAGTTCGATGATGTGCCGTTTGTGCCGCTCCACAAACCGCTTCACGCGTGTCGGATTGCGCTTATCACCACGGGTGGTGTGCATCTGACCGATCAGCCGCCGTTTGATATGGCCGACCCGCGCGGCGATGCGAGTTTCCGTGTCATTCCAGCCGATACGCCTCGCGAACGCCTGACAATAACGCACGATTACTATGATCATAGCAAGGCCGAGCAGGATCTGAATATCCTGCTGCCGATTATGCTGCTGCGCGAACTGGCTCAGGCCGGGCAGATTGGCTCGCTGGCGACTTGCTATGGCTTTATGGGCCATATTGAGCCGCCCCACATCGATACGCTGGTGCAGCAGACTGCGCCACAGGTTGCGGGCAAGCTCAAGCAGGATCGGGTCGATGCGGTGTTGTTGACCCCAGCTTGAGGTCTGTGTAATCAGTCCGTGGGACTGATTGCCCGTGTTATCGAAGCCGCTGGCATTCCGACCGTTGCTGTGATCGGCCTGAAAGAGATTGCCGCGAAAGTGCGCCCTCCGCGTACTATTCACCTGAAATGGCCCTTTGGCCATCCTCTGGGCGAGCCGGGTCATCGCGCCCAACAGTTGTCTGTTATTCACTACGCCTTGCAATCACTCTATACCATCACCGAACCAGGGACTATTCTGGAGCCAGGCTGGCGCTGGCGGCGTGAGCAGTATACGCTTCCTCAGTTCTCTTCCTCACAGGGATAGAATTTTCGGGCGAATGGCATTGTGTTGCCATCCGTAGGGACAGGCTTCTGCCTGTCCGTGCGAACGTGTTCCGCATCAGAACGCCCTGCGGACGCGCAGAAGCGCGTCCCTACGGAAAAAACCTACCCGTGAGAGGAGCACCGCCCCCCTCGTTTCCGTCTCGTGTAATCCACCTCAGCAGGCGGCGTGAGGAATCTCCAGCAAAAAACAACGCCCGACCACGCCCTGGCTATGTCATTCCGAACATCGCCCACCGGTTCGCCTATCGTGTGATAGACACTCGCAGGCGGTGTGAGGAATCTCCACTGAATCACAACGGAGATTCCTCCCGCCGCGAATAACAGGCCTGGCATCCAGGACACCCTCCCTGGCGGCGGTCGGAATGACATAGGTGGGCATGGCATCCGCACCATCTACACTACATCAGCATGGATGCAACCTGTCTCCTTCTGATGCGTACATCAAGTATGCAGAATGACATACATCGTTCGCTGTGCATACTCTCGTGGTAATACTCTGGTTGCATGCTGCTATTATGATCAAGACAGTGCGTATATGCCTGCCCGGATCGTATACGACATCAGTTTGCCATACGCCAGAGCGCACACCGTTCGCATGAAAATGGGCGGGTACGGGCGAGTACGGGTACGGACGACATATATATGTCGTCCGTATCGGCCCGTACCGGTTGGCTATTTTTACATGAGTAACACGACCCCTGTCACCATGATCGCAGGAGATCGCAATGTATCGTTTTGTAATCCATCTTAGTCTGTTGTCTGGCCTTCTGCTTGTACTGATCGCGTTCAGCCTTCCCACATCAGCCGCCTCCCGATCTGTCATCCTGGAGCGGCGTGATGGCGATATTACCGTTCTGGAAAATGGTGATATCGATGTGATCGAAACCTGGGAGGTGCGCTTCAATGGTGGCCCTTTCCAGCATGGTTATCGCACTATTCCACTCAAGACTGGCAGCGCTGCGACGAACTGGCAGGTGCGCGAGGGTGGACGTGGCTATCAGCAGAGTACTGGCCATCGTCCCGGCACTTTCGATGTTGTCTCGCAGGATGAAGAGGTTACGCTTGACTGGTATTTTAGTCCTACAAGCAATGCGGTACGTACCTTCGAGTTGCACTATCGGCTTCAGGGCGCATTACGTATCTATCCCGATGGTGACCAGGTCTGGTTAAAATTTATTGAGTCGGGCCGCGAGTATCCGATCAATGCGGCGCGCGTAGTGGTGCATCTGCCCCGCGAATTTGCGGCTGAACAACTCAAGGCCGCTACTTATCTCAATCGGGTTGAGAACCAGTCCGGCCGCATTCGTGATGGTCAAACTGTGGTGTTCAATGGCGGCCCATTCCAGGCCCACGATGAATGGGAGATTCGCGCCCAATTCCCGCATGGAGCAGTCACTGCCAGCCCACCACCGTGGCAATTTATCACCGACCAGCAGCCGATCTACAACATGATTTCACTTGTCAGCGCCTTGATCATCCTGGTGGTTGGTTTTGCCACTGTCTATCTCTGCTGGGATCTGTTTGGGCGCGATCAACGGGTTGGCAAGGTCGCCCGCTTTTATAATCGCCCACCCGATGATACTCCCCCTGGCATGGTCGGTATCCTGATCGACGAAAAGGCCGATTTACGCGATATTATTGCTACGATCATCGATCTGGCCCGCCGTGGCTTCATTCGTATTACCGAACTGAAGAGTACCGGGTCACTGGGTGTGACGGATACAGCGTTTGTGCGTACCGGTATCGATGAGTCATCCTTGCGTCCGTATGAACGTAATCTGCTTGGTTGCATGTTTGGCGTGAATACAGAGCAGTATTTGTCTGATCTGCGCAATACGTTCTATGAGAAAATCCCCTATCTTAAACACAGCCTATACGATGAGGCCCTACAGCAGGGCTATTTCAAACATAATCCGCAGAGTGTGCGCATAACATTTGCCATTATCGGGCTTGTCCTGGTCATTCTGACAAGTGTGGCCGGGGTGATTGGCTACGCACGCGTAGCCGACTATGCGCCCTATTCATTTGTGGCGTTTGGCTCTGCTGTGCTGGTTGCGCTGGGCTTCCTGGCGATTAGCCCGTTTATGCCGCGTAAAACGTCGAAAGGCGCGATGCAGGTGGCCCGCTGGCGGGCGTTCAAACGCTATCTTGAACATATTGACCGTTATACCCGGGTCGCCGATGTCAAACAGTACTTTGACTTGTATTTGCCCTATGCGCTGGCGTTTGGCTTCGAGCGGGAGTTCGTGCGCACATTTGCGGCTGTGGATACACCTGTTCCCGCCTGGTATCAACCGAATCCCGTGCTGCTGGTGGGCGTGCATAATATGCGCCACCATCATAATCATTTCGATACCTCGCATGGTATGCCATCTGGTGGCGCTGCCCTCCCCGCAGTCGATAGTATCGCGCACGGTTTCACTACTAGCCTGGATGCTGTCTGTAATGACTTCTTTAGCATGCTGGATGCAACTGCATCGGCGCTGACTTTCCAACAAGGAGCCTTCGGTACAGCCGAGGGCAGCAGCTTTGCCGACTGGTTAAGCAGTGGTGGCGATAGCGGCGGATGGTCTGGTGGCGGCAGTTTTGGCGGGGGCGGCTTTGGTGGCGGCGCGAGCGGGTTTAATTAAAGGAGTTGGTATCTATGACCGGAAGCAACAAAGTTATCGGCATGATCCTCCTGGGTGTGGGGGTTACGTTTAGCGTCCTGGCAATGGTATTTATCGCGGTCAGTGTTGCCAACCAGAATATTCAGACGGCTGGCGGCGCGATCCTTGGCTTTGCCCTATGCGGCGTGCTGCCCCTGCTGTTGTTTGGTGGCCTGGGCACCTTCCTGGTTGTGCGTGGTCGTGCCGAAGAGAACGAAATGGCCGAAATTCGTCAGCACGAACGGCTACTGGGTTTGATCCAGGCTCAGGGCCAGGTCTCCCTTGGCGCAGTTATGGCTGAACTAAAAATGTCGCGCGAAGATCTGAAACAGGCCATCTATGATCTGGTGAACCTGGGCCTGTTTTCCGGCTATATCGACTGGAGCAAGCAGACCCTGTATTCGCAAGAGATGGCGCGTGTTGGCAGTAACAAGTGTCCTAACTGCGGCGGCGTGCGTGAACTGGTTGGCCGGGGTCTGGTCAAGTGTCCCTACTGTGGTGTTGAACTGTTTATTCCATCCGACGTGCCCCCGACAATGGCGTCGCCACTGCCGCCGTCATTACGGGGATAGAAGGTACTTTCACGTGTCACCTGGTGATGAATAACTGGTATTTTTATGGAGGATACTATTATGGCTCGGATCATCGACGTCGTACAATTTCTCGACGAGGCCGGTAATGAGATTGTCCATCGAGAACCGGAATGGGGGCCGGGCGATCTGCGCCTTGGCTCACAGGTAATCGTGCGTGAGAGCCAGCAGGCGGTCTTTTTCCGTGATGGCAAGGCTCTTGATGTGCTGAAGCCGGGACGCCATACCCTTACCACGGCGAATATTCCTATCCTGTCTGGCTTGATTGGCCTGGCTACCAACGGCAAAACGCCCTTCCCCGCCGAAGTAGTGTTTGTCAATATGCGCCAGTTTATCGATCAGAAGTGGGGCACGCCCGAACCAATCGTCTTCCGCGACCCCGATCTCGGTATGGTTCGACTGCGCTCGTTTGGCGCATACACGTTTCAGGTCAACGAACCGGTTATGTTTGTCAACAGTGTGGTGGGGCAGCAGGGCATCTTTACCACGGGCGAAGTGCAGGACTATCTGCGCGGCATGATCATCCAGCGTCTGACCGATATTCTGGGTGAACAGGGGCGTTCGCTGCTGGATCTGCCTGGTCAGTATAACGAGATCAGTACCATGACGCGCATGCAACTGGATAGTGATTTTGCCGCGTTAGGCCTGACCCTGACAGCCCTGTATATCAACGCCATTACGCCTACCGAAGAAACAGCTCGCGCCATCGACGAGCGTTCGTCGATGGGCGCAATTGGCAATATGAATGCCTATCTGCAGTACAAAGCCGCTCAGGCGCTTGGTGATGCCGCCAATAATCCTGGCGGCGGTGAGGCTGGCGTTGGTGTCGGGTTGGGCGCCGGGATGGGGATGGGCGCAGGAATGGTTGGTATGTTGAGCCAGGCTTTTCAGATGCAATCACCGGCTGCTACACCCCCACAACCTGCCCAGCCATCTCCGCCGGCAGCCGAGGCAAGTGGTACGATAATCTCACGGGAACAGGTTCAGCAGGCGATAGATAACCTCGACATGCGCTTCTCGATGGGTGAAATGAGCGAAGCAACCTACCAGCGTCTGGTGCAGAAATGGCAGACGCGTCTGCAAGAAATGGGTAGGTGACGTGAATCAGCAAGAAGCGATTGATTTTGTGGTTGTCGAGTTGGGCAAGCATCGGAGCAAGGATGAAGTCACCCGGCTATTAACCGAACGTGTGGGCTGTTCATGGGATGAAGCGCAGCAGTTTGTGTACCATGTGCAGTTTGAGCATCGTACCAAAATTGCGGCTCACCAGAGTCCCCTGCTGATCTTGCTGGCAATTGTGACAATCGTTTCAGGCCTGGGGCTGTCAGGTTATTATGGCAGTGCAATCTATTTTCGCCTGAGTATGCATGCCCTACCGGGGTATGGCCAGTTTATGTATACCCTGATGGGATTGTCAATGGTTGTCGGGGCGTGCATTGGTCTGTGGCAAAGCATCCGTGCTATGTGGAAGTGATAGTGACATTCCTCGATGTTAGCAGTTTTGATTTTCTATGGTACATTATGCAGTATGGAATTTAGAAGTTCTAATCTATCGTAAAGAGAAAGGTTTCTTTTATGAGTGATGTCGGGAAGAGTGTCACACCCATTTCACCATATGGTGGGCGTCTGGTAGACCTGCTGGTTGCCGACGAGGAGCGTCGTGAGTTGATCGAACAGGCCGGACGTTTGCCATCTATTCAACTCTCAGCGCGTACCCTGTGTGATCTGGAACTGCTGGCCGTGGGAGCATTTTCGCCCCTGGATCGCTTTATGGGTCGAGCTGACTATGAGCGTGTCGTACATGAAATGCGTTTGAGCAATGGGACGCTGTTTCCCATCCCGATTACCCTGAATGTCAATGAAGACACCGCAGCGCAGCTAGGCAAGCGTGTTACGCTCCGCGATGCGCGTAATAATTTGATTGCTGTGATGGATATTGATGAAGTATTTCGCTGGTCGCCCCATGTCGAAGCCGAGCAGGTACTGGGAACAACCGACTCGCGCCATCCGCTGGTATCCGAGATGATTGCCTGGGGTCAGGTGTGTTTGTCCGGGGCGCTCAAGGTGATTAGCCTGCCGCGCTACTTTGATTTTGCCGATCTGCGGCGTACACCGGCCCAGGTGCGCAATCTGCTTGAACGGATGGGGTCGCAGAATGTTGTTGCCTTCCAGACGCGTAACCCGTTGCATCGTATCCACGAAGAGTTGACCAAACGGGCCGCTGATGAGATTCAGGGTAGCTTGCTGATCCATCCGGTTGTTGGTATGACCAAGCCAGGTGATGTCGATCATTTTACACGTGTACGCATTTACCGGGCGCTGGTTGAAAACTATTATGAACCACAGCGCACGCTGCTAAGCCTGTTGCCGCTGGCTATGCGTATGGCTGGCCCACGCGAGGCAATCTGGCATGCGATTATCCGGCGTAACTATGGCGCAAACCACTTTATCATCGGGCGTGACCATGCTGGGCCAGGTAACGATAGCAATGGCAAACCCTTCTATGGTGCTTATGCTGCACAGGAATTGCTCACCTACTATGCCGATGAAATTGGGGTCAGGCCGGTTCCCTTCAAGGAGTTGCTCTACCTGATCGATGAAGATCGCTATGTCGAAGCAAACCAGGTGCCCGAAGGCGCACGTGTTGCGCAGATCTCGGGTACGCAGGTGCGCGAAGAGTATCTGGCACGCGGCAAATCGTTGCCAACCTGGTTTACCCGTAAAGAAACAGCCGATATTCTGGGGCAGATGCATCCGCCGCGCCACCAGCAGGGCTTCTGCATCTGGTTCACGGGCTTGAGTGGTTCTGGCAAGTCTACCATTGCTGAAGTGTTGACGGAACTGCTGCTCGAATATGGTTGCCAGACGACTGTTCTCGATGGGGATGTCGTGCGTACGCATCTCTCGAAGGGGTTGGGGTTTAGTAAGGAAGATCGTGATGCCAATATTATACGCATCGGTTTTGTCAGTAGTGAGATAGTACGGCACGGTGGTAAAGTCATCTGCGCGGCTATTAGTCCCTATCGCGCTACGCGTGATGAAGTGCGCAAGATGGTGAATACGGAACAATTTATCGAAGTGTTTGTGGATACGCCGCTGAATGTCTGCGAACAACGTGATATTAAGGGCATGTATGCCAAGGCACGTCGGGGAGAGATTAAAGGCTTCACTGGTATCGATGATCCATATGAGGCGCCGTTGCAACCCGAGTTGACCTTAACAACGGTGAATATAACTCCCGAAGAGAATGCACGGGCGATCATTGCTTATCTGGAGGAGCGTGGCTTTTTGCTTCCGTCACGTGTCGCGTAGTTTCGATAGTTTGATGAAGGCACGGCAGGCGGCAGCATCGGGACGGCGGGGTGGTTCGTGAACCACCTCACCATAAAATGAGTGTGTAGGGGCGAGTGGCCACTCGCCCTCACGCCAACCGTCAAGCTAGAATGACTTATTGGAAACCTTATTTTAGGATATCAAAGAGTTATGCATAGCACTAATCACTATACCAGGGCGACAACTACGACGCATGTACCCAGTCCTGAATTTTTCATTGTTGGTGCACCAAAGAGCGGCACAACGGCGATGTGTGAATATCTGAAGCAGCATCCGCAAACATTTATTCCCAAGATTAAAGAACCGTATTATTTTTGTCCTGATGTCGCCCCTGATCAGGCTGGTAGCACGCTCGATCAGTATCTGGCCTTGTTCAAAGAAGGTGACGGGCGTGTGTGTGGCGAGGGATCAGTCTGGTATCTTTATTCCCAGCAGGCTGCGTCGGATATTCATAAGTTTAATCCGGATGCACGGATTATTATTATGGTCAGAAATCCAGTCGATTATATGTATTCTTTACATAATCAACTGTTGTATGTCCAGTATGAGGATATCCGTGATTTTGCAGAGGCTCTGGCGGCTGAATCGGATCGCAAGGCTGGCCAGCGCATTCCGCGTACGTGCCGTCGTCCGCTTAATCTGTTATATAGCGAGACGGCCCGCTTCGCGTCACAGATCGAAAAGTATTTTGCGGTGTTTGGTCGTGCAAATGTACATGTGATTATTTATGATGATTTTAAGCAGGATACGGCTGTAACGTTTCGTGAAACACTGCTGTTTTTGGGGGTTAACCCCGATGTGCAGATGGATTTCAAGGTAGTGAACCCCAGCAAGTATTTACGCAGTGGCAGGCTTCAAGTGCTGTTTGAACATCTGCCTGCGCTGCGCAAGCTGATACCGATCAAGGGGCGTATCGGGTTGTATAAGAAGTTACTGCGTGCCAACACCCAGTTTCAGCAGCGTCCGCCCATGGATCCAGGGTTACGCCAACGCCTGCAAGCGCAGTTTGTTCCCGAGGTCGAGCAGTTGAGCGAATTACTAGAGCGTGATCTGACACACTGGTGTCGTGAGGCGTAGCAGCATACTGTCTGCCCTATCGTCCTATATCTGGCCCGGGGTCAATGCGTGCCGTCAGCCATTCTGTGATTAGCGTCAGTGCAAGCGGGTGTATGCCATGCCCAATCGGATACTCTTCATACGTCAGCTTGACTGGCGTTGTTTCCAGGTAGTCTTTGACGGCTCGTCCCTGTTCTACCGGGATCAGATCATCCTCAGTGCCATGCATCACAAGCATATCGAGGTGTGCGAGACTCTCGGGCTGAACGCGGGGCAGAATTTTCTGATCCAGATAGCCACTGACTGCTACGACCCCGGCAATGCGTTCAGGCATGGTTAGCGCCAGGCTCAGACTCATCACCGCTCCCTGACTAAAACCCAGCAGATAAAACTTCTGGGCATCGGCCCCGACGCGTTCAGGCAACACATCGATAAACTCCGTTAGAACTTCCAAACTGCGGGCGCAGGTCGCATCGTCGGATATCAGGTTGCCCGGTTCACCATACAGGTGATACCAGCCATACCCGAACCCGACATCGAAGATTGCCCGTGCGCTGACCAGATGCAGGCGCTGATCCAGGTAGGGTGACAGGCCCATCAAATCTTGCTCGTTGCTGCCGTACCCGTGCAACAGCAACAGCAAGGGAGCAGGTGTTGCCTGGGCAACTGCCGGTTTGCGCTCAATCGCGTAGACGTGTGTCATCGATAATCCTTATGCCTAATAGATAGAAGGTACGCATCAGGGAATAATCAACTCCTGCCCTGGACGCAGCGCATCGGCCGCTCCAGGTGTCAAATTATTCGCCTCGAGCAACGCCTCAACTGATACGTCGAACTGCTGGGCAATACCCCGAAGCGTATCGCCTGGTTCTACCGTATACGTCTGTGGCGGTGGTGGCTCCGGTGCTGGTTCCGGCGTTGCGCTGGGCGGCTCCGGGGTTGCGCTGGGCGGTTCCGGCGTTGCGCTGGGCGTGATTGTTGTCGTAGGTGTTGTAATGGCAGTCGCCTCTAGGGAAGGCGTTGTTGCTGGTACATCTGATCGATCTGGTGTCACCGTTGCAGCCAGTTCGGGCATAGCTGGCTCTGCGGTAACTGGTGGCAGATTCGGTGGTTCAACGGGAAGTGGTGCTGGTAGGGGATCATTAGCCGGGTTGACCAGTGGCAGCAAGACCGTCACATTACCGATCGCCAGGCTGGAAATACTGCTAAAGGCCAGCACCAGCACACTGAGAATGGCGACACCAAACAATGCCGTTGCGCTCCATAAAAGTTGAACCTCTGACAGGCGCTCGCCTAGCAGGCGTAGCGCAATGGTACCTAAAACTGGAATAACCAGCGCCAGTATTAGTAACATATAAATCAGAACTTGCGACATTCTTAGCGCTCCACCATACGGACGACTGTCACACCTTCACCGCCGTCTTGCCCGCCGCTTTCAAACGAACGCACCAGCGGGTGTTTCTGAATCACATCACGTACAACCTGGCGCAATGCCCCGGTTCCCTTGCCATGTACAAGGCGTACCTGAGGGAGGCCAGACAAATACGCATCGTTCAAGTAGCGATCCAGGCGATCGGCTACTTCAGATGTGCGCCAACCGCGCATATCAAACGTCATTGATACATCAGCTACACTGGGTATAGTGACTGTAGAAGTGGTCGTATAGCGTTCCGAGCGATCCGAGGCAGCATTGCGTTTTTCGCGGCGTAGTTCGTCTAACCCGACATGCATGCGAAACCCACCGACCTGCACATCAGCAGCCTGATCATCTTCATCGATAGCCACAATCTCGCCGTTCAGCCCGATCGAGCGTACATGCACGGTATCACCAATGCGCAATGGTCGGGGGG
>RRYU01023027.1_pt2 | contig 33493 bp, 24 predicted proteins | sample 2162651 | NCBI WGS metagenome assembly RRYU01 (sample SAMN10267283, study PRJNA491782) | microbial mat metagenome | isolation source: biomat in the production well | place: Japan: Minami-Kanto gas field, natural gas well KTG3 | collected 2017-06 | reverse complement strand
AATCCTACGCTTTCGGGCGTGTTGATCCGGGGCGAAAAGGGGACGGCAAAGTCGACTGCGGTGCGCGCTTTGGCTGATATTCTTCCTGAAATCGATGTGATCGAAGGAATTCCGTTCAATCTCGCACACGATGAAGACCCCGGTGTTATCCGTGACTGTTTTGGGGTAACGGAGCAGGAAATGCCATCGGGAGACACGCTTCCTCTCAGAAAGCACAAGGTCAGGGTTGTCGAACTGCCGGTTGGGGCAACGGAAGACCGTGTTGTCGGTACGCTCGATCTCGAACACGCGCTGAAGGCTGGAGAAAAAAGAATCGAGCCGGGACTCCTTGCTGCGGCACATCGGGGCATTCTGTATGTCGATGAAGTCAACCTGCTTGATGACCATGTTGTCGATGTCCTGCTCGATTCGGCTGCTATGGGCGTGAACACCATCGAGCGTGAAGGTGTGTCGTTTTCTCATCCTTCACGCTTTACGCTTGTCGGTACCATGAACCCGGAAGAGGGGGAACTGAGGCCTCAGCTGCTCGACCGTTTCGGGCTGTGTGTTCACATAGAAGGAATTTCGGACCCGGTTGAACGGGTGAGCGTTATGGAGAGGCGTTTTGCCTTTGAAGAAAATCCCGAAGCTTTTTGTGCCCGGTGGTCGGAAGAATCAGCCAGGCTTGTTGAAAAGATCCGGCGTGCAAGGGAGCTGTATCCAAAAGTGGCGGTCAGCCGGGATAACCTCTTTGCTATCGCGAACTACTGTCTTGAAGTCGGTGTTGACGGACACCGGGGAGATATCATCATTATGAAAACCGCCAAAACAATCGCTGCCTATGACGGGCGCGACGAAGTTGAACAAGCGGACATCGACAAGGCGGTTATGCTGGCTCTCCCGCATCGTATCCGCCGCCAGCCACTCCAGGATATTGTCATGGATGTGGGAACGGTGCTGCAGAGATAGACAGTGACAGTTAAAAGGATAATACTATAGCCGTGTTCGGAATATGACAACAATCGCTTTTTACAATAATGTTCACAGTTCGTCAATCTGGTATCAGCTTGTCCAGCCGTTAAAAAAAGATGGTATTGAACTTCTGGTGTTCGGTTACGGTTCTCAGGATGATCTTTGTTCACGTATCCACAGCGGAGATATCGATATTCTTCTCACCGATATCTCGAAGGATATGCCCGGATTTGAAACGTTATACAGGTCACTGCTTGCTGTGGACACCAGATTGGCACTGAATGTGCATTTTCCTGAGGATTTTTCGACCTTTCCGGCTTGTGAGCTGGAAGAGGTAAGAAAGTATTTTGCCGTTCTGTCAAAAAAGAATTTTCTCAATGGCCTGAAGAGAATCGCGGGACGTGAATATAAGTCCTGCTGCCCTGTCAAAACCTATGGAATCTACCACCCGGACGCTGCTGAAATCTTTCACGAAACATCGGTATACAAAGAGTGGCTGCAGAGCCGGAGTTGCAGAGGTGGAAGCGCCCCGGTGGCCGGCATTATCATGCACTACAGCCTGCTTGCTGAAGGGAACTGTGCCGATGTCGATGCTCTTGTGGCCGGACTCGAGGGCCGCGGTGTGGTTCCTTACTGTGTTTTCTGTGACTCAATCCAGGAACAATCCGCCGATCCCGGAACCCTGTATCCATGGTTCCGTTTTTTCAGGGAGCCGGAACTTCAGCCCGATATCATTCTCAGTTTTCTGATGGGCAGACTGTTTGCCTCCATTGAAGAACGTTCATTGTTACGGGAAATAAATGTTCCTGTTATGCAGCTTCTGCGCCACTATACCCGCTCGCCCGAAGAATGGTTGAATGACCCTGTCGGGATCAGCGCCATGAGCCTGACTCATTCTCTCGTTCAGCCCGAGATGTTCGGTGTCATAGATCCGACGATGGTGTCGGGAACAATGCGCGGGTCGCGAGATGCCGCCTCGACACCAATTTCAGTGCCCATTGAAGAGCGGGTGGATATGGTCGCCCGCCGTGTCAGGCGTTGGGCCGAGCTGCGCAGGAAGCCTGCAGGAGAAAAACGGCTCACTATCGTTTTACACAACAATCCTTGTAAAGGTGTTGAAAATACTGTTGGCATGGCTGTGGGTCTCGATACGTTTGAAAGTCTGGTCTCTTTCCTGTGGCGATTGAAGAACGCAGGGTACAGGGTTGGCGATATCCCTGAGACAGGCAAAGAGATGCTCGATATGATACAGGAGCGTAAAGCGTTTGACGAGTTCCGGTGGACGACCGTCGATGAAATTGCACGGAAAGGGGGAGGGCTTCATGCTATGAAGCATGAAGAGTACAGGATGTTTTTTGATTCACTCGACACGACGGTGCAGGAAAAAGTGAATGCGGACTGGGGAAAGTTTCCCGGCCAGGGCATGGTGTGGAAAAAGGATGGCGAGGACGCGCTGCTGATAACCGGTATTCGTTTCGGTAACATCCTGATCATGTCACAACCAAAAAGAGGATGCTACGGGTCCAGGTGTGACGGAGAGGTTTGCCGGATACTTCATGACCCTGAAATATCACCGCCTCATCATTGGCTTGCGACCTATTGCTATATTCAGCGGCAATCCGATGCCGTTATCCATTTTGGGGCGTCAGGGGCGCTCGAGTATCTGCCCGGCAAACGTGCAGTGCTTTCGCAACGCTGTTTCAGCGATATTTCACTGGGTGATCTGCCTAATTTTTATCCATATGTCATGGACGTTCCCGGAGAAGGAATGATCGCCAAGCGGCGCGGCCGTGCGGTTATCATTGACCACCTCACTCCGGCATACCGTCCTTCGGCCATGTCGGATGATCTGCTCCTGTTTGACGATTACCTGACGCAGTATGCGCGTGCCGAAGACGGTAACGATCGTTCGAGAAAACGGGCTTTGCTCGAGTCCATGAAGGATGTCGCCGTCAAATTGAAGTTCATTGACCATCATGACGGTATGGAAATGCTGGAGCAAAACATTGAACGTTTTTCACGCCAGATTGCAAGAATCAGGCGATCGATGGTTCCCGACGGTATGCATGTTTTCGGCAGGATACCTGAAGTTTCCACAATGACGGCGATGATAACGTCTGCTCTCGACCGTGCAGGTGACGGAGTTCCCGGCCTGAAAGAGCTTGCATCGAGGCATCCTGTTCAGGGAGGAGCTCTTTTCGACATGGCCGCAGAGATTATCCATGCTGTTCTTGATGATAGCGCAGTTACAAAACCGCTACGAAAGAGTGTCGAAAACCTTCCTGAACATTTCAAGGCGTGGTGCCGTGAGATGGCCGGGTTGCTCATCAGGTCTGAAAACGAGTCTCTCAACCTTCTTCGCGCGCTTGATGGCGAATATATCGATGCGGGGCTTTCGGGATCGATCGTGTCGGGAAAACCGGATATTCTGCCGACAGGCAGGAACTTCTATTCGGCGGATATCATGTCGCTCCCATCAGAAGCGGCCTGGAGTATAGGTAAGCGCCTTGCCGATCAGCTTCTGGAAAAATTTTACCGCGAAGAAGCGCGTTTTCCTGAAAGTATCGGCTTGAGTCTGTGGAGTTCGGATGCGTTCAAGTCGGACGGCGAGATGCTTGCCCAGATTTTCTGGTTGATGGGGGTTTATCCGGTACGCAAGCCGAACGGGCGGATTACTGGGGTTAAGGCTGCTGATCTTGACGAGCTGATTGTAGATGTTGACGGTGTTGAACTGGTCCGTCCCCGTGTGGATGCAACGATCGAAACCAGCGGGATTGTCAGGGACATGGTGCCGCATTTCATCGCACTGCTCGACAAGGCGGTAGCAACGGTAAGCGTTCTCGATGAGCCGTTTGAAAGAAATATGGTGAGAAAGCATACACAGGAACAGCTCGAAACGCTAAAACGGGAAATGGCCGGACAGTTGAACGAGAAGGAAATACAGCGCCTTGCCATGTTCAGGGTCTTTTCTTCCGCTCCCGGCACCTACAGTTCAGGTGTCGGGCTGGCGATCGATGCTTCTGCCTGGGAGAACGACAGTGATCTGGCCGAAGCATATATAAACCAGTCGGGCTATGCCTATGGTTCGTCATCCTCGGATTTTGGAATGAAAGCCCATGATATTTTTTCGAGGATGCTCTCGCACGTGGAGGTTTCCTGCATGAAACAAACCTCTGCCGAATATGATGCGCTTGACTGCGGCTGCTACGCTTCGTTTGCGGGCGGTCAGCCGCTCGACGAAAGGAGCGTCAGGCAGGTGCTCGGCGAAAAGCGTCACATCATCCGCGAAAGCGGTGCTCTCGAACTCCATCCCTACACCGGTTCGATGAATAACGTCGGTGGTCTCGGCGCGCTGAAGCAGTGGCTCGACCAGCGTCAGGAGGCCTTCAGCCAGGAAGCGCGCGAGTACGGGCTCAGCACTCCCGGGGGGGTTGCGCTCATCGGCATTCCGGGAACCGGCAAAAGCCTTTGTGCAAAGGTCACTGCCGGGCACTGGGGGATGACGCTGCTCAGGATGGATGTGGGTGCGATCTTCAGCGGCCTGCTCGGCTCGAGCGAGCAGAATATCCGTGAAGCCATTCGCATCGCCGAGGTCATCGCGCCCTGTGTGCTGTGGGTGGACGAGATCGAAAAAGCGTTCGCCGGATCGGTCGGCGACAGCGGCACGGCGAGTCGCGTGTTCGCCACCTTTCTGACCTGGATGCAGGAGAAAACCGCCCCGGTCTTTGTTTTCGCCACGGCGAACAACGTTGACCGTCTACCGCCCGAGCTGCTGCGCAAGGGGCGATTCGACGAGGTCTTTTTCCTCGATCTGCCGAGTTACGCCGAGCGGCTCAACATCCTCGAAGTTCATCTCAAGGAGCGCGGCTACACCATGCTCTCGCACCGCTTCGACCTCAATGCGGTTGCTAAAGCTACCGAGGGGTTCGTCGGCGCTGAATTGCAGGCGCTGGTCAATGACGCCATGTTTCCCGCTTTTCGTGACAAGCGCCGGGAGATCGAAACGGAGGATCTGCTGAAGGCCGCCGAAGCGATGGTGCCGCTCTCGGCCTCGCATCAGCCGGTGATTGACGGTTTGCGGGAGATGGTCAGGAAAGGCCAGGCTCGCAACGCGTCCAGTGAAACGGGAGCCTCAGCCATACAAAAAATGGAATCATGATCAACTGCTTAGAAAGCCTTTCAGAACTCAGAAGCTGCGCAATCAGCCCTTCCGATAAAGCGCTGGTGCCGGTTGTCGTGAACGAAAAGGACGGTTCTCCGATGGTTCTTGTTCCTGCGGGTCGCTTCACGATAGGGGACGATCTCGACAGGGAAAGCCCACAGCGCAGCGTGCATCTCGATGCATTCTACATTTCAGTCTATGCGGTTACCAACCGTCAGTACCGGGCGTTTGTCGAGGCCACCGGCCATCAGCCGCCCAACATCGGTGCACGGATCGACTCGCTTTCGTTCTGGCGCGAAGAGGGCTGCCCCGAGGAGTTTGACGACTACCCGGTGGTGCTCATCAGTTGGGAAGATGCGGACGCCTATGCCAAATGGGCGGGATGCCGGTTGCCCAACGAAGCCGAGTGGGAAAAGGCTGCGCGAGGGCCGGAAGGAATGCTCTACCCGTGGGGCGACCGCTGGGACGAAAACAACTGCCGCAACCGCAACAACAAGGGCGAAGAGTCCGTTGCCCCGGTTTACTCCTACCCAGAAGGCGTCTCCGGCTACGGCACCTGGAACCAGAGTGGTAACATCATGGAATGGTGCTCGGTCCGGGAAGACGATGAAAATGCTGGAAACGTTCCTGACGGCGACAAAGTTCTCCGCCAGGAACGGGGCGGCTGCTGGCGCTACCCCGACAAATTCGCCTTCCGCGCGTCGCAGCGGGCATTCGTCGTTCCAAAAGCAGTGAACGATTTCAGGGGGTTCCGCCTCGTGCTGCCGGTACAGACGTGCAACGAATAAAATGACAGTGTTGTCCAGGTTTTTTTCGCAGTTTCTTACAGCCCTGATCCTGTCGATATCCTGCGGATCGAGAGGAGGGTTGAAATCTGTGAGAAGAAAGACGGACGCGTAAGGAAGAAGGCCTTCAGAATTGACGGATTTTTCCGGATAAAATTCATTTATAATCGTACATTGAGACGAGTTGTTCTTTTTTTACTGTCGAAACAGGATACTCTGTAACAGGAGTTTAATAGGGAATCACGTGCAAATCGTGAGCTGACGCGCAACTGTAAAGCCACCGGAAGGTTGTGCAGCGTTATGCCACTGTTCCGCTATGGCGGGATGGGAAGGTGCTGCAGAACCGGCAAGCCAGGAGACCTGTCCAGTTTCTTTTACCCATAACATGCTTCGCGGACTAAGCATTGATGAGGATAACGACTGTCGGGAAACATCCCTTCGATTCAGCCTCTCTCCTCTTTTTATTCTTTTCTCCGCGTAAGCGTACCTCTCGGTTATCAACCAAAACTGAATACGTATGCTTACTCACACTCTCGGTTATCCCAGGATCGGTGCGTCCCGGGAAATGAAAAAAGCCTGTGAACGCTACTGGTCCGGTGCGATCGGTGAGCAGGAACTGCTCGATGCTTCACAGAAGGAAAAACAGTTGCGCTGGCAGGCCCAGCTCGATTCAGGTATGGACCTTGTCGCCTGCAGTGATTTTTCGTTCTACGACCATGTTCAGGATATGTCGAGTATGCTCGGTGTCATCCCGAAACGTTTTACTCCTTTCCACAATGTACTGTCCGAGATGGATTTCTATTTCGCCATGTGCAGGGGGTACCAAGGTTTCGAAATCGAAGCAGAGCCTCTGGAAATGACAAAATGGTTCGATACGAATTACCATTATCTCGTTCCCGAATTTTCATCGGGACAGCAATTCTGTTATGAATCGCGAAAATGCGTCGAGGAGTTCCTGGAGGCGAAAGCTTTCGGAGTAGATGAACCAAAACCGGTTCTGCTCGGTCCGGTCAGTTATCTTTTGCTTGGAAGGGAGGTTGAAGACGGCTTTCACAGGCTGGAGCTCCTCGATTCGCTTCTTGCTGTTTATGCGGCTATTCTCGAAGACCTCCGCCATGCAGGATGTTACTGGCTCCAGATAGACGAGCCGTTTCTGGCCACCGATCTCGATGAAGAGGGGCGTGCGGCGTACAGAAAAGCATTCTCCTTCATCAGACAACATTTTCCCGATGTTCATCTGATTCTCGCAACCTATTTCGATGGCCTTGGCGATAACCTTCAGTTTACGTTATCGCTTCCTGTCGATACGTTGCATGTCGATGCGGTGAACGGTTTCGAAGATCTTCCTTCACTCTTCGAAAATGCACCTTCATCGATGAACATCTCGCTCGGGCTTGTCGACGGGCGGAATGTCTGGAAGAACAAAATTGAAGAATCGCTCGGTATTCTCGGCCTGGCTGCAAAGCTGCTTGGCAAGGAGCGCGTTTGGGTTTCCACTTCCTGCTCCCTTCTGCACTGTCCTTACGATCTCGATCTTGAACCGCTCGACGGGCCTCTCCCTTCATTCCTCAGTTCATGGCTCTGTTTTTCCCGCCAGAAGCTCGATGAAATCCGGCTGCTTGCCGATTTGATGGAGGATTCGGTTTCCGACGAGGTGTTTCACGACCTTTCCAATCATCTCAGGGATGCTGAAGCGCGACTTCACTCAAATGTGATCCGCAACGACGAGGTGCGTACAAGAATTTCAGAAGGGACATCGATGGATACGTGTCGTTCCGCGCCTTTTTCCGAGAGGAAGCGATTGCAGCAGGATCGCCTGAAACTGCCGCTGATGCCGGTGACCATGATCGGATCCCTGCCGCAAACAAATGAACTCCGACAGATCAGGAGACGCTACAGAAGCGGAGACCTGACGCGGGATGAGTATGACGGGACGCTCAGAAAACTTATCGTTGACGCGATTAGATTGCAGGAGCAAGCCGGTCTCGATGTCCTTGTTCACGGAGAGTTCGAACGAACAGACATGGTTGAATACTTCGGAGAACATCTCGACGGGATAGCGTTTACTGCGAACGGATGGGTTCAGAGCTACGGTTCAAGAGCGGTCAAGCCCCCGATCATCTACGGAGATGTCAGCAGGAAAGGTCCGATAACCATCGGGTGGACGGTTTTTGCCCAGTCGCTTACCGGCAAGCCGGTGAAAGGTATGCTTACAGGGCCGGTCACGCTGCTGCAATGGTCATTCGTACGTGATGACCAGTCGAGGAGCGAAACTGCAATGCAGCTTGCTTATGCGATGCGTGATGAAGTCCTCGATCTTGAAAGAGCCGGCATCGCAGTCATCCAGATTGACGAGCCGGGACTTCGTGAGGGGTTGCCTTTGAAACGGGAGGCAAGACGGGAATATCTCGACTGGGCGGTCAGAGCATTTGGCATTACATCAGGAGCCGTTTCACCCGAAACACAGATTCATACACATCTCTGTTATGCGGATTATGAAGATATTCTCGAAACGCTTGCCGCGCTTGATGCCGATGTGCTGACTATCGAAACAGCGCGGTCAGGTATGCAGGTGCTTCAGGCATTTGCGGATTTCGCTTATCCGAACCAGCTTGGCCCCGGCATTTATGATATTCATTCCTCGCGCATTCCGTCATCAGCAGCGTTGGCGGAGCAGCTCGAACGTATATTGAAATATTTCAGTCCGGAACAGATTTGGGTCAATCCCGATTGCGGACTGAAAACAAGAGCTTGGGATGAAGTGTTGCCGGCCATCGAGAACATGGTCAATGCTGTCAAAAAAACACGCGGAAATGTTCGCAGCAGGAGTGTTGTCTCAATCAATGATGATGACCATGCGTAACAGGCATGACGGATTGTTCAGGCCGTGTTTCGTTATCTGTTGTCCTCGTCTTCGCTGAATGGCGTTAGAGGAAGCTTTTTGTCCCTTTGTTACTTTCTTGAAAAAAGCTTATTATCACACACTATTGTTCTTTCATAGATAGCTGGTGCCGGTTTGAAAGCCGGAGAATAGGGAAGTACGTGAGATTCGTACACTGTACCCGCAACTGTTAGAACGGAATCTTCTGTAACGTGTATTGTGGCTCCATAATACGTGAGCAGAAGTGCTACGGTCACTGTTTTTGATTGCCGCCCCGGGAATCCAACGGGAAGGTCGTAGCAGATGTATCCGTTAAAAGTCAGGAGACCTGCCAGTTACGCTATTGCACAACACGACTACGGGTTATAGTCAGGCAATGCGATTTCTTTTCATTTCAGGATTTTTTTCTTTGAACACTTTGGTCGTAGTGCTTCTCCAAAGGTTTTTGATGTTTTTCCTGGACATAAACAGAAATCCTCCATTGCATTCCCTCTATACATATAACTCCAGTCATGTTCAATTTTCAATCAAGAATTAAACATGATTGCACAATGAAAAAGCAGTTTGTTTTATTTGTTGCAGCAGGGCTGCTTGCAACAGGCGTTGTCAAGGCTGAGGTTTCTTCGGATACATCAGCTACCGTGAGTCACACCGGTAAAGAGGTTGTGGTGACAGCCGGCAGGCTTGAGGAATTGAAAAAAGATGTCACCACCAACGTGACAGTCATTACCAGAAAGCAGATCGAAGACTCACCTGCCCAGGATCTTGGCGAACTGCTTGCCGAGCAAAGTATCGGTCACATTCAGAAATATCCCGGGGCCCTCACTTCTGTAGGTATTCGAGGGTTTAGAAGTGATTCGCACGGTAATGACCTGAGAGGGAAAATTCTCGTTCTGATTGATGGCAGGAGGGCCGGTACCGGTAACCTTGCCAAGCTCATGACGGACAATGTGGAGAGAATCGAGATCATAAGAGGGCCTGGCGCTGTACAGTATGGTTCCGCGGCAATAGGTGGGGTGATCAACGTCATAACAAGAAAAGGTGAAGGAAAGCCTTCTTTTTTTATGGAGCAGGAGATCGGTACCTATGGGTATATGAAAACGGCCAGTGGTGTAGCCGGCACTCTTGGTGATTTTGACTATTCCGCTACGGTTTCTATAGCCAACATGGGCGACTATAAAACCGGCGCGGACGAAAAGTATTTTAATACAGGATATGATGATGATATTCGCGGGAGCGTCAATCTTGGTTACGAGTTTTATCCGGGAAACAGGATAGGTTTGACCTATACGCATTTTGAAATAGACAGGGCCGGGACGCCGGATCAGCTTGTGAACAATGATCGCGATGATTACAAGAAAACCAGCAATCGTTCCGTTGATTTCAACTATACAGGAAAATCTACCGATGATCGTTTTTCATGGATGGCCCGATATTTTGTCGGTAAAGACAAGGATGCATCTTATGATCCGGTGGGAAGCAATCCCACGTTCTGGGATGATGGGTTTCCGTTTATAAAACAAACAGATCAGCAAGGCGCTCAGGCACAGGTCAGTTATGTTGAAAAGAATGTTACTGTGACAACAGGTATTGACTGGTTGAGCTATGATCTCGAGCAGAATGATTATACCCCTCGTGAGTCGGAATACGACGACATGGGTTACTTTGCACTGTTAAAAGGCTTGTTATTCGATCAGCGTCTGGTGCTGACGGCAGGGTTGCGGTATGATGATTACACGGTAAAGTACAACAGGGATGCTGCTACACCGGAAACCTCTCAGGATTCGGACAGTTTTGTGAAGAGTTTTGGAATGGCTTATCATGTTTCTGATAATGTCAAGCTTCGTGCCTCCTATGGAGAAGGTTTCCAGATACCTGATGCTGAAGAACTTGCTGCCGATTATGTTATAACCGACTGGATGGGGACGAATCATTATATCGGCAACCCGGATCTCAAGCCGGAGGAAAGCTATACGATCGATGGTGGTATAGAGGTCAGTGTTGACGGTTTTACCTCGTCATTGACCGTGTTCACAACGGAGTATGACAACTTTATCGAGAGAATAGAGATTGCACCCAATGAATTTTCGTGGCAAAATCAGGATAATGCAACGATAACGGGCATCGAAGGTGAACTGTCTTATGTGTTCCCTGTTTCCCTTGCAGGCAATCAGTTCTTTATGGAGCCATATGCATCAGGTACGTATCTCACGGAGTATGACAAGCATTTTGACGATGGCAGTCCCGATGAAGTTATCCGTTATATCCCTGAGTGGAACCTTTCGACAGGTGTCAGGCTGCGAGACGCCGAAGGCTTCAGCGGTGTATTCAATCTGGCTTATTTTGGAAAGACCGAGATTCAGGACTGGAGTACATGGCCAGCTACAGAGGTAACCAAGGGTGGTTTCTATGTTGCCAACATGTCGCTTGCCAAAAAGTTTGCTCTGGGCAATGCAAATGCAACCAGTGTTACGGTAAAAGGCAGTGTTGAAAATTTGTTTGACAGGAACTATGAGTATGTTCTCGGTTATCCCATGCCCGGTCGTACCTTTACTCTTGGAGTGCGGGTTGATATCTGAAGAGTCCTTTGTCTGAAGGTGACGAAAAATGTTGTTCTTTTAGTATAAACATGCAGAAGCTGGCCGGCGAACAGCAGGGTCGGCTTCTGCTGTTTCATGGGAATTTTTTGTTAAAGGGTTGAAGAGCTATTGGTATGAGAAATCTTGCGGTTTTCGGCACGGCTTCGGACGTGGGAAAAAGTATTGTGGCAACGGCTCTGTGCCGCATCTTCAGTAATGCAGGCCTCGATGTGGCCCCTTTCAAGGCGCAGAACATGTCCAATAACTCCGGCGTTACTCCGGATGGTCTGGAAATCGGCCGTGCCCAGATAGCGCAGGCCGAAGCAGCAAGGGTTGTGCCGACTGCGGATATGAACCCTGTGCTGCTGAAACCGAATACCGATACCGGTTCGCAGGTCGTGGTTCATGGACGGGTTGTGGATAACTGTTCAGCCCGTGACTATTTCGGTGATACAAAAACATGGTCCGCGAAAGCATTTGAAAGTCTGCACAGGCTCCAACGCCAGCATGAAATCCTGGTGATCGAGGGTGCGGGATCATGTGCTGAGATGAATCTCTATAAGCGTGATTTCGTGAATTTCAGGACGGCAAGAGAAGGCGGCGCGGCGGTTATCCTTGTGGCTGATATTGACAGGGGTGGTGTATTCGCTCAGGTTGCGGGGACTCTTTCGATAATTCCTCCTGAGGACAGAGCACTGGTCAAGGGAGTTATCGTCAACCGTTTCAGGGGTGATGCAACCCTCTTTGACGATGGCATCCGGATTATCGAGGAGCTTGCCGGTGTTCCGGTGCTCGGTGTTATACCGTACTTCAGAGGGATCGCCATTGATGCCGAAGATGCGGTGCCTCTGCAGGCTGTTGTCGATCCTGCAGTGCCTCCGGATCACTCGAAAATCAGTATTGCGGTGATCTATTTCCCGCATATTTCGAACTTTACCGATTTTGCAGTATTGGATAATCATGATGAGATAGAAGTCCACTACCTGCATCATGCCAGGCATCTCAAAGAGTACCAGGCTGTCATTCTTCCCGGATCGAAAAATGTGCGTGGCGATCTCGACTGGATGTTTGCCGGCGGGTGGGACGAAAGGCTGAAAGAATTCCGGGCAGGCGGGGGGACTATCCTGGGGATCTGCGGCGGATTCCAGATGCTTGGAGAGATGATCGAGGACCCTTACGGTCTTGAAGGTGCGGCAGGCCAATCAACAGGCCTTGGTTTGTTGCCGGTTAAAACAGCGCTTCGGCAGAAGAAACAATTGTTCAACTCGAAAGGCTGTTTGCTCGAAGAGGCCATAAAAGTAGATGGTTATGAAATTCATATGGGCGAAAGTCGTCTTGTCGGGGACGGTCAGCCCTTGCTGCAGGTATCCGTCAGGAACAATATGCCTGTCGGTGACAACGATGGAGCCATGAGCCCTGACGGAAAAGTCATGGGCACCTACTTTCACGGCATTTTTGATGGACGTGCGTTCAGACGCTGGTTTCTTGGCAAGCTGAGACCGGATTATGCTCTGAGTGATACAATAAAGGACAAGGATAGTGAGTACAACCGGCTCGCAGATCACTTTATGCGGCATCTCGATATGGAAAACGTATACGGAATTGTAGGAAGAGGGTGATGTGGGAGGCTGTCTCAAAAGCACTGTTTAGCGGATTATCAGTCACCACGAATCACTTTCCCGCAGAGAGTCATGCCTGCATCTTCTTTTGTCATTCTTGTTTTTGACATGTGAATCCATATTCTTATAAGATTTTTTATGGATACCGGATCGAGTCCGGCATGATTATTTTGCTTTTCGACAAACGACAAACGACAAACGACAAACGTGAATCTATACTCCCATGAACATGGTGGGGCGCCGGAGCGAAGGTTTCGTCTGAACGGTAAAAAGCTGCTTGATTTCAGCGTGAACATCAGCCCGTTGTCTCCTGCACTTGAAAACGCAAGCCTGGATGCGTTCAGTATTCATAACTATCCGTCTATAGACGGAAAGGGAATAAAAGGTTTTTACGCCGGAAAATTCGGTCTGAACGTTCAGACCGTATTGCCGGTTAACGGAGCCATTGAAGGAATCTATCTTCTGCCCAGAGCATTGAAAATAAGAAAGACTCTGGTGCTTGCCCCTTCATTTTTCGATTATGAACGGGCCTGCAGAATTGCGGGCGCAGAGGTGGTTCCCCTCGGTCTGAAAGAGCAGAATCAATTTGCGCTGCCTTCTATCGATACCATTGCCGGAATGTTGCAAGGAGTTGATGCACTGATTGCAGCTAATCCGAACAACCCTACAGGGACAAGGTTTCCGAAAGAGACGTTTCTCGCACTGGCAAGCCGTTTTCCCGATACCTGGTTCATTATGGACGAGGCTTTTATCCAGTTTGTTGACGATTTTCCCGATGCATCGCTGATGAGAGAGGTCAGGGCGTTGAAAAACGTTATCGTTGTTCATTCTCTTACAAAATTTTATGCATTGCCGGGTTTGCGTCTTGGGGCGGTAATCGCTCATCCCGATGTCATACAGATTCTTCTGGAGCATAAGGAGCCGTGGACAGTCAATGTTGTTGCCGAGAGCGTTGCCGGAAAGCTTCTTTCATGCGTGGACTACGAACGTGAGGTTCGAGCGATGATTGCATCCGAACGCGCGAAAGTCTTCAAGCAGATCGGGAGGATTTCCGGAATATCCCTGAAGGGGCATGCTGCGAACTTTTTTCTTGCTCAATGGAAAGGGGCGTCAGGTCTTGACGGTTTACTCGACTATCTGATCAAACAACATGTTTATGTTCGTGACTGCAGGAATTTTCCTGGTCTTGGGGATAACTATTTCCGTTTTGCAATCCGCAAGCCCGAAGAAAACGACTACCTGCTTGAAAGGCTGAAGATGGCGGGTGAAGAGGATGGGGTTGCTTAAGTTGATGTTTGTTGGAGAGTTACAACTTCTTGCGGCGTTTCTTATCGATCTTTTACTTGGAGATCCTCGAAAACTGCCCCACCCGGTAAGAGGTATCGGGTTTCTGGCAATGAAAGTAGAGCTTCTCTTGAGGAAAGAGAGCGGAATTCCCCTCAAAGCAGCAGGAGTTGTTGCCGTTATTTTTGTTGTCGGGGCAACGATTGGCATTTCTTTCGGTCTGCTGCTGTTCAGCACCCGGATAGATCCTTTGCTCGGGATTGCAGTATCGATGGCGATGCTGTATTATTCTTTTGCCACCAGAGACCTTGCAGAACATGCGCATGTTGTACTGATTGCCCTGAAGAAGGGAGATCTTCAGCTTGCGAGAAAAAGTGTCGGGATGATCGTTGGTCGGGATACCCGGGATATGGATGAGCGTGACGTGGTGCGGGCATCGGTTGAGAGTGTTGCGGAAAGTGCAGTTGACGGCGTAACCGCGCCGTTGTTTTATGCACTGCTTTTCGGTCCTGTCGGAGCGATGGCCTATAAGTCGGTAAATACGCTGGATTCGATGTTCGGCTATAAAAATGAGCGGTATATTGCGTTTGGATGGGCTTCGGCAAAACTCGATGACATTGTCAATTATCTACCTGCCCGCCTTACCGTTCCTTTTGTCGGGCTTGCTGCCTGGATAATGCGGCTTGATGGCGCAGCAGTGTTTCATTCGGTTGTAAGAACCGCAAGGTTGCACGCGAGTCCTAACGCCGGGTATCCCGAGGCGGCTTTTGCCGGTGCTCTCGGTGTCAGACTTGGCGGCCTGCGGTCATACGGTGGCGTCAGGCTGGAGCTTCCGTATCTTGGTATTGCAGATGCCGGATGTACAGCCCGGACACTTGCACGGGCTATCAGGCTTATGATCGTGAGTGCATTTCTGTTTCTTGCTTTCGGGCTTTTTGTTCGCCTGGCTGTTCAAGGGCACCTAATGTAGTTTTATCGGAAGGAAATGAAAAAGTATCAGGATACAACCCTCCGTTCAACGGTAATGCAGGGATCGAATGCCATATCGACTGTAAGAATCGTACTCTTTCTTGTTGCCGTTCCTCTGCTTCTCGGGCTTTCGCTTCTTCTTGGTCCGACAGGCACAATGCTGCCGGATCTCGATACCCCGGTTGGAAAGGCTATCATGGCTTTGCGGTTCAACCGTCTTGTGATGGGTTTGCTTGTCGGTTCCGCTCTGTCGGTCTCAGGAGTCATTTTTCAGGCGATTTTGCGTAATCCTCTTGCAGAACCGTATGTGCTTGGGGTCAGCGGTGGTGCAGGGCTGGGGGCAACGATGGCAATCCTTTTCGGAGCAGTTGCCGCCATTCCGCTGAGCCTTCCTGTAACGGCTTTCGTTTCGGCTGTAGCAACGCTTGTTCTTGTCTACGGTATTGCCAGCCGAGGTAGCGGAGGGGTGCCTTCGGTGTACAGTCTTATCTTGAGCGGGGTTATCATCAGTGCTATCTGTTCGAGTTTAATCATGTTTTTTGTATCCATGGCCAGTGTAGAGGGCTTGCACAACGTTATCTGGTGGATGCTGGGGAATCTGCAGCCTGTGCCGGGAAACCAGCGCCTTCTGTCTGCCCTGTTTATCCTGTTCGGTATGGGCGGTGCATGGATTCTTTCCACCAGACTGAACGCCTTGACGCTCGGACGCGAGATGGCTCACTATCAGGGGATCAATGCGGATGTGGTTATCGTGACCGGCTTGCTGTGTGCGACGCTTATGGCGGCAACAGCGGTTTCAATGGCTGGAATGATAGGGTTCGTCGGGCTTATTGTTCCTCATGTTATCAGGGCTGTGTTCGGGCCGGATCACCGATGGTTGATTCCTCTTTCCGCAGTTGGAGGGGGGACGTTCCTTGCGGTCTGTGACGCTTTTGCCAGAACGGTACTTGCTCCGATTGAAGTTCCCGTCGGTGTTGTGACGGCTTTGGCCGGAGGTCCTTTCTTTTTGCTGATTCTTCAGCGTAAAATGAAAAGTGCATGGATAGGGTAGATACGATTGTTGATTTGTTTAGTTGTTGAACTGTTGAAACTTGAATGCGAGATTCTTGGATGGAACAGGCGGCGTTGACTTTTGACGACGTGAAAGCCGGTTACAAGGGCCGGGTGGTGCTCGATGGTCTCAGCTTCCGGGTACAGGAAGGGGAATTCATTTCTCTGATAGGCCCGAACGGCTGCGGCAAGAGTACGTTGCTGAAAACCGCAGCAGCACTTCTCAAGCCCTTTGAGGGTAACGTATATCTTTTTGGAAAAGATGTTCGAACAATGCGCCCGGTAATTCGTGCCGGACAGATCGGTGTTGTGCCTCAGAAAGTCGAGTCGCCGATGGCTTTTACCGTTGGCCAGATTGTCATGAATGGCCGTACAGCAGCTTCCGGTTTTTTGAGAGGGCTTGCTGAAGAGGATTATGTGGTTATCGAACGATCCATGATCTATACGAATGTACTCCACCTGAAAGACCGTTATTTTATGGAACTGAGCGGCGGTGAACAGCAACGGGCCATTCTTGCGATGGTGCTTGCACAGGAACCTCGCATACTCATGCTTGACGAGTCTATCGCACATCTCGATATCAATCATCGCTATGAAGTGCTTCGCATTTTAAAAAGAATAAACCGTGAAGAGCATATGACGGTTATTCTTGTCAGTCATGACCTTTCGCTATCGGCGGAAATTGCTGACCGACTGATTCTTATGAGTGAAGGACGGATTGTTTCCGAAGGCAGACCTGAAAAAGTGCTCTTGCCTGAAATTCTCGGCAGGGTGTATGATTGTGAGTTGCAGGTTCAGCATGACCCCGTTACCGGTGCGATACATGTTTCGGGCATTCTTGATGGTTTCAATATCCGCAGGGAAACGCATAAAAACGTTCATGTTATCGCCGGAGGCGGAACAGGTATAGAGTTATACCGGCGTCTTTCCCTGCAAGGGTTCGGGTTGACAACAGGAGTGTTGAATGGAATGGATTCGGATGCCGAGGCTGCACGTGCTCTCGGGGTCGATGCAGTGCTTGAAAAGCCTTTTTCGGCCATTGGCGAGGAAGTATTTCAAAATGCTTCCGCGATGGCAGCAAAGGCAGATATTCTTTTGGTTAGCGACGTTCCTTTCGGACCGGGTAACCTGATCAATCTTCGGCTCGCAGAAGAAGCGCTCGATGCCGGGAAAGAAGTGTGGATAGCAGGAGGCATTGCCGAGCGTGATTACACGGAGGGAAAGCAGGCGGTTACGATTGTACGGCAGCTCCTTGCCGATGGTGCCAAAACATGGACAAGCCTGCATGATCTGGTGAAGGAGCTGAAGGAGAGAGTGTTGTGACTGGTGACAAGTGATTGGTGAATAGAGTAAGAAAGAGGGATTGTTGATTTGTCTGGTAAGAAGAATGAATTGTAGGAGTAGGGGCGAAAAATTTTTCGCCCGAACGATGAGTACGGTACGATGTCAAATGAAGGAAGATGTAGCATTGGATACAAGAGTCAAAACAGGAGAAAATAATGAAAATATATACCGGAACGGGGGATGCCGGTACAACCGGGCTGTTTGGTGGTTCCAGAGTGGATAAAGATGACGTCAGGGTGGAGTGCTACGGCGCGTTTGATGAAGTCAATTCGTATATCGGTTTGCTCCGTTCAAAGCTTCCTGTGGATCATGCCTGGCAGGAGAGGCTTCGGGAGGTACAGGTTGTCTTCATGAACATGATGTCTCACCTTGCAACGCCTGCTGATACTCTCAAACCGAATACAAAAGCACTTCCCCTTGACGGAGCAGCATGGTGTGAACGCTGGATCGATGAACTTGAAGAGGCATCCGGCCCTTCGGATTGTTTTCTGCTTCCCGGAGGAACGGAAATTTCAGCTCTGTGCCACGTTATTCGGACGCAGCTGCGTCGCGGGGAAAGACGGCTTGTTTCACTCATGAGAACGGAGCAGGTTCATCCCTCGATACCCGCCTATGTCAACCGTTTGTCCGATCTTTTCTTCGCCCTTGCCAGAGCGGAGATGACCGGTTCAGGTGTCGAGGAGGAGCGGTGGCGCTCGTTTGTTTTCAAGACAAAAAAATCTCATTGAGTTATATCGTAAAACAATCAACTATGAAAAACACCATGGGTGCAAATGAATTCAACGCTTTTGTCGTTCAGGAATGCGATGGCGCGTTCACCGGAGAGATCCAAAAAAGAACGGTTGACGATTTGCTGGATAATGATTTGCTGGTCAGGGTTCATTATTCGTCCTTGAATTACAAAGATGCTTTGTCTGCAACAGGCAACAAAGGGGTGACGAAAGAATATCCTCACACCCCCGGCATCGATGCTGTCGGGACGGTTGTCAGCGATGGTTCCGGGATGTTTAAAGAGAACGAGGCTGTTATCGTTACCAGCTATGATCTCGGGATGAACACAGCCGGAGGGTTCGGTCAATACATCAGTGTTCCGTCGAAATGGGCAGTCAAGCTGCCGGAAGGCATGACGATGAAAGAATCCATGATCTTCGGTACGGCGGGGTTGACCGCTGGGATGTCCGTGTTGCGGCTCTCTGAACAGGTAAAACCTGACGACGGAAAGGTAGCGATTTCCGGTGCAAGCGGTGGTGTAGGGGCGCTGAGTGTTGCTATTCTTTCGAAACTGGGCTACACTGTCTTGGCTATTTCAGGTAAGAAACAGGAACACGAGTTTCTGCTTGAACTCGGGGCACAGGATGTCCTTCCCCGGCAGGACTATGAAGCAGAGAACAAACGCCCCATGCTGAAAGCGGCTTTTGCAGGTGCTATTGACACCGTCGGCGGGAACATCCTGGCAAATCTCATCAAGTCAACCCAGCCAATGGGTACGGTGACCTGCTGCGGTAATGTTGCTTCACTCAATCTCGACCTTACCGTATTTCCATTTATTCTGAGAGGCGTGTCGTTGATCGGCATTGATTCCCAGAACTGCCCCATGACTCAAAGGGACGTTGTCTGGAACAAACTTGCCGAAGAGTGGAAACCGGGAAATCTTCCGGAACTTTGCCGTGAAATTTCGTTGAATGAACTGCCGGAATCGATCGAGCGAATGCTTGCAGGAAAGCTGAAGGGAAGAACCGTTGTGGATCTCGACGCTTAACCCTCCTGCAAAATCGTTACCGCGTCACCGTTCCTGACCCAACTGAAAAGCCTTTTGGCATCAGCTTCGAGCAGTCTTACGCAGCCGCGAGATGCCGGGCGACCGGGCAGTGACTGCTGGTGAATGAAGTAAGGGCCGTCGTAGTTGATGGAATAAGGCATCGGCGCATTGTTATATTTTATCGAGCGTTTGTGCCTTTGTTTGTAGTTCACGAAGAACTCTCCGGGCCAGGTCGGATTAGATTTCTTGCCGCTCGAAATAGGGCCCCAGAAAAGCAGGGTTCCGTTCTCGTAGGCTCCGAAATACTGTTCATCAAGGAAAACGCGGACTTCGCGTTCACCTCGGCTATCACTTAGTTGTTCAGGCACCGGGACATATTCCGCGGCTTTTTCGGTATCGACAGGAAGCAGAATGCTTTTGCCAGCAGATATATGCCTGCGATCTATACGGTTTACTTTCATGAAGATCGTTTCACATGCCGTATTTTGCTCGCAAAGGTTCGCGAGAGATTCCGTTTTCTCAAGTTTCAGAAGGTCGAAACCCTTGGGCGGCACTATCGTGATTTCTTTCGAACTGCTGTTTCCTGCAGGAGAAGCCATTAGCCCTGTTCCTTCTGTAATGGCGGCAAATCCCATGGCAAGAATAAGCAGGAAAAGTGTGCGAAAAATAAACATGATTTCTCCGGTTTATTTTTATATTGACTAATTTTTAATAAGAACAATTTAAGTCGCCTGGCAGTTCACGGATGCCGGGCGGAGTGAAGTGCGGAGTGAAGATCAATGGCGTGTAAAAAAAAGTTTCCTTTCAGAGTTGGTACGACTTCCTACATTATTCCCGATGAGATCGTTCCGAACGTCGAGTATCTCAAGGACAAGATCGATGATGTCGAGCTGGTGCTTTTTGAGTCGGACGAGATGAGCAATCTGCCTTCAGCGGACAATATTGCGAGACTTCGCAGTATCGGCGATGAGCATGATTTGACCTATTCGATTCACTTGCCGCTGGATGTGTATCTCGGCAGTGGAGATGCAGCCGTTCGTGAGCAGTCGGTTGAGAAGTGCCGACGGGTGATCGAATTAACCGGGGTGCTGAATCCTTCTGCCTATGTGATGCATGCCGAGGCAGGACCAGGCATTAATGTCAATGTCTTTTCAGACGGAGAAAAGAAGAGCTTTGCCGGAAACTTTCATGCTTCTCTTGAACGGCTTTTTTCCGCTATCTCCGTGCAATCTTCGGAGTTCTGTGTCGAAACGCTCAACTATCCTCTTGGGATTATTGACAACGTTATTGCATCGTTCGGACTTTCCGTAACTCTCGATATCGGTCATCTTGAGCTCTACGGGTTTTCTGTACAGGAGCATCTCGATCGTTATCTGCAGGATGCCCGGGTGCTGCACATGCATGGTATCAGGGATGGGAAGGATCACAAGGGGCTGCAGCACATGCGGGCGGAAACTCTCGATATGGTCATGCAGGCATTGTCCGTAACCAATGATCCGTCGAGGGTTTTTACGATGGAGATCTTTTCGGAAAATGATTTCAACGCTTCGTGTGCGGAACTGATGAGGTACGGTTTCTGAGATTATTGCTGTGCATTTTCTTCACTTGTTTCGGCTTCCTCCATGTTGCTTTCTACCGGCGCGGCAGTATCTATGACCGGTTCCTGTATGGAAAAGTCGATGCCGTAGATATAGTCATCCTTGACGGTCACCGTTCGTTGTTCGTCGGCTACGGAAATTGTGTAGGTTCCAGGTTCAAGTCCTTTGCTCCTGTAGTAGCCGAACAGATTCGTTACTGCGGTATCGACAACCTTGCCGTTTTCATCTATCACGATTACGTTTCTTTTTTCGAGAGCTGTTGATTCGGTATCGGCAACTTTTCCGGCAATGGAATATTCGGCATAAACCGGTATCTCAATTTCACTGACCGCTCCGTTCAGTACTTCCACATAGGTTGTTTTATTCGGGACATTGAGTTCGAGAGGGAGGTTTTCTGCGTCAACATCTACCGCATACACGCCGGGTTTCAGGTTGCCGACAAAAAAGGAGCCGTCTACCTGTCGTTGTCCGAGCTTTTTACGGTTAAGCAGAATGTTAACGTTATTGATGTCTGAAGAACTCAGGTTTGTTTCGTTCATGATTTTCAAGGATCCGGCAAGTCCCCCGCGAGTGTGGCTTATGGCTGTGCGGTTGATAGGGTAAAAACGTTTGCCGGACCGCCCGATATCCCAGGTCAGGGCAAGCGCGATATATTGTCTTGCATCAGGCGGAGTTAGATTTGAGAAGGTATCTTCTGTTTCGAGCTGCAGAGCGTTGTTCATGTTGTAGCTGTACTGCAGACTCAGCTGAAGGCCGGCATTGACGAATTTATTCCATGCCAGAGAATATCCGGTTTCACTCCCTGCTTTTGAAAAGCCGAGCCGGAAAAGATCGAAGCGGTTTCCCCCCGGGTACCAGTCAAAATAAAGGCTGCTGACATCACTTTCCGTTGCAAAAGACCGGGAATAGAGTGTTCTGCTCTGAAGGGAACGGCTGAAATCATAACTCAAATCTGCGTTAACAACCTTGTTTTCATAGGTTACGGAGAGATCGCTTCGGGACGTGAAGTTCATGTTTGCTTCATAACGGTATCTCTTTTCATCGTTCGGGAGTGCCGATAGCATTAATCCGGGTATGACATACCAGTAGAGTCCGGGAAGAAAGTACTTATCCGGTTTTTCTTCACCGATTTTGTCGTATTTCCCATAAAGCAGAAGATCAAACGGCTTCAATATTCCGGTACTGAATCGGAAAGAGTGGCTCTTTTGCTTTTCCTTGCCATCTTTTGAATAGTCGGCCTGGTTTAAGCGTCCAAAATACGAGAGGTTCCAATCGCTGCCATTTCCTTCGAGCCTGAAGTCTGTTGCATAGCGGTTGTTGGATCTTGCTCCGTAGAGCGCGACTCCCCAGTTCCCGCCTATGGAGAGGACTGTTCCGGCAAATGCTTCGCGGTTCACGTTTTCCGGGTTGTACTGAACCCCTGCCTCGACGGTCATCCTGTTATTCAGGCCGTAAATGACATGTCCGAAGCCGGTCCATGATGTGCTGTCGCTGTTTTCTTCAGTAAGAGGGTTGCCTATCATACCACCTCCCGCTCTAACGAGCAATTCGCGTGCAGGCAGTGTACGGTTCAAAATCGACATGGTGTAATCGAGGATTGCCAGCGGCTTCTCCCGTAATGTTCTTTCATAGAGATAAACCTGCGTTTTTCTGAGGTCGGAGGTCATCCGGACATTGCGGAATAAAAAACGTCCGTTGAGTCCAACGCGCTGGCGGGCGACAACCACGCCGTCAAGGCGAAGTTCGGCTATCGAAGCCGGAGGTGCATTGCCTTCAATGGTTCGCTGCTGGGAGCGATCAAATGATAAAAAAACATCGGAATCCGTGTATCGTTCGAAATCGAGCTGGTTAAGAATAGATTTGTTGTTCCAGCCGAACTGTACACCTGTAAAATCAAGGCCGCCGAGAAGGGAGATAAGGTCTGTTGAACCGGTGCCTGCTCTGAAAGCGAGGTGATCGTTAAACGTTGTCCAGTGGTATTGCTCGGCAAGCAGTTTTTCCGTCGGGTCTCCTTCGAAAGTTACATCCCATACGCCACCGGCAAAACGACCACCGGTTTCGAGCAAAAGTTCCCGGCTGAGTTCACCATTAAATTCATAGGAAAGCTGGGGTTCAATCCGTAAGAAAGATACCGAACTTGAAGGAGCCCGGATATCCGGGGTGATGAGCGGAGCATTTTTTCTCTTCCGTATCGGTTTTCCCGGTACCCATGGGACGTCGAGAGCGATAGCAAATACAGACTGTACAAATCTTCCTTTTACATAAAACGATGTGTTGAGTTGTTCGAAAGATATGCACGGTATGTTTTCTATGGTTTGCAGTGTGCGGGGATCAAATGAAAGCGTTCCGAGACTTGTCTGGTAAGAGAGGACGCCATTTTCTCCGGGTTTGCCTTTAAGCTTCGTTTCCTGAAGGAAAAGGTCAAATGAAATCCAGTAGGAGTCTTGCTGCTGATAGCAAATGTGGTCTCCTGCAGATTTTTTGTTGAAGAACACCTCGACAAGAAGCGGTTCAGGCTGCCTTTTTTCAGCAGCCTGAACCGGTTTTACAGTGCTATAACAGTGCAGGCCGGAAATGAGAAGAGAGACCACGATTAGTCGCCTGATGCAACTCATAAGCTTTCCCTATCCTTTAATCAGCGAGATACAGGATAGGTCTTTTCGATCTTTTTCTCACCAAGTGCTCCTGACACGGCAACAATGTAGGAACCTGGTTCCGGAAGGGAGGGCAACTGGGTTACAATTGTTCGTGAGCTGCCGGGAAGAACCGGAGTCTGGTTCAACTGACCTGCCGCAACAAGTCCTTTCGGGGATTTTTCGGTGCTTTCAGCCTTTATGTACTTTTCTGCGTTCTGAATTCCCGGGAAATCGGCTTTTTTCCATATGGAATACGTTCCCTTCATTCTTGTATGGACGTTGCCGTTATTCGTTATGGATGCTTTCAGCGAACTGCTGGATTTGTCAAGAGAAAGACCTTTCAGCGTAGAGGCGCGTTTTGTAGGATTAGCATTTGCATACACGCCAACTCCGAGCTTGAAGAGCACTTCAACCGGAGTTTCTTCTTCCGGCGCAGCGTTGTCGATTCGTTCTTCAGTAAAGTAGATAAGAGCTCTGTGTTCGCCCGGTGCAGGTTTGACCGGAGGACGGACCGACAAACGAACAACCTGGCTTTTGCCCGGTTCGAGGACGAAAGACGTGGGATTGATGAGCATCCACTGGTCAAGAGACTGTTCTGTTGGCGGAAGCAGTTTCACTTCATTGTTTTCATCGAGGGTCCAGTTATACACCTCGACCTTTACCTTTGTCGGTGTTTTTTTCAGGTTGAAAATCCGGAGTGACTCGTTCACCGGTTTGGAGCCTATCGAAAGCTCAAGCATCGATGGGGAAACACCAATTTGTCCCGGAGGGGGAGCATCTTCTGCGTAAACAGTTGCTGCCATGGTGAATATGGCAACCAGAAGCGCCGAGAATAGTTTTTTCATGATAGTTAGAGTGTTGTGATTGTTATTTCAACGGTGCCAAAATATTTTCCGGATCTTCGTGCCCGGGAGATGTCAAAATCCAGATTGATCCTTCCAAAGCAACGTATTTTATTCTTGTTTTTTCTTTCACATTCAACCGGTAGTTCCGTTATATGGGCGAGTATTACGGATGCGTTGTCATTTTTGTGAGACAGGGCATTTTCGAGGCCACCCCTGCTGAGAATCCGGTATTCTACATCGAAGGCAAATTCCGAAACACTTTTGTTGCTTTTCTTTTCGTCTCTATTCAGCTTGTAGTCGTAATACCACAACAAGACGTTTTTTCGGGTTACCTTTGTTGAGCCATAGATCTGTTCAAGTAGCAGCTCCGGTGTATCGATGTCGCTTCCAGCCCATGTTGCATCAGCCTCAAACGGGTTAAGAGCTGCCGATACACCACTGCTTGAGAGCCCTATCTCATTAAGCGCCACCTTTTGAAGTTTCCGGTTTTTATAAATCTTGAGCACATCGGCTGAAAATGCTGCATGGGGAATATGCACCGCGGATAAAAAAGCAAGCAGTGCCGTCAAGTGAGCTAAAACTCCCCGTTTCAGTTTCCGAGTGTTCATGAGTCGACCGGAAACGTTCTTAAATTGTTGACGCAGTAATGGTGTACTGACCACCGGAGTGGCTGCCGGAACGGTTTGTTTTGCTGAAATCGAGGTCAAGTTCTATGCCGCCGAAGGTTGCCGAACTTTTGGCAATACCCCCAAGGTTGGTCTTGATCGAACTGCCGCTGTTTTTCCCGTCATTGACCTTTACGTTAGACATGCCGATTTTCGATTCATCGAGGGAAAGGACATCGCCTCCAGAAGGAATCGTAACGGTCACTTCAGCATTGCCGCTTTTCGAAAAACCTCTGATGGCCCATACATTTGGCATTTTAACCGTTGTTTTGGTGCCGTCGAGTTCGAGTTTCGCATCCATGAGGCTGGCGGTCGAAAGCTGATCTCCTGTGGCTTTTCCATCCCATGATACCGACATGGTATTGTCTCCTTCATCGAGAGCTTCAGAGGTAGGGGTCTCAAAGTTGAGAGTAAGGGACGAATAATAATGCAGCACAATGAACTGAGGTACATTGGCTGTCACTTTAGCCGTGCCGCTGCTTGATTCTTTTCCGCCGCCTTGCGCAAACGCTGTGCCGGTAAAGGCTGCAAGAAGAATGCACGCGGCCGTAGCTCTGATAATTCTTTTGTAGAGCATGGGGATAAATGTTTGGGGTTTGGGGAAGTAGATTTATTCCTCGTGAAAAAAGTAACAAAAAAGTTTTTAATAAAAAAAATCTGCATTTAACAGCTGAAAATGTAAAAAGTTAACCATTTTTTTATGTGTGTTGCGTAGATCAAAGAGTTTTGGGCTGTTTCTGCGAGGAGCTTAGATAGTTGTAGCGGTGATGGTGTACTGTGCCCCTGTGTGGCTGCCTGAACGGGTTGTGTTCGAGAAATCCAGCTCCATTTCGATGTTGCCTGTGGTTGCTCTGTTCTTCGAAACACCATTCAGTTTGGTGGTGATGGCTGAACCGCTCTGTGCATCGTCGCTGACCTTGACATTCGACATCGTGATTTCGGAAGTACCGTTCTGCAATTTGTTTGAAGGAACCGTGACTTCGATCCGAGCATTACCGCTTTTCGAGAAACCTCTGACTGCCCAGACGTTGTTCAGCTTGACGCTTGTCTGTGTGCCGTCGAGTTCGAGTGAAGCGTTCATCAGGCTGTTGGCATCGAGTCCGTTTCCTGTGGTGTTGCCGTTCCAGTCAGCGTCAACCTTGTTGGTGCCTTCGTCGATTGCTTCTGCGGTCGGAGTATCGAAGTTCAGAGTGATGGTCGAGTAGTAGTGAAGAGCGATGAATTCAGGAACTCTGACTGAAACGTTGGTGGTTCCGCTTGTGCTTGCTGCGAGAGCCTGAGAGGAGAGTCCTGTGAGGAGTGCGACTGCGATGATGATGTTTCTGATCTGTGTCATGGTGACTCTCCGGTTGATTAGTGTTCTACAACAGAAGGGTCAACAATCATGCCGGCATCAAAAAAGGAGAACGGCCAAACAACTAAGGCATTATATTACATAGAGATATACGATATTATTTTTGTGATAACGGCTTTATGACAACACCTTATCGGTACGCGCAGGTTGTGTATTTGTGCGACACATGTGTTATTATCGGACAATTTGGTCACGATCTTTCAAGGTGAATAGAGGAGGGGGGAAGATGCAATTGGATCGCCAGAACAGGAAAGGAGAGTCAGATTGTCTCGGCTGTTATTTTGTATTGTCCGCCTGTATGCAGGCCTGCGCGAGTCGTTTCGGAGAAGTTCAGCGTGATGCGGACATTGCCGACGGTTGCCTCGGAAGTTGCAATACCTTTGAGGCTGGTGTTGATCGTTGTTCCTGAATGACCTGCGTTGTCCTCGATCTCTATGTTTCCTTCACCTTCCTCAATGATAATTCTGGAGGGCCCGGAGGTAAGGATATTGTTGTTGAGGGATATGGATACTTTGGCATTACCCGAAGGCGAAAGGCCCCGGATTGCCCAGACGTTTGGAAGCTGCAGGGAGACAAGATCGGGAAGATCAAGCTCGGTGTTTTCATCGGTCAGTTCACTGGTGCTTTCGGCTTCGCCGTTCCACAGGACATCGAATTCTGCGGAACCCAGGTCTTCTGAAGATGAAAACTCTTCGAAGTTAAGCGTAAGACCGGAATAATAGTGTAAAATGATCAAGTCTGGGAGCTCGATTGAGAGATTGGTTGTCCCGACAGTACTCTTTGAGTTATTTTGGGCTATAGCTAAAGCAGAATAGGTGCACAAAAGCGGCACCATGGCAACAAGCGCTGTGCTGATATATTTTTTTTGTCTGATCATACCGGGGCTCCTTTTGAGGGGGTTGGGGATAGCACCCTGTTTATGTAATATCTTACAGAATTACCTTTGTTTTTCAAAAATTCATGGAAGGTCTGCCTGCAAGGCATTTGAAGGTTTCTTAGGGCGGGTTTCTTCAGGAATTACTATATCGATATCAAAAAGGAAGTTGTTGGTAATGGTGAATTCCGTTTCACACAAGGACCCTTCGCGGTCCGGTGTTGATGTTGTTGCCCGCGCAGTATAGGTCCCTTGCCGCAGTCCGTCTACCCGGTAGTAGCCGAACTGGTCAGTTTGGGTCTGTTTGATGGTTTTACCTTCCGAGTCTATAATTTTTACTTCAACGCCGGCAAGCATATGTTCTGATAGAGTACAGACCTTTCCTGCGGCTCCGTACTCGGCGTAAACAGGAATAGTGACTTCTGTAACAGAACCGCTTCTGACTTCAACCTTGATGTTTTGCCGTTCAACAACAAGTTCAAGGGGAAGATTTTCAGGATCGACGGAAACGCTGTAAATACCGGGCTTGAGGTTGCCGATGAAAAAATTGCCTCCAGCCTGTCTTTGGCCTAATCTCCTGCCGTTAATCAGTATGGCGACATCATTGATTGAGGATTGTGGTACCCCTGAGCCGGTCATAACTTTTAACGATCCCGCCATGCCGCCTCTTGTGTGACTGATCGCAGTACGATTGATGGGGTAGAATCGGCTGTTTGACCTGCCAAGATCCCAGGACAGATAAAGGCTTACAGCTTTATGGTTTATGTCATCAGGTAATAGCGTGTTGTCATCGACAGAAAGTCCGCTCGCATGATACATGTTGTCATTGTAGGCTAGGATAAAATGAAGCCCTGCATTAACCGCTTTGCTCCACGAACCGCTAAAGCCAAAACCGTTAGGGGAATAGGATGCTCCGAGCTGAATATGATTGTTGCTTTTTTTTGCAGGATACCAGTTGTAATAGATGCTTGACGCGTGTGAGGCGTTTCTGGTTTCAAAGGAGTGTATAAACTGCAGCATATTGTTGCTGTTCCTGAAGTCATAATCCATATCTGTGGTTATGACTTCATTTTCGTACCGGAATCTTACGTCCATATCGTATCGTGGGCTCAGGTAAGCTTCATAACGATAGTCACCATTTTCGTCGTCCGGAATTGCAGTGAACCTTGCGCGGGGTGAGAGATGCATTGTTCCGCCGGGAAGAAGGTATCTGCTCTGTATGCTGTTGCCCTTTTTTATGAACTTGCCATAGACAAAGGTGTTAAGCCATGAAAATGGTTTGGCTTGTAACCTTATGGCATGGCGTTCATGGCGCTCATTTGTATCGTATCCAAATCCTTTTTGTTCCCAAAGGGATCGGTGTGTAACACGCCACGTTTTGCCGTGGCCGTAAATTGAGGCGTCTGCACCAAAGCGGCCATTCGACCGGGCTCCGTAAATGGCCGCATTCCAGTGAGAGCCTATAGATAGAACCGGGCCAAAAAGTGCGTCAATGCTGTTTGATTGTCGATTATGCTGCAATGCACTCTCAAATGTAACATCTTTGTTCAGGCCATAGAGCAGATGGCCGAAGCCTGTAACGGATGTCGGAAAAGCATCGCCTGCAAGGACATTTCCAGAACTGCCCACTGCCCCATGAAATAATATCTCCCCGTTTGCAAGGCTTCTGTTTGCAAGAGACTGGGAGTAATTGATGATTTGTAAAGGTTTTTCCAGCAGGGTGCGTTCGTAAAGATATACTTCGGTTATTCTGAGGTCGGAAGTCATTCTGACGTTTCTAAAAATAAACCTTCCGTTAAAGGGAATTCTCTGGCGGGTGACAACATAGCCGTCAAATCGCAGTTCCGCGATTCCTCCTGGCGGTCCTGCTCCTTCAATAGTTCGTCGCTGAGTGCGGTCAATGTTCAGCAGAACATCGGTGTCTATATATCGATTGTTATCGAGATTCTGCATGATTCCCTGGTTGTTCCAGGCGAACTGGGCTCCTGTGTAACCGAGGTTGTTCAAAAGAGGATATATCTGACTTGTTCCGGTTCCGATTCTCAGAGCGCTATACCTGTTCAGGGTAGTCCAGTGATATCTCGAAGGGGAAAAGCGTTCGGCAGGATCTCCCTGCCACATGATATCCCAGGTGCCACTTGCAATTCTGCCGCCGGCTTCAAGCTCCAGGTAGCTATGCGTTTTGCCGGGAAAGGTGTGTGTCATGTCGCTCTCGAAATGAAGGAAGGAAAGTGAGCTTTCAGGAGCCCTGAGATCAGGTTTGGGGGTGTTTTTGTTCCTGATCCCGTTTTCCGGTGAGAGAGGCTGCCAAGGTATAATGAACTTGATGGCGTGGATGGATTTGTTAAAGAGTGTGTGTATGTGCAGGCTGTTTTTCAGTGTTGTATAAGAAACATATGGTATGCCGTCGAATTTGTTGAGGGATTCCGGGTAGAACTCAATTGGGCCAAGGCTTGTAAGAAGTTTGACTTTGTTGTTTTCGCCAGAGAAAATAGGTATCTGTGCATGTTGCTGAAACAATTCAAAAGGAAACCAGAAATCATTTTGATGCTGGTGAACGCGATGTATACCGACAGATCGATCAGCAAAGAATAGTTCTACGATCAGCGGTGGCTCCTCTGCGTGTTTTGGTATATCTCCGGCAAAAAGAGCCTGGCAGCAGCATAGATACAGTAGCAGAAAAGCAGATGTTGCTTTCAATAGCCTGTCTTTTCCATTTAACCACATTGTGTGAAAGGCCGACTATTTTGCAAACTTGAATGTGTGCACTTTAGGAGTGCCGGCAAGGGTGTCTTTTATGGCAATGATATAACCGCCTCTTTTGTCGATATCTGGTAGTACAGTCGAGATAGTACGTCTGGTTCCCGGCAAAACAGGGAAGCGGTTTAATTGTCCTTTCCCGACAAATGTTTGTTTTTTGTCGGTTTCTCCAATCTTTGAAAATGCTTTATCAATGCCTTCTGGGCCGGGAAAATCGTGTTCATGCCAGACCGCATATTTGCCCGGGAATCTTACATGGACGTTTCCGGTGTTTTCGATGTCGGCAGAAAGCCTGTTTCCATCAAGGCGAAAGGAGTGCAAAACAGCCTGTTTTTTTACCGGGTCAGTAATCGCGTAGATGCCCGCACCGATACGGAATCTCGTTCGCACCACTCTGGTTTTTGTTGTATCTCCTTGTGAAGGCTTTTCGGTAAAATACAGGATCGCCCTATGTTCTCCGGGAGCCGGTTTGACCCTTGGAAGAATAGAGAGTCTTATGATATGGCTTTTCTTCGGCTGCACCGTGAACTCGAGAGGATTGACCGTTATCCACTGGTCGAGCGATTGCTGATCGGGAGGGAGTAATTTGATTTTGTTGTTTTTATCGATAGTCCAGTTATGGATATCGACAGATACTGTTACCGGTTCCTCCTTGAAATTGTAAAACCGGATCGACTCATTGACAGGCTGGGGGCCGATCCGCAAGTTTTCAAGAATACTTGGCGATAAACCAACTTGTCCAGCAGGAAGTTCATCCGCATGGAGTACATGAAAGCATAAGAGGTTCAACACAAGTATAGATATAAGCCGTTGTATCATCAGAGATAGGTTAGAGTTGTATAAATGACACCATAGTAGTTGCCCGAGCGATGGGCGTTGGAGATATTGAACTCGATTCTTGCGCTACCCTTGAAAATCCATCTCCTGTTGTTGCTGTCATTAATGATCTTCTCATCAATAACTGTTGCTTCGAGCCATGACGCGTTATCAGACGAATGTGTCAGTCTGTTGCTGTTTCCAAAGGGATCCTCTATCGAATAGCTGACTGAAAAAGACGGTTGCGAGGGGTGTTCGTTTTTTCGCTGGCGGTAACGCCAGAGCCATTTCCGGTTAGATCCGGATTCGTTTGTCCACCTGCTGAAAGTCAGTTGAGCATAGACCGTCTGAAGGTCTCCGGGGGCCAATCCTTCTTCGGCAATGTTGCCGTACCAGCTTGACTCAGGGGAAAACGAGCCCTCATCAATACTTTGAGCGTCGCTGTTGTTTGAGAGAATCTCACCGGGCAACATGGTGTCGAAGCCAATGAGGTTATTTCTAAATGTAATTTCAGGTGCACAGGAGCCGTTGACCGGTAGCAGAAAGGTTAAAACGCATATCGCTCCCGTAAAAAGATGTAAGAACAGCAAGAGGTTCTCTAAAGAGAACCTCTCGCAATAGTAACTGTTGTTTTCTTCCATGCAGGGAAGAGTTTTATTTGCTCTGAGGGTGGTGTCTTATATTGCAGTGGCTGTAATGGTGTATTCCGTTCCATCTCCCAGGTAGTCGCCGGAAGTGTTTGCACCGCTCAAGTCCATTATGAGATTTACGTTGCCAAGAGTAGCTGTGCTTTTTGCGATGCCATTCAGGGCAACCCCGGTTATCTCATCACCGGTTCGTGATCCATCAGATACCTCGAAATCGGATAGCTCGATTGAATCCGCTTGGGTGTTTGTGAGTGTCGTGTTTCCTTCTGCTATTGAGACTGTAGCAGTGCCATTGCTTGAAAAGCCGCGGATTGCCCAGACATTTGGTATGGTGACATTTATTGTTGTGTTTCCGTCAAGTTCATAGGTTGTATTGTCATTAAGACCGCTGCCTTGGGCGAGTTCGGCGGTGCCTGTGCTGGTCCCTCCATTCCATGCCGTTGTCCATGAGCTTGCGCCTTCGTCACTTCCCTCGGAAATGTCTGTGCTGAAGTCAAGCGTAAGGTCGGATAAGTAATGAAGAATAATAATGTTGGGTAATCTGACCATAATATCTGTTGAGCCACTCGCCTGTGCAGCATGTAGTGTTTTACCAAAAGGGGATACCAGTGTAGCGCCCAGAATGAACGCGCCGATTGCATTTTTCAGTTTCAAGATACACTCCTTTATTTTCGGATTTTGAGGGATTATCGCTTTCTTACGCGTAACGGTTTGATTTTATAAATATTTAAGGTGCAAATAGTATGCCATTTTTATGTTTTGAGATGCTTCGCATATAAGATTTGTATAAAAACAAGTCTTTTATATTTCTTTATTATGTTTTTTTTGAATGTGTTATCGTAATTGTTGGGGTAGAGTATTTTATTTGTTTATATGGTGCTGTTGCTCTTTTTCAGTGTTTTTGTCGTACTGTTGAAGTGGGCTTGTTTCTTTTTTTTGTTTGGCAGTGTTTCATTTTGAGATAATTCGTCTCATTTTTTAATGCCAGAAGTATCATTATTATTTGTTGTTATGGCATTCAGGTGTATCGTTAATCACTCTTTGGAGTGATAACAGGTTTGGCGTAGTAACGCTGAGATACGGTTCTTTTTTAAGTGATAAAGGCTTGGCTGATGGATGATGTAGTATTTCTTACCGGGGGGGCGAGGAGCGGCAAGAGTTCGTTTGCTCTGAAATGTGCCGAAGGGTATGCCATAAAGGTTTTTCTGGCAACAGCAGTGGCTTTTGATGAAGAAATGGCTTTGCGAGTGAAAAAACATAGAGAAGAGCGAGGGGACAAATTTCATACAATAGAAGAGCCTGTATACCTGGACAAAGCCCTGCAGAGAATGCCTGGAAATACGGAAGTAGTCATTGTCGACTGTTTGACGGTCTGGGCTGGCAATCTTCTGTATAAGTTGAAGGAAAATGGGGCAATTATGTCTCATGTGGATCGCTTGCTTGATTTCTTGCAAAATCCACCGTGTAATATTATTCTCGTATCCAATGAAGTCGGGATGGGAATCGTGCCGGAAAATGCCATGGCACGGGAGTTTCGGGATATTGCAGGTATTATCAATCAGAAAGTGGCCGGGGTTTCAACCGAGGCATGGTTTCTCTGCAGCGGAATCCCGATTAGGTTAAAGTAATATGTGATAGTGATTAGTGACTGGTGACAAGAAAGGGGAATGGAGCTTGTGGGATTAGCGCACTTCGCGTGCAGGAGCCGGGAGGTATCAGGTTATCAGGCGCTATGTGTTGGGTTAGGTGACCAGTGGTTGGTTTTGATGTGGGACGTGAGGTGAGCGCGATGAGTTCTACGCGCTTGGTTCTCAGTTATTTCCGGCTTGGTCCGGAATTCTATTGCCGCTATCTTCACCTATTCACTATTCACTATTCACTATTCACTATTCACTATTCACTATTCACTATTCAC
>RRYU01003394.1_pt1 | contig 33512 bp, 30 predicted proteins | sample 2162651 | NCBI WGS metagenome assembly RRYU01 (sample SAMN10267283, study PRJNA491782) | microbial mat metagenome | isolation source: biomat in the production well | place: Japan: Minami-Kanto gas field, natural gas well KTG3 | collected 2017-06 | reverse complement strand
TCCTTTCCATGTGTCTTTGTTGATGATCAGGTCAAAAGCAGTTGCTGGCTGATGCCAGCCTGGGAAGTAGTTATATTTAAGGATCTTGTAGAAACCCAACAGCTTATCGATAGCTGGCATGGAGAATTCGGTAGCGTCGATAGCGCCTTTCTCCAGTGCAGGGAAGATCTCCTTAGATGGGAGCAGAGAGGTTTTTACTCCCAATTTTTCCATTACCAAAGCGCCCAGACCAAAGAAGCGCATGCGCAACCCTTCCAGATCAGCAGGCTTGTCGATTGGCTTAGAGAACCAGCCAGAGGTTTCAGGAGCTATTATACCGCAAGGGATGGACTGGACATTGTAACCCTTCTTGTCATACATCTCTTGCCACAGTTTCCGGCCTTCTCCATGATAGATCCAAGCCAGATATTCAGGGGCATCAGGACCAAAAGGAACGGCGGAGAAGATAGCGCCTTTATTGCCTAGCTCGCCTGAGTGATAGGCGGGAGTGGTGTAACCAGCGTTTACCTGGCCCTTATGTACAGCCTGAAGAATCTCTTTTGGTGGGATCAGTTTGCCTGGTTCGTAGATCTTAATGGTTACTCTTTTATTGGCGGCTATGTTCAGATGATCAGCCAGATATTTTGGTGTGCTGCCAAGGCCGGTCAAGTGGGTGCCAAAATACACTGGTACTTTAAGCAGTACATTTTTTTCTGCTGCTATTGCCCCGCCGGTTATGCCGGCGCTCAGGGCCAAAGCTACAGCTGTGGCTATCAATTTGGTTTTCAGCATCATTTACCTCCGTAAAATTTGTATAGGCGGCCAGCTCAATATTGGCATGGGGCTCCATGGCTTTTAGAATCTGCCAATTGGTAAAGTGGTAAGGCCAATTAAGTTTCTTCTTTGTGGCTTTGTTTTGTCAAGTATTTTATTTGGCAAATAATAATGTATGCATGATTTCTTTAATTACTATTATTAGGTAACACATTGTATATGAAGATATTTAATGGGTAATAGCCATTATATTTAATGTCAAAATTAAAGTTGATTAGCCTGCTTAGGTTGCGGAATATTTGGTTATTAATGGGCATTTATACTTGAATGCGGTAAAATTTTTCTTTGCACTAAGATGAGCTTTTACTACACTTGCAGATATTGGTAAGACCAATCTGTATAAGAGGAACATCCATGAACAGGCGCCAGCGCCTATCTGATCAGGTAGCCGATCAGATAGAGACAATGATTGCTGAAGGGTCGTTTAAAGCAGGCGGGCGCTTGCCAGCAGAACGGCAATTGGCTGAGATTCTTGAGGTCTCTAGGCCGTCCCTGCGTGAGGCTATCCAGAAACTATCTAGTAAAGGATTGATAGAGACCAAGCCTGGTGGAGGCTCTTATGTAACCGAAGGGCTGGATCCAAGCTTCGTTAATCCTTTGATCAGTATATTAAAAGACCAGCCAGAATCACGTTTTGATGTGCTGGAGATTCGTCATGCGTTGGAGGGTACCGCAGCCTATTATGCAGCCTTGCGGGCCACGGACGAGGATCGTAAAAATATTCAAAGATGTTTTGAAACAATGATTGATAATCATGGCAAGGCTGATCCTATGGATGAGGTACAGGCCGATGCCGAGTTTCATCTATCTATCTCAGAGGCATCTCATAACATTGTTTTGTTTCATGTGATGAGAGGCCTGTTTTCACTGCTGAAACTGTCTGTAGAACATAACCTGGATAAATTGTATACGCTGCCTCATGTCTTCGAGCCTCTGTCCAAACAGCATGAAAATATCGTACGGGCCGTGGTAGAAGGTGATCCTGAGCGTGCTCGCACAGCGGCTCAAGACCATTTGGTATTTGTTGAGGAGTCGTTGCAGCGGATTGATCAGGAAGAGGTCCGCAAGGCCCGTTCTCTGCGGCGTCTCTCCTCGCTGGCAAAATGATATCTATGCAACAGGAATCAGAATGGATGTGCCCGTAAATCTCTTTAGGTGTAATTAACGGCTTTATATTCGATTGTGCCAATAGACTTCAGTACAGGTATTAGTGGAGACACGCATCGCAAGCTGCGGGTGTTGCGTCGCTCAGGATTACTCTGGCTGGTTGTAATGGTAGTCACGCTGATAGTCGGTATAAGCCTGTGGCAAACCGCTGCCATGACCAGAGAGGATTCGATAACACGACTGTTCAACAATGGCCAGCAACAGTTAGATTTACACATGGCCAACCTTCAAGGCCAGTTGGGCAAATATGAACATCTTCCTGAACTTCTGGCCGCTAATAAATGGCTGGTGGATCTGCTGGATGATCCGTCTGATCAGGACAGAGTCGATGCATTGAATAGATATCTGGAGACCGCCAACACTATATCGGGTGCGTCAGATACCTATTTGATGGACCCTAGTGGTCTTACAATTGCTGCATCCAACTGGAATTCAGAGCGTCCCTTCGTTGGCCGCAATTTTAGCTACAGACCATATTTCCAAGAGGCGATGAAGGGCAAGTTGGGACGCTATTTTGCTCTGGGTACAACATCTAACAAGCGTGGTTTTTACTTCGCGTATCCGGTACGAAAAAATCAGCAGATAAGAGGTGCGGTGGTAATCAAGCTGAATCTAACCTCAATCGAAGAAGCCTGGGGAAAGTCAGAGAACGAGTTCATAGTTACCGATCCGGACGGGGTTGTCTTTCTCACTACAAAAAAAGAGTGGCGTTTCAAACTACTAAAACCTATATCACAAGAGACAAAGCATAGGATTAAACAGAGTCGGCGATACTCCGGAATGGAGTTCACCCCCCTCTCCATTGAGCCTATAGAACAGCTGGCGGTTGGTGCAGGCCTCATTAAGATGAAGATACCATCACTGCAGACATTCATGGTTCAGGAGCGGTCGATGCCTGAGGCGGGATGGAAGGTACATATCCTTACCCGTATCGATCAGGTTCAGGCCGAGGTGGTCCAAGCGGTGTTTATTGCTGCAATTCTGCTGGCGGTCGCCATACTGTTTTTTCTGTTATGGAATCAGCGTAGGAAAAGAGCACGGGACCAGCTTAGATATCAGCTAGAGACACAGAAAAATCTAGAGGCCAACGAGGCCAGGATTGAGGCAATACTGGACAATACCCAAGCGGGCCTTTTGACTATGGATTGCGATGGCATCATTGAGTTTATCAACAGAAAGGCCAAGGAGATGCTCGGGAGACCAGGGGATGACCTTATTGGACATCACCTGCGGGAATATTTTTATCCATCAGGACACAAGGATATTGAGAAAATAATCGGCGATGCCGATACTCAGGTATCGGTAATCGAGGTGGTGGCCAAACATGGTGACGGCTCCATGTTTCCAACGGCGCTCTCAGTCGGCGTGTTACACAACTACCAGGGAAAGAAGATCGCTACCATTCACGATATCAGCTACCAGAAGATGCAGGAGGAAGATCTGCGCCAGGCCCATGCCCTATTGGAGACCAGGGTAAAGGAGCGCACCAAGGATCTAACTGAAGCTAACGCCAGATTGATCCAGGAGATAGATGAACGACAGCGGGCCGAAGAGGCTCTGGTTCAGGCGCGGGATGAGTTGATTCAGGCCACTAAACTGGCTGCACTGGGAGAGATGTCCACAGGTATTAGTCATGAATTGAACCAACCTCTTGCAGCAATTAGAGCCTATGCGGATAATGCCAGGGCTTTGATTGACCATGGACGAAACGAGGATGCACAGGGGAATCTTACTCAGATTTCTGATCTGACAGAACGTATGGCTCAGATTAGTGCGCAACTAAAAATATTTGCCCGTAAGGGATCAAGTCAGGCTGTAAGCATTTCTCTAAACGCCGCCATCAATAATAGCCTTAGAATACTGAAACCAAGAATCAAAGAGGACAACACCAGCATACGACTGTATCCTACCGCGCAGGAGATATTCGTACTGGCAAACTCTGTACAGTTGGAACAGGTGCTGGTTAATCTCATTGGAAACGCGTTGCATGCAGTAGAAGACAATGAGAGTCGCCATATAGATATTTCAGCAGAGACTCGTGACAGTGAGGTCATATTCAAAATCTGGGACAATGGTCCTGGTATCGAAGACGAGCATCTCTTAATGATATTCGACCCATTCTTTACCACCAAAAAAGAGGGCCGGGGTTTAGGGTTGGGTCTTTCCATCTCTTACCGACTGGTTGAGGGTATGAATGGAAAGCTGAAGGCGGAAAACCACCCGGACGGTGGTGCGGTATTTACCTTGTGTCTTCCGGTTGCAGATGGTGCAGAAGAAGATGAGGCCTATGTTAAGGGTGCGCCCGAGTGGCTATACCCAATCTAATTAAAAGCAGTTATGGCAGACATAAACACCGTTCTATTTATTGATGATGAAAAGCACATCCGATTGGCCAATCAGCAGACATTGGAGCTGGCTGGATTTGAAGTGCAGTGCCTTAATCGGGCAGAGAAGGCGCTCTCGCTGATTTCATTGGATTGGCCGGGCATTGTAGTGTGCGACATAAAAATGCCTGGAATGGATGGCATCACCTTTCTTGAGAAGGCTGTAAGCATTGATCGTGAACTGCCAGTTATCCTGGTAACCGGTCATGGCGATATATCCATGGCCGTCAATGCCATTCGGGACGGAGCCTACGATTTTCTGGAGAAACCGTTTGCAGCAGAGACCCTGGTAAAGACGGTACGACGCGCCATAGATAAACGCATTCTAACGTTGGAAAACAGAACGCTACGGGTAGAGCTGGAGGCCCAAAGCGCACCTGGTCCCAGGATCATCGGCAACACTCCGGCCATGCAGCAGCTACGAGCCACCATCGCCCAGATAGCCAATACCGGAGCAGACATTCTAGTGCGTGGCGAAACCGGTACCGGCAAAGAGCTTGTAGCCAGATCTTTGCACGAACACTCCAATCGACGCGATCATAATTTTGTTGCCATCAACTGCGGAGCTGTGCCAGAAAGCCTTATCGAGAGTGAAATGTTCGGGCATGAGCCGGGTGCTTTTACCAGTGCCAAGGATAAGCGGATCGGAAAATTTGAGCATGCCAATGGCGGCACCCTGCTGCTGGATGAGATCGAGAGCATGCCGATGCCGGTGCAGATTCGTCTGCTGCGGGTGTTGCAGGAGAGAGTGGTTGAGCGTCTGGGTTCGAATGAGCAGATTCCACTTGATCTCCGGGTAGTTGCGGCATCCAAAATAGACCTTAAGGATGCCTGTGAAGAGAATGAATTTCGTACCGATCTATATTATCGATTGAATGTCGTCACCATGGAAATACCTCCGCTGCGTGATCGTAAAGAAGATATCCCGCTATTGTTTCACCACTTTTTATTGATCTCAAATAACCGATATCAACGGGAAGCTCCACCGCCCAAGACAGCCCAAATCCGCGCCCTGCTGACTCACCCCTGGCCGGGTAATGTGCGGGAGTTGCAGAATGTGGCAGAGCGATATGTTTTGCTTGGGCAAAACTGTAATTACGATCTTGAAGAGCTAATGCATGGTCAGGAAGGCGAGGCTTTTATCACTCTACCGGAGCAGGTTGAGTGCTTTGAGAAGAGCGCGATCGAACAGGCGTTAGCGGCCAATAAGGGGAGCATCAAGGATACTATGGATGCCTTGGGGGTACCCAGAAAGACCCTGTATGACAAGATGTCAAAATACCATCTGGATAAAGACAACTACAAGTAAGGCTCAATTGGTAAAAGGCCTCTATGTTTAGGTGATGTTAGTTAAAGTTGTGGTGCATATAACAGGATACACTCAAAGCTAATTTGTTTTCATTGGATTATAACGGTGTCGAAAAAAACAGGGCGAGCTGATAATTCACTGGAAATACACTGGTCGATTCTTGTGACCGGTGCTGCTATTGGTTCAGTTTTGAGCTGGCTGGTTTTGACCGGCGACCAGCAGGGTATGATAAATCTTTTCTACCTGCTTCTTATCTATCTGTTCATTCCTGTAGTAAGCGTAGTTATCTCACTCTTCAGTCTGTTCCTGGGTGACGGAATCAACTTGGCCAGACTGTTAATGGCAACACCTTTGTTTTCTATAAAAAGCAGTCCTTTTTTTAGGAAACTGCATCAGCTGAATCTGGATAAGTACTGGTTTTTATATCAATCACAGGCGGCTGCAATTGCATTCTCTGTAGCGAGTTTGCTGGTTTATTTTACTCTACTGCTGATAACAGATTTAAACTTCGTGTGGCGCAGTACAATCCTAGGGCCTTCTGACATTCTGCCCTGGTTGAAAGCAATAGCTTTGCCCTGGCAATTCTGGGATGGCGCACAACCGAATCTGGCATTACTTGAAATTACACGCGACTCCAGGGTTGCTGAAAATCTGGGACAGCAGGCTGACTACGGAAGATGGTGGAAATTTATTCTCGCCACTCAGATGTGCTATAGCATCATTCTTCGCTTGCTACTCATGTTGATTACTTATTTCAGATTTAACGCCATCCTGAAATCGGACTTTGAGCAGGAGCTAAAAACTCAGATATCTAACAAGCGGCCCATTGAACAGGAAGCCGTAGAAACATCTCCAGTAGTCAGTGACATGCCAGGGTCGGATGTGATTAACAACTGGGACTCAATTCCGCTAGAGGTATTGAATCTGTTGCCGGGAATCAATCCAGAGAATATAAACACAAACTTGAACAGAAGGCAGAGCTCTGTCGACGAACAGTTGTTGATTGTTAAGGCATGGGAACCACCCATGGGCGAGCTGGAAGATTACTTGCAAGATGGCAGAGGGTATCTTCTACCGCTGGATTGGAATGATGCCGGGTTGTGTCAGCTTAGAGTAAATCACTTTCATGAATGGCAACGGATAATAAATAAATTTCCTAGTTGGAAACTTTTTATTCCAAAAGGATATGCCCCCGATGAATCTTGATACACCAAGATTTGCGGTTGTTGGGCATCCTAACAAGGGTAAGTCATCCATTGTCTCTACATTGTCACATGATGACTCAATCCGTATATCCACTCGGAGCGGGACTACAAAAGAGTCCTCCGGTTTCTCGGTTAAATCAAAAAACTCCGGCTATGAACTGATTGATACACCAGGCTTTCAGCGCCCACACAAGGTTCTTGAATGGCTGCAGTCAAAGGCATCCAGTGCAGAACAACGCTCAAAAGCGGTTGCAGATTTTGTCGCCGATACCGAATGTAAACAGAAGTTTCCTGATGAGGTGGAGTTATTAACTCCTTTAGTTAACGGCGCGGCGATTTTATACGTTGTTGATGGCTCCAGGCCCTATGGAAATGAATATGAAGCGGAAATGGAGATTCTGCGCTGGAGCGGCCAGCCAAGCATGGCCCTGATAAATCCAATAGAAAGTGGTGACTATATTGAGCCGTGGCGAAATGCCCTTGATCAGTATTTTAAAATCGTACGGGTGTTTAACCCTATGGATGCAGAATTTGAAAAGCAGATAGATCTGCTACAAGCCTTTGCGCTTTTGAAACCTGTCTGGTCAAAGCAGTTATCAAACCTCGTAGATGATTTAAGAGATGCAAGAAAGCAGCAGCGAAAAAATAGCACAATCATACTCGCTAGATTGATTGATGACTTATGCTTTCATAAGGTCAGCCAAAAAGTACTAAATGAAGATCAGGCAAAAACCATTCGGCCCCTGCTTGAAAACAGATACCAGAGCTGGATGAAAAAACGCGAGCTTGATGCGCTGCAAGAGCTATTCGCAAATTATAAACATTACCAGACCAATCTTTCCGTCGAAGACTTAAACCTGCCGCCAGATCTGTTTGATTGTGAACAGTGGTACATGTGGGGGCTTTCAAAAACGCAACTGGCAACTGTAGCAACAATCACGGGCGCTGCGGCCGGGGCCGGAATAGATCTTGCTCTGTTTGGTCACAGCCTGATGCTGGGAGCGATAGGAGGTGGATTGATTGGGTTCGGTAGCGCTATGTTTGGTGCGGAGCAACTTGTCACTACCAAGGTTCAGGGTTTGCCGCTTGGTGGATTAGAGGCCAGCATTGGCCCAATAAAAAACCGAAACTTCCCCTATGTTGTTATTGGCAGGTTTATCTATATCCACCAGCAAATCAGCCAAAGAAATCATGCGCAAAGAGGTCAGATAAAAACCGAATCGAGCGATCTGCAACACATGATTGCCGGTCTGGAGAAATCAGAGCAAACTAAATTGCATAAAGCGTGCGATAAGCTGGCAAATCAGAAAACTGTTGATCTTGATGATTTGGCAGAAATGTTGGATAGGTTGTTATAAAAGAGATAGTGGCGGCGCTGGGTGTTCCCAGGAAATTTTCTACCATAAGATGACGAAGTATAATCTGGATAAGGATAATTACAAGTAGAGATTTGTTTGTAACTCTTATAGGAAAAATAAAAATTTTGCAGGAAGCACTCCCTTCTCATAAGATTTCATCCTACTTTAAATGCCTGCGCAGTTGTCTCATTTGCGATATAAGCCAATATAAATGCCACTGTAATAGTTTTTATGTTCGGGCTCTTTTTTCTAGACAGAACATCACTGGCAGCGTACCATTCACCCGTAGGGTGAATGCTGTTGTCATTTTTATACTATACTTAAGGATATAAGCTTGATTGTAAATTTCAAGACAAAAAAGCTTGAGAAGTGCTATTGCAATAGTAGCCAAGCCAATAGGGAGTTTGGTGACCAAATTGGAAAAAAGTACATTCAAAGAGTTAGCTTAATAAAGGCGGCAGCAAGCTTGGATGAAGTGATGTCGCTGCCAGGTTTAAGATGTCACCCCTTGAAAGGTGATAGGCAAGGGCAGTATGCAGTCAAATTAACAGGGTTTTGTAGGCTTATTTTTTCGGTTGAAGGTGATCGATTAGACATAGCTCAAATAGAAGAAGTGAGTAAACATTATGATGACTGAGACAGCGTTTATTTCTGATTTAGCCATACCGCCTGGTGAGTATCTTGAAGAAGTGCTAGCGGATGTAAAAATTAGTCAGGCTGAGTTGGCTAGAAGGATGGGGCGGCCTCCGCAAGCTATTAATGAAATTGTAAAAGGGGAGAAAGCTATAACTCCTGAGACTGCATTGCAGTTGGAGCAAGTCTTAGGCGTGTCCGCTCATTTTTGGAGCAAACTAGAAGCGGAGTACCGTTTGATCCTTGCCAAGGAACAACAGCTTGTAGAAATTAAGTGTGAAGAGAGCTTGCTATGTAGCTTTCCTTACCTTGAGCTAAGTAAGTTAAACCTAGTAGAAAAAACAAGAGATAAGATGAAGAAGGTTACTTCTTTACGGAAGTTTTTTGGGGTTTCATCACTAAACAATATTAGAACTGTTAAGGAATTTGCTCCTGCATTTCGGCAACAAGAAAAAAGCACAGTGTCACAGGAATCTCTCGTGTCATGGCTAAGAGCTGGGCATGTGATAGCAGAACATGCAGAGGTTGAGGTTTTTTCTAATAAGGAGCTAGAGAATAGTATTGTTAATCTTAGATCTATTACTAATATTGTTGAGCCGAATGAACTTATTAAAGAAGTAAAGAAGCAGCTAGCTAAATGTGGTGTTGTTCTTGCTCTAGTGCCAAGTTTTCCAAAATCCTACACTACAGGAGCAACATTTTGGCCGAGTAAAAATAAAGCTGTAATAATGATGTCTTTGCGTGGATCATGGTCTGATATTTTTTGGTTTAGCCTATTTCATGAAATAGGTCACATCCTACTTCATGATAAGAGAGTTACATTTCTAGAAAATGGTAAATTAGATCCTCAGTACCAAAAGCAAGAAAGAGAGGCTGATCTTTTTGCACAAAAGGCTTTGGTTCCAGTAGAAGATTATAATTCTTTCCTGAAGGATGCTGATTTCTCTAGTAAAGCTATTAAGGCATTTGCTAACAAAATTGACATATTCCCTGGAATTATTACAGGCCGTCTACAACATGATAAAAAATTACCACACACAGTCAATTATCATCGTGTTAGATATAAATGGAATGTATAGCCGCAATCGTAATTAAATATGATTGTTAATATTATGATAAGAAGCCTGCTCAAGTTGAGCAGGCTTCTTAAATATCCAATTTACAGCTAATCAGTCAAAACTCTGAGTCAGTATCGCAAGCTTGTCTAAACGGTTACGCGCCTCACCACTGGCGATTGCTACATCTGCCTTTTCTATTCCCTCGGCCAGTGTCTCGGCCAGACCAGCGGTGTAGATGGCAGCTCCTGCGTTGAGTTGAACTATGTCTCTAGCTGGGCCTTCTTGATTGTCTAGAACGGAACGGATGATGCGCAGACTATCATCGGCATCTACCGCCTTGATGGTGTCTATGGAAGTGCGCTTGATGCCGAATGTCTCCGGCTGGATGCTGAAGCGTCTTACCTGTCCGTCTTTCAGTTCTGCAACCTCGGTTTTGTCACCGATACTGATCTCATCCAGGCCATCTCTGGAGTGGACCACCATCACATGACGGCTGCCAAGTTTCTGTAATACATTGGCCATTGGTTCTAGTAGTTCTGTAGAAAAAACCCCCAGCAGTTGGTTGGGGACACCGGCAGGATTGGTGAGTGGCCCCAGGATGTTGAAGATGGTGCGAACCCCCATCTCTTTACGTGGGCCGATGGCGTGTTTCATGGCGCTGTGGTGTCCGGGCGCAAACATGAAGCCTACGCCGACTTCACGCACGCAGCGTTCTACCTGTTGTGGGTTGATATCCAGACGAATACCGGCGGCCTCTAGTGCATCGGCCGCACCAGATTTGCTGGATACTGAGCGATTGCCGTGTTTGGCTACGTTACAACCTGCGGCGGCTGCTACGAACATAGATGCGGTGGAGACGTTGAAGGTGCCGGACGAGTCACCGCCGGTGCCGACGATATCGACTGTGTAATCCAGTCCGCTGATGTCTACACCACTGGCAAGTTCACGCATCACGCTGGCTGCTGCCGCGATCTCGGTAACACTTTCACCTTTCATGCGCAGGCCGATTAGAAATCCGCCAATCTGTGATGGGGTGGCGCCGCCGGTCATGATGGCGCGCATCACCTCAATCATCTGTTCACTGCTCAGATCATGGCGCTCGATTACCTGTTGTATGGCTTGCTGTATATCCATAATCGCCTCTCTTTTTTTGTATCAGGTCAATTCTTGGGGTCTAACGTCCATCTATGAAATTTTGTAACAGATCGTGACCGTGTTGAGTGAGTATAGATTCAGGGTGAAACTGTACCCCCTGCACATCCAGTTCCTTGTGTCTTATCCCCATTATTTCATCCATGGAGCCATCTTCATTCCGGGTCCAGGCGGTGATCTCCAGGCACTCTGGCAGACTGGCTTCTTCGATCACCAGGGAGTGGTATCTGGTGGCGACTAATGGATTAGACAGCCTCTTGAATACGCCCAGGTCGGCATGATAAATGGGAGAGGTTTTGCCATGCATTACATGTCGGGCATGAATTATTTTTCCGCCAAAGGCCTGGCCCAGAGATTGATGCCCCAAGCAAACTCCAAGAATAGGGATCTTCCCAGCAAATGCCTTGATTGTTTCTACAGATATACCGGCTTGATCCGGGGTACATGGACCGGGAGAGATGACGATGCGATCTGGCTTCAGATCTTCGATCTGCTGTAGCTCGATCTCGTCATTGCGGTAGACCCGCACATCTTCCCCCAGCTCGCCCAGATACTGCACCAGGTTATAGGTGAAGGAGTCATAGTTATCTATCATCAGCAGCATATCAAGTCTCCTCGCCCTGGGTTACATCCAATCCTGCCTCGGCGAGTGCTACTGCGCGAAATACGGCGCGACCTTTGTTCATGGTCTCTTTCCATTCCAGGCGCGGAATGGAGTCAGCCACTATCCCCGCACCTGCCTGAATATGCAGCGTGTTGTCTTTGATCACTGCGGTGCGGATGGCTATAGCCGTATCCATGTTGCCATTCCATGAGAGGTAACCCACGGCCCCGGAGTAGACTCCGCGTTTAACCGGCTCCATCTCGTCGATGATCTCCATGGCGCGAATCTTGGGCGCGCCGCTTACAGTACCTGCGGGGAAGGTGGCGCGCAGCACGTCGATTGCAGTCATGCCATCTTTGAGTTGGCCGGTTACATTCGAGACGATATGCATCACATGGGAGTAGCGTTCCACGATCATCTTGTCTGTGAGTTTCACGCTGCCAATCTCTGCTACTCGTCCGGCATCATTGCGCCCCAGGTCGATCAGCATAAGATGTTCTGCTAGCTCCTTGGGATCAGCCAGGAGCTCCTGTTCCAGGGCGTTGTCCTCTTCCTCGCTATGGCCGCGACGGCGGGTTCCGGCGATGGGCCGTACCGTCACCTCTCCGTCTTCCAGGCGGGTGAGTATCTCAGGCGATGACCCCACTACATGGAAATCTCCCAGATTCAAAAAGTACATGTAGGGCGACGGGTTTAGTCCACGCAGTGCGCGGTAAAGGTTCAGTGGCGGAGCTTTGAATGGAATAGACAGACGCTGGGATATAACCACCTGCATGCAGTCACCATCCAAAACGTATTCTTTAATGCGTTCCACTGCCTGCTTGAAATCGGTTTCACTGAAACCGGATATGAAGTCAGCTTCTTCTACCTGACGCGCCTTGCCGCCTATCGGTCTGGGTGCAGATCCCTGCATTTTGTTGATTAGTTCCTGGATTCTTGCATTGGCAGATTTCAGGCTTCCACCCTGTGTCGGGTCAGCATGTACAATGACATACATGGAGCCACTAAGGTTATCGAATACGACGACCTCATCCGAGACCATTAGCATGATATCCGGGTTATCGATAAGGTCTGGGTTTGGACAGTTGGCCAGCCTGGGTTCTATATAGCGAATAGTGTCATAACCAAAATATCCCACCAGTCCGCCGGTGAAGCGTGGAAGGTGTTCATCTTCCGCTACCTGATATCTGGATTGGAATTTCTCGATGAACTCCAGTGGGTCTTCTACCTCAAGCTGTTCAAGAACTTGGCCTTTGTCTTCGATAGTTACCTTGTGGCCGTGTACCTTTAGCAGGGTATGACAGGGCAGGCCGATGATAGAGTATCGCCCCCATTTTTCTCCGCCCTGAACTGACTCAAACAGATATGAGTTTGGGCCGTCAGCCAGTTTCAGGTATACGCTAAGAGGGGTGTCTAGGTCAGCTAGGACTTCTCGCATTATTGGGATTCTATTGTGACCCTGGGTTGCCAGGGCCGCGAACTTCTCGGGGGTCATCTCTTTCTCCACATATTTGTTGCCGACAGGGGTGTTACATGTGCTGGCTTCACCAGCGCCATCGTGTGCCTGTCTTCAACGATTCATTGTGGGTAGTGAGATACATGTCTGAATATTTATTTGGTTTGTTATTGCAATATAAGAAACACACCGAAAGTTTCATGCCTGCGGTGGCAGTTGTCAAGAAGATAAGCTTGGCCTAAAAGATTGCTGCGTCAAGACATGACTACGCTAAGTCATTTTGCCTTATGTTAATAACTGCCTGTATATTGCGACTACTGAATATAGTCGGGAGTAGGTGAGTGCGTATAAAGTGGCTTGAAGGTATTGCGATACTTCTCATATTTCAGCTTATCGGTGAGGTTGTGGCCATCATTTTGGATATCCCGGTACCTGGCCCCGTGATTGGGATGCTGTTACTGCTTGTTACTCTGTTGTTACGCGGTGTGGTGAGTAAGTCATTGGACTCAACTGCATCGAGTATAATCTCTCATCTATCTCTGCTGTTTATTCCGGCAGGTGTTGGTGTCATGACTCACTTCGATAGGATTGAGGCGGAATGGCTACCAATAACCCTGGCCCTGGTTTTCAGTACGATCTTGACCTTGGCACTAACCGCAGTAAGCATGAAGTTGGTGCAAACTGTGATTGTGAGGCGGAGAGAAAGTAATGTCAGATAACAGTTTTTCCCAAGCCTGGGTATATCTTTCCGCCTCCCCTCTGTTATGGCTGACCGTAACTCTAAGCGTCTACTTGCTCGCGCAGCGTCTGTATCTGGCTGCTGGCTCAAACCCGCTGATGAACCCTGTGGCCATATCCGTTGTACTGCTGATTGTGCTGCTGAATGTAACGGACACTGACTACAAAGCCTATTTTAACGGCGCGCAATTTATCCATTTTCTGCTTGGTCCGGCCACAGTGGCCTTGGCAGTTCCTCTGTACAAAAATCTTCCCAAACTGAGAAGTGTTTGGATATCTGCCTCTTGTGCTTTGGCGTTGGGGGTATTTACTGCTGCCTCCAGTGCTGTAGGTATTGCGTGGTTGGCTGGAGGCAGTCTGGAAGCCATGTTGTCTCTGGCTCCCAAGTCGGTTACTGCGCCCGTCGCCATGGGCATCTCAGAGAACATAGGAGGTCTGCCATCCCTGACGGCGGCCTTGGTAGTAACTACAGGTATTATTGGTGCAATAATCGGTACAACACTTTTCAGGGTTTTGCGCGTTGAAGATGACAGTATCAAAGGTATTGCGATGGGTGTCACCTCTCATGGAATAGGTACCGCCAGAGCGTTTCAGGTGAGTAGTGAGATGGGAGCGTTTTCAGGGCTTGCTATGGCGTTGTCGGCGCTAGTTACAGCTATTATTCTACCCTGGGTGGTTACATTTTTTGCTGGCTAAATGTGTGGGGTTTTTCCTCGATAATAGTTAAGGTACTAAGATGTTTTATTTCCGCAGTAGGGGCAGGTATCGTGACCGGAAGCATAGGAGCCTTTTTTGCTATGTTTAGTTACTTCTACCTCCAGTTGCGTTTGGTCGCGTAGTTCGTCGGAATCTGCTTTTGACAGGTCCAGCTTTTCTCGTATTCTTTCCAGTTCGTGGGCTTCTTCTAATGAGATATGCCCATCATCCAGAGCTTTTTTAACGGACAGACGATACTCTTGTTGGCGACGGCGTAGCATCTCGGAGAAGCTTGAAGCCAAAATACCAGCAGGTAACGCGACCATGCCGATGCCTACCACTGTCACCAGCGCACCAAATAGTTTGCCCATGGGGGTAACGGGTGTGACATCGCCGTATCCTACAGTAGTCAAAGTGGCCATGGCCCACCACATGGCGTCTGGGATAGAGCCGAAAGCAACTGGCTGAGCCTTACTCTCAACCAAATAAATACCGCAGGAAACTATAATTAACACCATGATCAGAATGGTGAATGCAGCACTAAACGCCTTGCGTTCCTGATGTAGCACCCGAAGCAGTAAGTTCATCGCTGTGGAGTAGCGAGTTAGCTTCAGGATTCGCAGCATCCGCAATACTCGGAGAAATCTCAGATCCATGCCGGGCAGTATGAATTGAAGGTAGAATGGGGCGATGGCGACTAGGTCAATCAGTGCCATAGACGTTCCCATATATTTAAAACGGGTCTCGGTATGGGTTTTCTTTAGATGGGCTGGGTCTTCGATGCAGCTCCATATGCGCAACAGGTATTCTCCGGAGAAAAGAACAACTGAGACTAAATTGAACCAGTAAAAGAATGGCTTGTAGGCAAGGTAAATAGAGGATACTGATTCCAGGATAATCGCCAGAACGTTGGCTCCAACGAGAAAGAAAAGAGCGAAGTCAACGGTGCGACTTAACCGGTCGTCTTTGCCAGCGATCTCAAGTATTTCCCAGGTGCGTCTGCGAATACTCATCTATTCTCCCTTTATTTTATCTTCTCTCTTAAATACATGAATCGGGCTGAATAAAGCTTCAAGCATGGTGTCTGGACACAAGAAGTCAGGACTATCCAAGTTGTTTACGCATCTGGGCTATTATGCTGTTGTAATGGTTTGGATCTGAGTCCTTACTCTTGCCGAAGATTCCCGACCCCGCGACAAATGTGTCTGCACCGGCTGCGGCTATCTCTCCGATATTCTCTGTCTTAACTCCGCCGTCAACCTCCAGCCGTATATCAAATCCTGAGGCATCTATTCTCTGGCGTACCTGACGAATCTTTTCAAGCGCAGCCGGGATAAAGCTCTGGCCGCCGAAGCCTGGGTTTACTGACATGATCAGAACCATGTCTACTTTGTCCATTACATAATCCAGGTAGGAGAGGGGGGTGGCTGGATTGAACACTAGCCCGGATTTGCATCCGTATTCACGTATAAGTTGGAGTGAGCGGTCTACATGTTCGCTGGCCTCAGGATGGAAGGTGATGTAGCTTGCACCGGCAGCAGCAAAGTCTGGAATTATACGGTCGACCGGGTCTACCATCAGATGTACATCAATTGGTGCGGTTACGCCATGTTTGCGTAGGGCCTCGCATACCAGGGGGCCTATGGTCAGGTTTGGTACGTAGTGGTTGTCCATTACATCGAAATGCACGATGTCGGCACCGGAGGCCAGTACGTTATCGACTTCTTCGCCAAGTCTGGCAAAATCGGCTGAGAGTATGGATGGCGCGAGCTTGTAATCAGACATTTATCTGTCCTGTTATGAGTAGGTAAATTTTCGTTGTCACTTTACCCCATGCATAGCCTCATTTCATCCGCCTCCGCTATACTTTCTCGCAAGTTCTCAGTAAAACAGATTATCTGCGTGGTATTGATGGAAGATCGACCGTCTGATTATTTTAAACCAGGGGATATTTTTATGTGTAAGTGGCTGGCGTTTATTGTCTCTTCATTGTTGTTGGCTACATCAGGAATGGCATCAGACCTGCTGCGTGAACAGCAGATTGCACAAGAGATAAGCGAGAATCTGGTTGTCGGCAAGCCAATAACCCTGAAGGCCGGTGAGCAAGATTTTCTGGCTATTCATGGGGAATCAGCTAGTAAACAGATCAAGGGTGCGGCCATCTTATTGCATGGCAGAGGGGCAAATCCGGCTTGGTCAGTTGTGGTGCATCCACTGCGTATGGGGCTGGCTGATCATGGCTGGGAAACGCTTTCGTTACAGATGCCACTGGCACCATTGGGTGCCGCAAACTGGGCCTATGAAGCGCTGATTCCAGATGCAGCTCCACGTATCTTGGCAGCCATCGAATTCCTGAAGCAGCGCAAGATAGAAAAGATTGTGATCATTGGACATTCACTGGGTTCTCGCATGGGGCTGGAAGCCATAGCGGCGGGAGTTCCAGAAGAGGTGGTAGCATTTGTCGCTGTTGGCACCCCAACAGATAAGGAAGATTCAGATACCGGGGTATTTGGTGCCCTCAAAAAGATAAAGCTTCCTGTGCTTGATATATATGGAAGCCGAGATCTACCGTCAGTGCTTGCTGGTTCCAAGGCCAGAAAAATGGCTGCACTCCAGGCGGAGAATAGCGGATATCGACAAGCCGAGGTCATCGGTGCTGACCATTTTTTTCGCGGTATGGAAGAGAGTCTGTTGGCGCGTATACGCTCCTGGATCGGAGGGCAAGCAGCCAGGAGTGCGCTAGTGGTTGAGGAAAGCCCGGCGGCAGATAAGCCTGTCCAGTAGTTGTTGTGTGGGGTTGAGAAAACTACCCTCCAAGCTCCGCCAACAGTCTGTCGATCATCCCCTGGGCCTGCCAGGCATAACTGCCGCCAAATAGATTTAGATGGTTTAGGATATGGTATAGGTTGTACAGATCTCGGCGGCTTGAATAGCCAGGGTCCAGAGGCAAGACTTCTTTATATGCGGAGTAGAAATGACTGCTGAAACCACCAAACAGTTCGGTCATAGCCAGATCGGCTTCGCGGTCTCCATAGTAGACCGCTGGGTCGAATATGACTGGCTGCTGCTGAGTGTCAAAGGCGATGTTCCCGCCCCAGAGATCCCCATGTAAAAGTGATGGTAGGGGTTTGTGTCCGATTAGTTGTGGTAGCAGTTCTAATAGTTTTTGACCGCGTTCCTGAAGTTTTCTAGCATGGCCTAGTTCAGCGGCCAGCTTGAGTTGGTAGCCGAGCCTATGTTGTTGCCAGAATTCCACCCAGTCTGATGAGATTTTGTTTGGTTGGTGAGTGGATCCGATGGTGTTATCTCTGCTCCAGCCAAATCCTCCACCAATTTTTTGGTGCATTTTAGCCAGCTCACGACCAGCTTCCGCGATGTCCCCTCTAGAGGACATCTGTATATATTCAAGTACCAGGAAAGAGTTGTTTTCAAAGCTGCCAGAACAGGCAGGTTCCGGGACACGGATAGTTTGGGTCTTGCCTATCTCCCTAAGACCCTCGGCTTCTGCCTCAAACATGTTCAGACGGGAGGAGTGATTTAGCTTTACAAAATAGCTCTGCTTGCTATCGCTTAGGTGAAAAGCACGGTTTATACAGCCACCCCCGATGCTGCTGGGTGAACTGGGAGAGAACCGTATGCCGGTGGAATGGCTAATCTGCTCAGATATGTGCTTCCAGACGCTCATGCAGGGGGCTGGTTCTAGGGAAGTGAGCGCGCAGGAATTCCATCTGGTCAGCAAGTACGTTTCTTCCTTGAAGATAGATATATTCGGCATGGGTTGGGGTAAATGGTATAGCTAGCAGCTCCATACCCGCTTGTTCGGGGGTCAGTCCGGCCTTGTGGTTATTGCAGCGCAGACACGCTGTAACCACATTATTCCAATCATCCGGCCCGCCCTGACTTATGGGGCGAACATGGTCGCGCGAAAGATGTCCGCGCGAAAATTGCGAGCCACAGTACAGGCAGATATGACCGTCGCGCTGAAATAGTGCATGGTTGTTTAGAGGTGGGGTGTATTTTGCCTTTGCCTTGGTCAACCCCTGATTATTGCCATGGGTGGCAATGATGGTGTTTACCTCGACCATGCTGCGGCGGTTGGTTTGGGCATTGATGCCTCCATGCAGGCAAAACAGAACCCTGCCACAACTGTAGGCAATCTGATCAAGAAAGTGCAATCGCACCGCGCTCCGGTAGTCTATCCATCCCAGAGGCATACCGGCAACATCGGTGCGCAGGATCTGTTGTTGTAGATCTGCCATGCTACCAACTTCTCCGTTTAAGCTTGAGTTTCCGGCCTCCTGCCTTTTCGGATGATACACCACTCAGTCATTGGTGCAACCTGACTAATCAGGTAGTTGATCTTGGGTACGCTGCAATAACTCTACAGCATATGCTATGGATTTCTCCTGCTGCTATGCGATGCATTTCCGGCTAGTGGAATGCATTGCATAATATGCCATCAACCCCCGTTTATTAGAGACTGTTTTACGGGACTCAAATTCCCATGTCCTTGTAACTTATGTGAAAAGAAATCTTGACAAGTGTAAATATGGGGTGATTGTTTTGGCTGTTATGCACAATCCATCTATTGGCAGCTGGAAAAATGAGAACTAGATCTCATTTCTACATAAGAGTTTCCTGTTAATTTTATAACATATTGATATTGCAGCAATTATTACAAGTGGTAAAAAAATGGTCAATCTAATGTGCATCCACTGTTGGCCGTAATTTGGGTATAAATTAGTTGTTTATTCCACAGAGTTATCCACAGCTTTTGTGGAAAAGATTATTCTTCCTGTTATCACAATGAGTTAGCAGTTACAGGTAAGTTTTTGTGTTAAATAATTGTTATAAAGCACACCTTCTGATCTGACAAATTAGACTCAAGTCGGGTAGAGTTTGCACATGTCTGGAAATGTCATTTTACGGGTAGCTGTGCCTGCACCGCTCTACTCATGTTTCGATTATCTCCCTCCTGATGGAGTGTCACTCGATGAGCTGCTTCCGGGTATGCGATTGCTTGTTCCTTTTGGCAGAGGCGAGCGCTGTGGTGTTTTGCTGGAACTGGTAACAGAGTCGGAGCTGGAGCTAACAAAGCTCAAGGCCGCAAGTAGTCTGCTTGATGCTAAGCCTTTGTTAGGGCCAGATGATCTTGAACTCCTGCTATGGGCTGCCAAGTATTATCAGCACCCGGTGGGTGATGTAATAGCGTCCGCGTTACCGGTTAGACTGCGCAAGGGTATGGCGCAGGCGGCAAGTGGCCTTCCGGGTTGGAGTCTGACGCCTATCGGAAAAGAGCAGAACCCAATGGCTCTGACTCGAGCACCGCGTCAGGCTCAGATCCTTGGTTTGCTGCAACGGCAGCCGGATGAGAATCTCTCCCAGACAGAAATATATCTGAATATGGGAGGTGGTTGTCGTTCAATACTAAGCGCTCTTGAGCAGCGTGGCTGGATTGAGTCCTGTGAAATTAGACCGTCCAAAAAAGAATTAGCGGAATCAGGAGAGGTTTCTGCCAGGCGACTTAACCCTGATCAGCGGCTGGCTGTTGATGCGGTTCTTCAGCATGGAAAAGTATTTCAATCATTTCTGTTGGACGGCGTTACCGGGAGTGGCAAGACAGAGGTCTATATTGCGCTAGTGGAACAGGCTCTGGCAGTCGGACAGCAGGTGTTGATCCTGGTGCCGGAGATAGGTCTAACCCCACAGCTATTGCAGCGATTTCAAAAACGCATTGTCTCGCCCGTAGCTTTATTGCATTCAGCGCTATCTGATCTGGAGCGGGAGCAGGCCTGGTCCGCTGCGGCCAGGGGCGATGCCGAAGTTGTGTTAGGGACACGCTCTGCAGTGTTCACTCCGATGCCGCGTTTGGGCCTGATTATTGTGGACGAGGAGCATGATCTCTCATTCAAGCAACAGGATGGTTTCAGGTATTCAGCGAGGGATCTGGCTCTGGTTCGTGCCAGGCGACGGGAGTGTCCTGTGGTCTTGGGTTCGGCTACGCCATCCCTGGAAAGCCTACGTAATGCTCAGTCTGGTAGATATAAACACCTGTTTTTGCTTAAGCGCGCGGGCGAGGCGGTGCCTCCGCGGCTGGATATACTGGATATCCGGTCGGTGCATCTGGATGCGGGTATGTCGCCCACGCTGTTACGCATGATCAGCGAAGAGGTTCAGGCTGGAAATCAGACACTGCTTTTTCTGAACCGGCGCGGTTACTCGCCTTTGCTTTCGTGCTACGACTGCGGCTGGATTGCCGAGTGTCGCAGGTGTGATGCCAGGCTCACATACCACATGGGAAATGGAGTGCTATGGTGCCATCACTGTGGTTCACAACGGCGAGTGGATTTAGTTTGCCCAGAGTGCAAAGGGAAAAAATTACGACCCTTAGGCCAGGGAACTGAACGACTCGAAGGGGTGTTGGCTGAACGTTTTCCCAATACTGGAATTGTCCGGATCGATCGTGACTCAACTAGACGGAAGGGCAGCATGCAGCGCCTGCTTGATGAGATCCGCCAAGGAAAATATCAAATTTTGCTCGGAACCCAGATGCTAGCCAAGGGGCATCATTTTCCGGATGTGACACTGGTCGGAATCCTGGACGTGGATCAAGGACTTTTTGGGGCTGATTTCAGAGCGTCGGAACGCATGGCTCAGTTGATTACCCAGGTGTCAGGTCGGGCTGGACGAGCTGAAAAGCCGGGGCGTGTGGTGGTGCAGACCCGTCATCCAGATCACCCATTGATTCATACTCTTGTTAGAAATGGCTACGGGGCCTTCGCCATGGAGGCATTGCAAGAGAGGCAGTCGGCTCTACTGCCTCCATACAGCTATCAGGTATTAGTGCGCGCAGAGGCAGCGCGTGAGGGCGTGCCTAGAGCCTTTTTGGATAATGCAATGGAGTTGGGAAGGTCAATGGTAAACAGCAATGTTGAGTTCTGGGGGCCGGTGCCAGCACCCATGGAGCGCAGGGCGGGTAACTTCCGAGCTCACCTGCTAGTGCAGTCAGATAGCCGTGAGGATCTGCATAGACTGTTGGCAGATTGGCTGCCTAAGATGCGTGGGTTGAAGTCGGCGCGACGGGTGCGATGGTCGGTAGATGTTGATCCGCAGGAGATGTTATAGGCTGTGTTATTTAGAGATGGTTGCGGGGAAATGTCTAACATTACCCCGCAACCACCAAGAACCGTTACTGGCTAGTAGAAACTGGTGCGACCTTCTCATACATATTGGTTATGTTGTTCATCTCTTTCATGATGCTGTCGGTGGTAGCGAACACAGTCACAGGTAGGCCACCTTTCTCTTGATCTAGGAAAAACTTGCGTACTATGTTCCACAGGCTTTCCACCTTGCTCAAGGAAGATGTTATCTGTGGTGTATTTTGATTTGAACCGATAAGAACCTTAAGTGCGGTTTCAAACTCTTTTACCGCAGTCTGCAGCTGTTCTACAGAATTGGGATCACGAAAACCAGCCTGATAGGCGATGTAGTATTTTGCAATTCGCTGAGAAAGCATGCGTTGCCTCCCTGCGATATTTACCAGCTTTGCCTTTTTCAGTTTTGATGCTTGCTCCAACTTTACCACCACGCTCTGGCATACCTCAAGCAGGGTTTCGCTTAGGTCTAAGACCTCGTTTCCTACATCTTTATCGTATGGTTTGTTTACCAGTTTTGAATAATCTGCCAAGGCAATATCGATAAAGGCGAATAGCTCGTGGATCTCTTGGTCCTTAATCTCAGACTTCAATTCATTATGGCTTCTCTCAAATAGTGACAAGCTTGCTTTGAGTTGTTCACGCGCCTTGTCTGGTCGGACGTTCTCACCCAGGAAAAAATATGATTTAGCGATTCTCTGAGAAAGCATTCTCTGTCTTCCCGCCTTGTTAATGGCGGCAGAAAGTGGGTCTGTCTCTGCCTGTGACGAAAACGGCATGCCAAGAATGACTAGAAAAGAGAGGAGGAATACGGATTTTATTTTGATCATTTTCCTTTCCCGATATCTGACTTGTTATTTGAATTACACTGAGCTTATGTGTGCTCAGGCAACAGTGAAGTTAGTTCATGCCATAAATATCCCATGAAGAACTTTCAGCAATCTATTGTACTTGCTGGGGTTATTGCGTGCAAACAGCTTAGCATTATTATCGATGCGCGATATTATTATTCTGATATCTATGATCCATGGGGCTCATCCAATATGTTATCCTTATCGACTTTCAGATACGGGTTTTTTGAGTAGATAATGAAACAGCAAATCCAGCAATTGGTCTCGCAGGCGCTAACAAAAATCGCTGCCGATGGTGTAATCCAGGAAGATGCAATCCCAGAGCCGATAATAGAACGTGCGCGTGATACACAGCATGGTGATTTTGCTTCCAATATAGCTATGGTCCTGGCCAAGGCTGCGCGTAGCAAACCGCGTGATTTGGCAGAAAAACTAGTAGCAGCACTGCCAATATCTGATGTAGTGGAGAAGGTTGAGATTGCTGGTCCAGGGTTTATCAATTTTTATCTCTCCTCTGACGCCTACCACAATTTGATTCCTCAAATTCTGAGTGATGGTCATGGGTTTGGTCGCAGTGACATTGGCGCAGGGATGCGAGTGCAGGTTGAGTTTGTCTCCGCCAATCCAACCGGTCCCTTGCACGTGGGCCATGGCCGTGGTGCCGCCTACGGAGCGGTGGTGGCGGATCTGTTACAGGCGGTTGGTTTTGATGTACACCGAGAGTATTACGTAAATGACGCAGGCCGTCAGATGGATATCCTCGGTACCAGCGTCTGGCTGCGTTATCTGGAGTTGTGTGACGAGCAGATCACCTTTCCCGTAAACGGCTACAAAGGGGATTATATTTGGGATATCGCCGCCACCTTGCATCGTGAACACGGCGATCAATACCGTCATGCGGCTGAAGATGTATTTCAAGGAGTACCGGCAGACGAATCGGATGGTGGCGATAAGGAACTGCATATAGATGCCTTGATTGCTAACGCCAAACGGCTGCTAGGGGATAATCGTTATCGCTTTGTATTCGAGTTAGGTCTGAACATAATTCTGGACGATATCAGGGATGATCTGGAGCTGTTCGGGGTTAAGTACGACGGGTGGTACTCAGAGCGTACTCTTATGGAAAGCGGTGCAGTTAACAAGGCAATGGAGCGGTTACGTGTCGCCGGTCATGTGTATCAGAAGGATGGCGCACTTTGGTTTCGCTCCACCGATTTTGGGGATGAGAAGGATCGTGTTTTAGAGCGAGACAATGGGCAGACAACCTATTTCGCTTCCGATATCGCCTACCACATGGATAAGCTGGAGCGGGGCTTTGATCGGGTGATTGATGTGTGGGGGGCAGATCATCACGGCTATGTGCCAAGGGTAAAGGCCGCATTGGAGGCTCTGGGTGCAGATCCATCCAAACTGGATGTCCTGCTGGTACAGTTTGCCAATCTTTACCGTGCCGGTGAAAAGGTGCAGATGTCCACCCGTTCCGGCTCTTTTGTCACTCTGCGTGAACTGCGCAAAGAGGTGGGGGCGGATGCCGCTCGCTTCTTCTACGTGATGCGCAAGTGTGAACAGCACCTGGATTTTGATTTGGATCTGGCCAAGTCACAATCCAGTGATAATCCGGTTTATTATGTTCAGTATGCCCACGCCAGAGTATGCAGTGTACTGAGACAGGCGGCGGAAAAGAGCATCTCTGTAGAGATAAGCGATGGTGCTGCCAACCTTAAAAGGTTGACCGAAGAACATGAATTACAGATCTTCAAGACATTGTCACGCTATCCAGAGGTTGTAGAGATATCTGCCATGAATGAGGAGCCGCACCAGTTGTCGCATTATCTAAGAGAGTTGGCTAATGATTTCCATACCTATTACAACGCCCATCAGTTTCTGGTAGATGATGCTGATCTGCGGGAAGCTCGAATAAAACTTATTTTAGCCGTGCGACAGACATTGAAGAATGGATTAAATTTACTGGGTGTCAGCGCACCTGAGAGCATGTAGGTATGGCCAGAGACTATAAAAGCAGAGCGCATCCCGCAGCCCGCCCAAGAAACAAGCAACAAAAGCCTGGCTGGGTGTGGTTTGTCGCCGGCATTTTGGTCGGATCATTCATCTCTGGGCTTATATGGTTAAAAGTGACACCCTCTGGCCCTGTTTTTCCCAAGCATGCAACCGTCGCTAAACACCAAAGTAAACAGCCAGAAACTGCTGAACAACAGGAGAAGAAGGCACCAGATAACCCCAAACCCAGGTTTGATTTCTATACCATACTTCCTGAGATGGAGGTGGTTGTCCCGGACCCGGTAACGGAACCAGAACCCGTTCATGCAACTTCCGCACAGGACTCCATTCCCAGCACACGTTCATCTGCTGAAACTGCTGGCTATATGTTACAAATGGGTTCATTTAGAAGTCATGCTGATGCCGATCGTCTAAAGGCCAGCTTGGCGTTGGTTGGAATTCAGGCCGAGATACAAAAGGTCAGCATAAAGGACGGCGACATTTATCACCGGGTTCGTAGTGGCCCTTATGATCGGGTACAGGTAAACCGACTGCGAGCCAAACTTAAACAGAATAAGATCAGTAGTCTGGTAATTAAATACAGAAATTAGTTACGGCAGTTACGCTATTTATTTGCCGCCATCACCGTAACAACTATTATTGTTGATATGGAATCCAAGATTCGTTTTTATCTCGACATCTCACAGGAGGAGTATTTGCGTTACTACCGTGGTTCAGTCCACTCGGTTTTGGTGCAGGCTGAAGACGGTCGCAGGATACGATTTCCTGCTGCAAATCTTCGCCCCTTTCTATCAGATGATGGTATCAGGGGGTGTTTTGAAATCTCCATAAATGACAACAACTGTTTACTGGATATCCGTAGACTGGTCTGATTATATTGAATCAACAAAGGATGCTGTGAGGCTAAACTCAATCATATGCTGCACGTTTATTCTGGCCATAACTTTTAGTGTGGCCAACGGTCAGGTATTGGAAGAATATCTGATAACCGATGAGCGGCCACAGCAAGAGATTGCTGGGGTGGGAATGAATGGGCGTGAGACTTGGCTGTTAAGTAACTATAAAAATTATACGTATACGCTAGAGCAGGTTTGTTACTGTGCCCTGCCAAAACTGGCTAAGGTGTATGTTGTTGGTGGCAAAGTGGTCCAGGTTGAAGACGTTAAGGCTGGACGCATCTATAGCGATGCCAGCATGCTGAAAAACTTCCGCACTATTGCTGAATATATTGAATTAATCGATGAGCTGGTTTCAAGGCATCCGGATAGTCTTAGTATTAGATACAACCGCTATCTGGGTTACCCGGAGCTGATAAAGGCAGATATCTCTTACCATATGGCGGATGAAGAGATCGATTATCGGATAGTGGATCTAAAGTTTCTTAAGAAGAAAAGGTAATCTTAGCTAAATGTACCCGTCGATCTCGTTTCGGCATGCCTGTGCTTGCGCCGACTAATACTGAACATTCCTAGAAGGCCGCCCGCAAACAACAACAGTGCAGGTGGTAGAGGAACGGGTGCTGCAACATCCCAGCCGATATCATCCAGTGCTGCAAAATCCAGGTCGGTAAAAAGCTTACGTGTACCAGTTGTAAGATTCGGGTCCATAGCGGCTTCTTGCGCCACGCCATCTACGAAACTCATTATGTTGTAATCCCAGTGCGCAGCGTTATCGGTCAGTGGTACGTCTCCAGAGAATGCCGCAACTGCATTTTCTCCGGTGAACTCATTGCTGGAGTTGATAAGATTATCCCAGGAGTCGGCAATACCTATCCCCAATACATGCCCCAGTTCGTGCAGTGCCACAGAATAGAAATCTGATCCGGTGAAGCTCTCGCTGGTGGATGTATCGCTATCAAAATACCAGCTTGAATAGGCAGAGTTAAAGCTGATGGATCCTCCCCAAGGGTGCACATCTGTTGCAGTGGGACCATACATATTGCTAGCCTCACCACGATACTCAATGGTATCCACAAGGGTGGATGATGCAGACCACCAACCAAAGCCTCCCCATGCCAGAGCGTTACCCGTCATTGCGCTTGCGCCTACATAGACAGTAATGGTGTCTGCTGCCACGCTGAAGTTAGAAACGGATGCTGTGGCATCTGTTGAACTCGCCGGATCGTAAAATCTTGCAGTCATGGTGTTGCTGTCAGATGATGTGATTGCAGATAGATTATCTGTTAGGCGCGTCTCAAAGTATGAGGCGGCGGCATCCATTACATCTCTGCGAGAGGTGTCCGAAAAGAAGTTGTTGCTGTCGAAGGAGTAATCCAGATTTATGGTGATTGCGCTGGTGGTTTGGCCTATGGCCAATAACATGGCTCCGGTAAGAAACTTGTAAATGGTAAATTTCATCTGGATATTGCCTCTGCTTAAGATGTATCAATCCTGCCTTGATCTGCAGGGTAAATCATAGCAGTAGTTATTTCCTTTGGATGGACTTTTCTCACACTTTTGAGGTTTTGGATATCAGAATAAAGCTTTTAAAATCTAATGGTTTTATGTCGCTCGAAGGCATTAAGCCTATCTGTTCAGACTTAAATATGACAATTCAGATTTTAAATCACTTTTTAACCCGGGCTGAAAAACTCAGGAATCCAATTCCGCTTGCGAGTAAAAAGAGTGTGGATGGCAGGGGCACGGTCTGGATGCTGTAGATTTCCACAGAGCTTGAGCCACTAGTTGTGTCATCACCGAATATCAGGGTAGATGGTAGGTTGTAGGGAAAGTTAAATGCTGAATAGTCTACCAGTGATCCGTTGATTCCAAAGATGTCGTCGACGTAGAGCGTGAACTGTTGATTCGTTACCTCTAAACGATAGTTTCTGCGTGTGGTTGTATCAATCAGGTATTCTGCTCCTTTGCTGAAGACGCCTGCGTTGTATTCGTACACCCATACCCGGTCATCCCAGAATGCGATTTCTATCGAATGAGTTACATCCTGGCCAATGGTAATAAAAGAGAATCCGGCACGGTTTGGGTTGGTGTGAGATTCAGAATTAATTTTTAGGTCTAGGTTGAGTGTAAAACCAGATAGTGTATCCAGATTCAGATTTGAGCGTAAATGAGCGGCTTGGATCACAGGGTCAAAACTGGTATCCATGGTGTATGCTCCACCCATGCTTGAGATAACGCCCGGCGGGATGAAGCTAGTCCATCCCTGTGAAGATGGCGCTGTGCCCAGATTAGAATCGTAGAGCGAAGCAGCCTGCATCTGACTGCTGGCTAAAAGTAATAACAGACTTATGATTCTCTTCATGGTTAATGGCTAAGTGGTTTTTTTAGATACTAGTTCAGCCGAGTAATTTTGGCGATGTTGGATTACTGACTACTCGCGCAAGATATTGTGGCCTTGGTTTTCAGGCCAATATGACGTGCTCATTTACTGTTTTATACACTTCCAGTACATGTGCCCACCGATCCCCTTAACCTGTGCGTTTGCATATCCAGGTTTACACTTTATGCATCTGTAATGTGTAAATGGGGCCGGCCCCCATCCAGGTGGGCCCATTCCCGAGACCGGTCCTATACTATAGCCAGCCTCACACTTGATGCATTTCTGATAGGTCTTGTGACCAAGGCCCACCCAGTCGTGGAGGGTGTATCCTGGAGCGCATACGCCGCCGCGCTGTGGAGACATCATTTGATGTGTACCAAATGGAGGCTGATAAAATTGTACTGCCAATGCAGAGTTGGCAATTATTATTGAAATCAACCCAACTGTAAGAAGTGTGAAGATGGATATTTTTCTCATTATTGCACTCTGAATAGTTTTAGGTGTGGGCCCATGGTATTTTGAATATTATTGTGGTGCCTTTAGCTCCATTCCCTGTATCTTCCATTCATCACTCTCCTTGGCCATCAAAAATTCTATCTTGGCCATTTTTTTATTGTCCACTAACAAGTGGCCGATAACACGTCCTTCATCTCCTTTGAAACCGCTATTATCCACGTTAAATGTTGTGTGTTTGCTCAGTACTGGATAGGCTTCAACAAATTTTTTGAATGCAGGTAGAGGAGTGTTTGTACTAAATTCCTTGGTCGTTTGTTGATAAGCTGTTTCGATATCACTACTGCGCAGGGCGGATAGATGAGTTGTAACCGGCAACATCAATACAGATGCCAGCTTTACACCTTTTATCTTCCAGTCGCCATCATCCTTGGCCATTATAAATTCAATCCGGGCATACTTTTCGTCGTCCAGCAGTAAGTGGCCTATAACGCTTCCTTCATCACCCTCGAATCCCCGCTCATCCATGCTGAATACGGCGTGTTTGGTCAATACTGGATATGCCTCAACAAACTTCTTATATGCCGGTAAGGACGTATTTGCACGAAACTCTCTAGAGGTGTGCTGATAAGCAGCTTCGACATCACCACTTCGCAGAGCTGTAAGATGAGCATCAACAGGATCCATTAATCCCGATGTAGTAATGGTTGCCAGCGCTATTACGCCAACGATGAATAGGAAGGCCCATGTCACTACTTTCTTCCATGTCGGTTTTGTTTTTGTCACCGGATTACCGGTGGCAGCTTCTGTCTGTGGTCGTTGCTCCATTACGGGTTGCTTAGATTCGGGCGGTGATGTGGTTTGTGTCTGTGATTGTTGAGCCGAATCACCATTAATCTTATTACCGCAGTCAGTACAGAACTTGGCGTTATCTGACAATTCAGTTCCACATTTTGAACAAAACATAAAATGCACCTCATGATAGGGACAAGGACTTTTTTTTATTGTAACCTGACAAAATAATATACTACATAACGTATGGTTGTCTTGGGGATAAACGCCAACCATGAGATATATTTTTGGCTAATTGGATATATGTCAGAGGGTGCTCTGACCAGAGCATAATAATTTAGGTATAAAATTATGAATAAGATACTTGAAATACTCTCAAAATTGGGAATCCTGAGGCATGGCGGGACTGCTGGCATTTACCGTAATGAGGCAGCACCGCTCGATTTTGAGTATATGGATAGCTCCCGCAGAAAACAAAATGCCAATGAGGAAGAGGATAAGAGTGGCCTGAATAGCCAGCCGGAAAGCCTGTCAGTTCAAGATGATTTGGAAACTCCTTTGTGGGTGATTATTGCCACCTGGGTTCTGGGAGCTTTATTTTGGGTGGTAGCCATCGGAGCTTTTATAGAGAGCAATGGCCTTACCGGTTTTTGGATGACTTTGGCAGGGCTTATTACAGTTCATCACACTAATCGACTGCTAGCCTTTATCGGCGTAGACCTGTCTCCGCTATGGCGTATTTCGGTGGTTGCAGTCTGTCTGCTGTCAGCAGCATTTTGATTGTGGTTCGGGTTGAAGTCGAGTGAAGCCCAATGATGGGTGGTTAAATATTTGAAGCCGTATGTCACGACATTCGGTTCCTAGGTACTAATGAAAGTGGAGGTAAACGTGATGGGTAACATAAGAAGAACAGCAAACACCGCTATCTTTTTTCTTCTCTTAGTTGGTTGCGCGTTGTTGAGTTTTAACGCTAGTGCAAATAATGGCGTAACAGAAAATCAACCGGCGGTTGAGGTGTTATTGCTTGCTCAGGCCGGTTCTTGTTCTGGCAAGTGCGAATCTGCAAAAAAGAGATGCATGGCGCAATACACTGTAACCAACAGTTTTGGGGTGAAGATGGTGACGCCAGACGGGGCAAAGAGGTGTTGGGCTGCCTTTCATCAATGCAAATCCTACTGTAAGTAAGAAAAAGTAGGCGCAGTGCCGTTGAGAGTGATAGCTTGTTATTCATTCTCGACGGCGGTTGTTGTTAGTCTGTTTTGATTGCAAAAGTTTTATTCGCGATCAAAAAAACCAGAGATAACAAACGAAATACATAATTCTAGCTCAACGCCTGTAGAATAACGATTCTCGTACGCTCTTGCTTCTTGTATTGTATTTGAAAGCATCTTTTCTATTTAAGAAGTATCTTTATGATTTCTATCAGGTACGCTGGGTAGAGCTGGACGGTAAGGACAGTTTTTGGCACTTACATCCTGCCTAGGCTATTCTTATTATCGATTGCCAACAAATACCAGATGCCTAAAATATGCGCCTCTTGTTAGTCCACGCAAAACCTTTAGATAGCCTGGGAGGCGCAGAATTGAGTATCAGCAAACATCTGGCTGCTGCTCCCCAGAATGTTGATGTTCATGTTGTGCTACCAGACGACCCCGTCGATCTTGAAGATTACGATACCCTGATCCTCGCGAATTTACGTCCCTCCGGCGGCTTGGGAGAAAATGAAGAACGCCGCTGGGCTGAGCTTTGGGCAAAGAGATTAAAAGGATATCGTGGCTATGTCATCAGGTCTGAGCACGATATGCATCCATGCGCCACTAGAGACGGACAATGTATCCAGACGGAACCTCTGGAACGAATAGCCTGCGACTGCGGATCTAGTATCACTCATGCTTTTGAAAGACTATATAATTTATGTGATGCGATACATTTTCTATCGCCACTGCATCGCCGAGCCATCAATAAGATAATCAAAATCAAGATCCCGCGCCAATACGAGGTGGCCAGCCCAATCGACTTCACGTGCTTCCGTAGCATCACGCCCTTCCACCAGCGTAGACATACTGCCCTTATCACCGGAGATGCAATGCGTATAGCGCCAGATGCTGCTGCCTTAGCTGAGGCCAAGGGGTATCCGGTGGAACAGATGGATTACCTCTCAGTTCCTTACAATGATATGCCTGCTCTGTATAACCAATTCAAAGCGGTAGTTATTGCCCCAGTAATGTTGCATGCATTTTGTCGAATGGTGGTTGAAGCGCAGGCATGCGGATGCCAGGTTATTACCAATAGCCGAGTAGGTGCAGTGTCGTGGCCTGATCCGCTTGATGCTAGCAGGAAAGCAAATGATGAGTTTTGGCGTATGGTCGCCGATCGTCCAGAGCAGCCAAATTCAAGACGTTTAAGTCGAAGGGCTTTTTGGATGAGTTCAATATGAACTCCATGAAAAAAATCATTGGTATGTATCTGACATACCGTAGACGACTAAATGAGTTACAACAGATAGAGCGCTTTCCTGTTAGGCAGGAACGCTTGATTTATCATTGCCCTTTGAACGCAAAAAAACGTCGGAATTTAGCTCGCCAGGAAATTAATCGCACCTTACTTAAATATCATGAGTTTGCCTATCCACATATTTTGCATGTTGGGGTAACCACCCAATGCAATCTGCACTGTCCAGCCTGCCCGACAGGTACAGATTCATTGGGCCGACCTGAAGAGCATATGGATTTTAATCTTTTTTGCAGGACTGTGGACTCTCTTCGTGACCATCTTATGTTCATGCTTTTTTGGGATTGGGGGGAGCCACTACTGCATCCGCGACTTTCAGAGATGATTGAGTACGCCGGGAAAAGTCAGATTAGAACCGTAATTAGTACCAATGGAAATGCTGCTAATTCTCCGAATCGGATCGAACGCTTAGTATCGGCTGGACCTAGTACAATAATCGTATGTGTTGATGGCGCGGACCAAGAGACCTATCAAACCTATCGCAAAGGTGGGAAGTTGCAGCGAGTTTTGCAGACCATACAGAGACTAGCGGATGCAAAAGAAAGGCTGGGTGTAACAAACCCACTGATAGAATTTAGATCACTAGCAACAAGGCATACAGAACACCAGTTGCCGGAACTGCTCAAGCTTGCTCAGGAAAGCGGGGCAGATTTGTTTTCAGTGAAAACACTCCGCCCATATAATTATCGAGGTATACATACAGATGATGTTTTGGTTCCAGAACAGGATAGTCTTTCTCGATACCATTACGAAGGGGGCAAGCGCAAGGCTTCTAGTCGTAAAGACTCTATTTCGCAAGGACATTTAAACTGCGCGAAACCTTTCTACGCTCCTGCTTTAAACTCAGATGGTATCCTTGTGTTTTGCAGTTATGCGCAAAACGAAGCCGAATATTTTGGGGATTTAACAGAAAACTCTTTTGATAAAGTCTGGCGAAACTCCGAGAGTCGTTCTCGCCGCATGAACTTCCAGCAGGCTGGCGGAACCAGTTCTTGTAAAGAGTGCTTTTTTCGTATTAAGCATAAACCTACTGTCATCTATCAGGTGCCGCTTCGTTCTTTACCAGATGATATCGAAGTTGAAGTGCCGCAGTCGGTTGAGTCGTTTCTTGAGGAAGTGCTCTCTAAATCTGTTCAGTAAAAATCTTTTAGTTGGAATAACGGTTAAGTACGGATAGTCGCTGAATGCTTGTCATTATCATCAATGGTTTGGTAATAATCCAGGATCCATAGATGTCCGGAGAGCGATGATTTCCAGTGTTTCTCAAACCACTGCTCAATCGAATAATAGTCAGGGCATTTTGTCCAAAATTGATGTTTCTTAAGATTTGACTCCTTCAGTTTTTGAAAATAGAGCGATTCCATTAAGTCTAGGGGTTCTCGAAGTACAATCATTATTTTACACAAGCCAAAAATTGCCTTGAAATTCTTAGCCCTTCGCCTTCGGTTCCATAAGTCTCCAGATGAGAACCCTTCAGCCGAAATAACTGGCAATTTATTTGAATCTAGCTTCGGTAGTATTTGGTTGTTAAACAATTGTTTTAGGGTATCTACCTGCCTCGTATTTAACTGCTTGTTTTGTATTTGATTGAGGATGTATGTTGTTTGCGCATCGTAGAATATTGGCTCAATTTGTTGTCTCGAATGATTGAATTTACCAAGATATTCGATATCGGGATGCCGGTGAAAAAACTGGTTTTGTAAGGAGGTTGTTGCAGTCTTGTGTAGTCCTATATGGATACAAAGTTTGTTGGCATTCATTGCATTTTCTCAATGTTTGAGCCTGATTCCCTGGATGTAATCTCCTTTGAATGGATTTTGTAGAGGCTTGCGTACACCCCTCCCAGGGATAGAAGCTCTACATGGGTTCCTGATTCAACA